>Ga0137403_10005372_pt1 | contig 14892 bp, 15 predicted proteins | sample CZOMad2_1_16fung_FD_122057 | JGI IMG/M metagenome (GOLD analysis project Ga0137403, IMG submission 122057) | Vadose zone soil fungal communities from Angelo Coast Range Reserve, California, USA - CZOMad2_1_16fungal (Hybrid Assembly) | ecosystem: Environmental > Terrestrial > Soil > Vadose zone... | reverse complement strand
TCGCTGTCACGCTACCACGCCGAGCATCCCTATGTCTTTCAGGCAGATGGGCAGGAGTACCGGGTTTCTTACCTGCCGGCGGAATCCGACACCGGGATGTTCGGCGGCAACTCCAACTGGCGCGGGCCAATCTGGATGCCCGTAAACGCCCTGATCATCCGGGCGCTCCTGCAGTATTACACCTACTACGGCAATGAGTTCACAGTCGAATGTCCTACGGGCTCGGGCCAGCACATGAACCTGTATCAGGTGGCGGAAGAGATCACGCGTCGTCTGTCCAGCATCTTTCTGCGCGACCAGGACAGCCGGCGCCCGGTCTATGGAGGAGCCCGCAAATTTCAGGAAGATCCTCACTGGCGCGACCATCTCCTATTCTACGAGTACTTCCACGGCGACAACGGGGCCGGTCTCGGCGCCAGCCACCAGACGGGATGGACGGGGATCATCGCCCGTCTCATGCATGTCTTTGCGACCCTCACGCCCCAGCAGATTCTTGAAGGCGGCAAGATGGCATATGCGGAGGCAACCGCGCAGGTGCAGAGTGGCCCATTGGCCGACGCTGGCGACCGCCCCGGTCGGTGAGCTGCTTCCGATGGAGAGTGAGCCCCATGGCGCAAGTCTGCTATCCCTCGCTTTACCAGATCAACACCCGCGTGTGGCTGACGGAATTGCGCTGCACCCTAGGCCGGCCGGCCACACTGGATGACATCCCCGACGCCGACCTGGATCATATAGCCGAGCAGGGATCTGACTCGCCCTGGTTCCTGAGCATCTGGCAGACCGCCCTGGCGGGACAGCGCATCTCGCGGAGCCATCCCGAGTGGCGCGGGGAATTTCAGGAGACGCTGCCGGACCTGCGGGAAGGGGACATTGCTGACATGTGCACGGATCACAGGTCAACGAGATGAAGGGCGCCATAAACATCACATTCGCCGGTTTGAGGCTCGTCGCGATCGCGCTGTGCGGCATATTCCTCGTCAGTTGCGTCGTGAGCCCGCAACGACCTGCCGCCCAGTATAGCGTGGCGCCTCAAGGGCCTACCGAGCAAGCGGTGGCCCAAGCCTTTGAAGCCTTGGTACGGGCCTATGGCCGTCAGGATTGGGATGACGTGATGGCCTTGATTGCGGACGATGCCCAGATCGAGCCAGCGGTGCCGGATGTAGCGGGACCCGCTGGAGTCGACTCCCCGAGGGTCATCAATAAACGCGAGTTTGGTCAGGCCATCAAGCCAATCCTCGCCAGTATCCGGGGCTACCATGTGGAGCATGTCAAACTGATGACAGTGAGTCCCACGCAGGTCGAGGTCAGCGGCACCGTGACGCTCCTCATGGCGGGCAGGCCGTCCCTCCAAGATCGGGATCGCCTATGGGTGTTCGAGAAACGTGGTGAGCGCTGGCTGGTGGTGCGAGCGCAGTATCTGTGAGTGGTGATCCAGCCAAACATGGCTACGATACCCCCTCCATCACACCAGGGGCCTAGCGCCACAACCTACCATTGGCAAATCAGACGTAGTCCTCAAAGTTGATCTTCTCAGGACAAGGTCAAGTTAATTCCCCACCAGAGTGAGGGATGTTATGACGAGAGTCCCATACCGCTGTGTTACGGAGGGCGAGTGTCCTGGTGGGAAAACCGAAGGTTAGATTGCCGTTGGTTACACGCTCGCGATGGTAAGACCCACTTGGCCAAAATTCCGACCTTTGCTACCCCTGGGCCAATTAGACCGTGTACCGATTGCTCCGGAACTGGTATGATCCCTTGAATGCACCGTTTCGAGAAGTTGTGCAAAAAACACCATATTCGCTCCAACCCCTAATGGTGATCATGATGATGTCGTGAAGCACTACACCAGTCTACCGGGGAAGCCATGAGAGAGCCGACGACCAACGCGTTGCATAGCCACGACACAACCTTTTCGCTGGTGCAGGGCGGACCATCCTATTACATCCAGCAAAAACTCGGTCTAATCCCCAGCCGGGGGCTCGGCGTCCGACGGCGCGTGCTCTTTTTTATCCTGCTCACCTGGGCACCGATCATGGCCTGGGCCATCGTCAACAGGCGGTTGTTCCCAGGCAACGCGACGGAACCGTTGTTGCAGCACTTCAGCGTCCACGTGCGCTGCCTCGTGGCGATTCCACTGTTTATCGCGGCAGAGGCCATTGGTGGGGCAATCAGCCAGCGGATCTCCCCATACTTCGTGACCTCAGGCATCGTGACTGAGGCCTTGGAATCCCGGTTCATTGAGATTTTGCGTCAGGCCGGGCGGCTGCGTGACTCCTGGCTGGCTTGGGCCGTCCTGGCGGCTCTGTCCATGCTGCTGGCGTGGCACTTCACAGGTGTAAGCGAGGTGTTGCACGAGGACGAGCTGTCATGGGCGGTGAGCAGCGAGACTGGCCACCCGCAGCTGGAATTTGGGGGCTGGTGGTTCTTGCTCGTGGTGCGCCCTGTATTCGCCTTCTTCCTGTTGCATTGGATCTGGAGGTTGTTCATCACTGTGGTCCTCTTCTGGCGCATCGCACACCTCGATTTACATCTGGTTCCTACCCATCCCGACCGCGCTGGTGGTCTTGGATTCCTGGAGCAGGTGGCATTTGCCTTCAGTCCGATCGTCCTAGCCGTGTCAGCGGTGATCGCGTCGCACTGGACCCATCAGATCCTTTATCACCAGGCTGACGTCGACGCCCTCAACCTCCTGCCTGGAGTGTTCGTGGCGGCCTTGCTGGTGATCTTCCTCGGGCCATTCCTGCTGTTCTCCCCACCACTACGGCGGCTGAAGCGCCGCAGTCTCCTCACATACGGCGCGCTGGCTAGCGAATACGGCTGGCTGGTGCAGAAGCGCTGGATTCTGGACGAGCCAGCACGAGACAACGGGCTACTCGAGGCCCCAGAGCTCCATCTGCTGGCGGATACGATCAAGAGGTATGAGGCGGTCGATCGGATCAAGCTAGCACCGCTCGGCATGCAGTCGTTGGTAGCTGTCTTAGCTCCCGCACTGCTGCCGATGATCCCGGTCTTTGCGATCAAGGTGCCGGTGAAAGACACGCTGCTCAGGATGCTGGGGGTACTGATTTGAATTGAAAGTTCAGTTAAGGAGGGATGTTATGAACATAAGGAAGTTACTAGTGGCTAGCTGGTTGGGTAAGGAGATGATATCGCTATTGCCTCCTCCTCGCAGATCTGGGCATGCGACTAACCTCGCACCCGGCTCAAGCCATCGAAGTACCCCAAGAGGCGCACTGGTACTGTGAATCTGACGGTGACAGGTGTGATGCACCAACCGCAGATTCGCGAGGTCATCCGTGCTCCGGTGCTTCTTCGGCACGACATGGTGCATGTGGAGATCCTCGCGAATGTCCACGTGCTGGTGACAGACCAGACAGCATCCGTTTGCAGCAGCGTGGCCCACCCGCCTGTAAACCGTCGAAGGATGCTGGCAATACTCGGGACCATGGGGGCACCTCCTGGGCCATAAAGGCTTTGATGCCCATACATACAGGAAAGGCTGGACCACTCCAACATCGACGAAGCCCCATAGAAGAGATCATGAGTTCTGCCTAACTTCATACCATCCGGCCAAGAGCCTTAAAATGTCCAAATCCGTATGGACGATCTGCGGGCATACCACCAGTATGACTCCTCCAGTCAACACCGAGTGCTACAAGAAGCACCGCTTTCCCTGGTGAAATTATGCGTCACGGGGTCTAGCTCTACTATCGATTAACCCTGACCCACCGCGACATTCTAGAGCTACTGTCTGAACGCGGCGTCGACGTGACCTATAAAGCCATCCCCAAATGGTGTTTCAAATTCGGGCAAGATTATGCCAATCAACTGCGGCGCCGGCTGACTCAGATGGGGGACAGATGGCATCTTGACGAGGTGTGTTTGACCATCAATGGCAAGTGTCATGACCGATGGCGAGCTGTCGACCAAGACGATCACGTGCTCGACATTCTGGTGCAGAGCCGCCGTAACACGAGGGTGGCTAAGGAGTTGATTCGCAAGTTACTCAAGTAGTCACAGTACGTGCCGCGGGTGGTCATCACAGATCGGGTGAAGAGCGACGGCACGGCCGAGCGTGAGATTCTTACTGGGGGCAGAACACCGCCAAAGGCGCGATCTCCATAACTGATGTAAGCGTTCGCCTCGGCCCACGTGCCAACGGGAACATCGCATGCAGGAGTGCAAATCCCCAGGCCACACCCAGTGGTTTCTGGCAGCCTATAGCCCCATCGCCCAACACGCCTGCCCATAGTGTCATCTGCTGTCAGCGTCCGCGTACCGTCAAGAGAGGAGGAATCGATTCGGAAATTGGGCCGAGGTCACAGGTATGGATCGGGCTGCCTCGGAGGCAGGAAGGACAGAGTAGCGTACCCGTTTGCCCTATAACGATATCCGCCTTAACAAGTTGGCAAAACCGCGGTCGTATCCAGCTGCGCGATATAGCGGCGTACTGGCTCCTGTTTGTCCGGGGGTACGGTGCGAGCCAGGTCCACGAGGGCCGTGCGCAAACGACGCATGACTTGAAGAGAGGTCTCCCCGTAAAACCTGAGCTCATCGAAGGCCAGCATCAAAAAGTCCTCCCACTTAGGAGTGGGGAAGCTCAGCCGCAAAACCCCATCTCTATCCCAGGCCTGCCCCACCTCAAGACGCCGGCTGGCTATGCGGCGCAGCAGATTTTCAAGATGGTCCAGCGCCTGGACGGCGGTGGCCGGGTCGTTGATGACTGGGGACAAGGCCTTGATGGCGATATCCACCAGGAGACGCAGGGCATACTTGGGGTCTTGGTCAAACGTGCGCTCCATCTGTAGCTCTACGGCCCGGCTCAGAGCTGCTTCGGGGAGCGCGAATTGGCCACCAGATAGGCTGAGCAGGGTATCTCCTTCGAAAAGAGTATCGCCTACGGCATAGGACATGATGATGACTCCCCCAGCCTGTCTTGCCAGGCTGACCAAAACTGACACGTTATATGCTGCGATCACCATGGGCGGTCCTGTATGGTTGACGGTCTGCGTCACAGGCGGGGTTGGCATGTGGGCGTTTGGCGATTTTTCAAGACGCTGCCTGGTAGGCTCGGCGGTGAGAGACGGGTAGACCGTGTCAATGACCTGTCGCCCCTTCCGGCTGACGAAATTCAGCATACCTGTCACCCGGTGAATCATCAAGCGTTGGACCAGGCAGGCTAGGACCATGACGCAGGCAATGAGTAAGATAATGACTGTCCATGTTAAAAAAAATGGCACCTGCCCAGAACCGTTCCGGTCCATCCAGCCCAGGGCCACCAGGGCAAATAGGAACGTCGTCGTGACGATACCCAAGACATGCCAAACGATGGGATCCCGGCTGAGCCATAAAACCATCTCCGCTGAATAGGTGCTGCCAAATGGCACTATCACAAAGACCAGCGCAAAGACGATGGCCATAAAGGCCAGCATGCAGGAGGCGGCGGCGGAAAACACCGCCGTCGCTGCTGAAACGGTCATGCTGTGGTTGTAGCCGGCTAGGTAGCGATACTCCAGGTGGGGAAAAATCAGCCCTAAGACAACGGCCACCACTGCATAGATCATCGGGATGCTCCAGAAAGGGAGCCTCGGAAGACTCCTCTGGCGCAACATACATCCTCCGAGACACGACGTATCAGGACAAGGCGGTGTTTAGCCCCCGGGATAGTGTACTCTATAAGGACTTGGTTTTATTACCCGCTGGTAGCGACTCAGTTTGAATTTCGCTTTTTATAGGACTTGGAGTCCTGGAGAATCCGTTTGGAGTGAACCCCCCATTATGATGAGACAACCAGTCAATGTTCTGATGGCAGTTCCTGCAACCGTTCAAACTCCACTTGCGGTAAGTATCCTAAGGCAGAGTGCAGCCGCTTGCGGTTACACACGGTGTCTACAGTGATGCCACGAAAGATTCCGGGGTTTAAGGCCGCATAACCGTTACACTTGATCTTGGTCGCCCGCGAGATAGCGGAAGAAATCTCCGAGCGCGTTGATTGGCTCTGTAAGGGTTGCCAACCAATGATTGTCGGTCACGACCCGTCGCCGCCAGTGCCAGATGCGCTCATGCGGATTCAGTGCTGGCGGGTAGGCCGGCTGAGTTTGGAGCACCAGGCGTCCTCCGGCCTCACGGACAGCCCCCCTCTCTGAGAGCCCCTTGATGCTGAGCCCCCCGATCATGGATGACCAACAGCTGCTTCCCCGGATAGCTGGTCAACAAGGGCGGAAGAAATTTCACGAACTCCCCGTCGCCTATCTCTGGGCTAATGGAGTCCTGGGGCTGCCCGGTTAGGGGCGCGACTGCGCCATATACGTGCCTCTTGGTATGGTCATCGCCCGTGGGGACGTCAGGCACGTCGTCGCGCAAACCACATGGGGCGGTCAGGGTAGGATGACGACGGACCGTCACCTCATCGACAAAGAGCCAGTGCCATGCCTCCTCCGTCCAGTCCGTCAGCAGCCCCTCCAATGCTGCGACACAGGCAGCTCGCTCCTCAGCCTTCGCCCGCAAATGACGGTGGCGCAGTCGGCGGCGAAATCCCAAGGCGTACAGCAACTGCCGCGCCCGTCCCGGCAATACTCCACTCCAAAGCGGGTATAGATGAAGGGACAGGCCAATTTGGTTATCCGCAAACTCATGTTGTAGCCAACAGCCTGCGGATGGTGACGATTGTCGGGTCGACAATACCGTGCAGATGGCTATGGCCTGCAAGCTCATCGGGGTGGGAGGAGTGCTCACGGTGATGATGTGCCATCGTAGAGGTCCTTAGAGCAGCGTCCCCGTCTCATGGAAGAGATCTTCCAGATATCCACCAGCGAAAAACGCGAAGAGCATCCGCACTAGCGGGTGGTGACGATACGGCAAGAGGAGGGGGAGCACCCCCCACATCATTACGAGATGGCCAATCAGACCTATGACGACCAGCATGACATTCAGGAGACGAGCGTCACGATGCCACCGCATAACATCCCCCTCTTGGATGATGCCCGCATCAAACTTTATTGAGTTTCACCGGTTTTGTCAACTTGTTGACCGTCCTCCCGAGCCCATGACATAATCGCCCCGTTGCCGACCCCCGTGATCCATCAAACCGCAGGCACATAGAGGTAGCCAGGCATGCCCCCTCCCGCCCACACCGAGCGCTACAAAAATCACCGCTTTCCCGGCGAAATCATCAGTCACGGGGTCTGGCTCTACTATCGCTTTCAGCTGAGCTACCGCGACGTGCAAGAGCTCCTGTTCGAACGCGGCATCGACGTGACCTATGAAGCTATCCGTCAATGGTGTCTGAAGTTTGGGCAGGACTATGCCAATCGGCTCCGACGCCGACGGCCTCGGCCGGGTGACAAATGGCATCTGGATGAAGTGTGTTTGACCATCAACGGCAGGCGTCATTACCTGTGGCGAGCGGTGGATCAGGACAACAACGTCCTCGACATCTTGGTGCAGAGCCGGCGGAACAAGAAGGCCGCAAAGAAGTTCTTTCGCAAGTTGCTCAAGGGCTTGAGGTATGTGCCCCGCGTCGTCATTACAGACAAGTTGAAGAGCTACGGCGCGGCCAAGCGCGAGATGCTCCCAGGGGTAGAGCATCGTCAGAGTCGTTATCTCAATAACCGGTGTGAGAACTCGCATCGGCCGACGCGCCAGCGCGAGCGTCGCATGCAGGGGTTCAAATCCCCTGGTCATGCCCAACGTTTTCTGTCGGCGTATGGACCCATTGCCCAACACTTCCGACCCAGGCGGCATCGGCTGTCAGCGTCGTCGTACCGCGAAGAGATGGGGAATCGATTCGAGAGTTGGGCCGAAATTACAGGCACGGAGCGAGCTGCCTAACGGGTGGGTAGGACCGGGGAGAGGCACCCGCTTGCCTGATAAGCGTCTCAACCTCAACAACTTGACAAAACCATCTGCGACCAGGTCCCGTCGTCACGCCACTGGGCACAATAGTCATAGACCGTGCTTTTGGGAAGCAAGTCATGCGGTAGCATATCCCATTGGCAACCACTGCGGTTCTGATACAAGAGCGTGGTGATCACTTCGCGCAGGTCGACCGCGCGAGGACGCCCGCCACGCTGGGTTCGCGAGGGAGGAATCAGCGGTTCCAAGATTGCCCATGGCTGCTCCGTCACATCCGAGGGATAGGGCTTGTGGGGCTGTCGTTCCTGCCACATAGCTGCGCACCCCTTGTCGATAGGGGATGCGTCAACTATCTCTCAAAATATCTCTTTTGCCAAGACTTGTTTCAGGATAGCCTCTTACATGCGGGGGGATCCTGCTGGAGAAACCACACCGTGGCATCGCGCCGTTGTGATGCCAAACCACTTCCTCGACAAGCCATCGGCTCTGCCGAAAAATGAACCAACTGATCAACATCCTGGTCACGGTCACCCTCATCGAAATGATGGTGGCGGTCGGCCTGGGCGTGACGTTCACCGACCTGCTGGGCGTCGCCAGGACAAACTTCTTCGTAAATGGAGGAAATGTGGAAAGGAAAGACACTAATGCACACCGTGAAGATGAGTGCCGAACAACGACGGCTGGAAGAAGACCGCGCGGGCCGTCAGCCTTGGCGGGAATGGGGACCTTATCTCTCTGAACGGCAAGGGGGTACAGTTCGCGAGGACTATAGCCTGGACGGCACCGCCTGGGATTACCTTTCCCACGACCAGGCCCGCAGCCGGGCCTATCGCTGGGGCGAGGATGGCTTGGCGGGCGTATGCGACGAGCAGGCCCGCCTGTGCCTGGGGCTGGCGCTGTGGAACGGCCGCGACCCCATCCTGAAGGAGCAGCTGTTCGGGCTGACCAACAGCGAAGGGAACCACGGCGAGGACGTCAAGGAGCTGGACTACTACCTCGACGCCACGCCCACGCATTCCTATTTGCAGATGCTCTACAAGTACCCGCACCGGGAGTTCCCCTATACCCAGTTAGTCCAGGCAAACCGTCGGCGCGGCAGGCACGACCCCGAGTACGAGTTGCTCGATACAGGTGTGTTCGATGACGACCGTTACTTTGACGTGTTTGTGGAATACGCCAAGGCGGCCCCTGACGACATCCTGATGCGGCTGACCATGCACAACCGCGGGCCGGAGATGGCCGAGATCCATGTTCTTCCGCAGCTCTGGTTCCGTAATACCTGGTCCTGGTCCGATGTCCAGACTCGGCCCCGACTCGAAGCTATCGGCGACGGCACCATCGAGGCCGATCACCCGGAACTCGGCCGGTTTCGCGGCCAGGTCGATCCACCGCCACACTGGTTATTCTGCGACAATGAGACGAACCCCGAGCGCGTGCATGGCCTGGCGGGCGTGCAAGGGCATTTCAAGGACGCTTTCCATGCGTTCGTGGTCCATGGCCGGGACGACGCCGTCAAACCTGGCGGCGCCGGGACCAAGGCTGCGGCGTACTGCCGGCTCACGGTCCCGCCCGGTGAGGCGCGGGAACTCCGGTTGCGCCTCATGCCGACGGATCAGGGGACAATGCAGGCTTCGGCACCGTTCGGCGACTTTGACGAAGTGTTTGCTGTGCGCCGCCGCGAGGCAGACGAATTCTATGCCGACTTACAGCGGGGTCTCGACAATGAAGACGCTCGCGTAGTTCAACGGCAGGCGCTGGCGGGAATGATCTGGAGCAAGCAGTTCTACGGCTATGAAGTGCCGAGCTGGCTGGTTGGCGACCCAGGCCAGCCACCCCCGCCGCCGCAGCGAGAGCACGGCCGCAACCGCGAGTGGCTGCACCTGAACAACGCCGACGTGATCTCCATGCCCGACAAGTGGGAATATCCCTGGTACGCGGCCTGGGACCTGGCGTTTCACTGCCTGCCGTTCGCCCTGATCGACGCCGAGTTCGCCAAGGACCAGCTCGTGCTGCTCACCCGCGAATGGTACATGCACCCCAACGGGCAGCTCCCGGCGTACGAGTGGACGTTCAGCGACGTCAACCCGCCGGTGCACGCCTGGGCCACCTGGCGTGTCTTCGAGATCGATCGGCAGCGGCGCGGCGACGCCGGCGACCTCGTCTTCCTCAAACGCGTCTTTCACAAGCTGTTGTTGAACTACACGTGGTGGGTGAACCGCAAGGACTCTCGCCAGCGGAACATTTTCCAGGGCGGGTTCCTCGGGCTGGACAACATCAGCGTCTTCGACCGCAACATGCCGCTGCCCGATGGTGTACACCTCGAACAAGCGGACGGAACCGCCTGGATGGCGATGTATACCCTCAACTTGATGCGCATGGCCGTGGAGCTGGCCCTGCACGATTCCGCGTACGAGGACCTCGCCACCAAGTTCTTTGAGCATTTCCTAGGCATCGCGTGGGCCATGAACAACCCGGGCGGCAGGCTCCTGGGACCCGGCGATGAGGAGGACCAATTCTACTACGACAAGCTGAGCACCGATGACGGTCGGATGATGCGCCTCAAGGTCCGCTCGATGGTGGGACTGGTACCCCTGTTCGCGGTGGAGACACTGGAGCCGGGGATGCTCGACCGCCTCAAGGGTTTCGAGCGCCGGCTGGACTGGTTCCTGCAATCTCGGCCCAATCTGACCGCACAGGTGTCGCGCTGGTTCGAGCCTGGTCAGGGCGGCCGCCGGCTGCTCTCGTTGTTACGCGGGCACCGCATGAAGTGCCTGCTCCGCCGCCTGCTCGACGAGACGGAGTTCCTGTCCGACTACGGCGTGCGGGCACTGTCCCGCTGGCACCAGGATCACCCGTATACCGCTACCCTCAGGGGAGAGCCACTGACCGTGAGCTACTGGCCCGGGGAGTCACAGTCCGGGCTGTTCGGGGGTAATTCCAACTGGCGCGGACCCGTGTGGTTCCCGGTCAACTTTCTCATCATTGATGCGCTGCAGAAGTTCCACCAGTACTACGGCGATGACTTGACGGTCGAATGCCCGACCGGCTCGGGGCGTTACGTCACCATCCTGGAGGTCGCGCGCGAGCTGACTCGCCGGCTGGGCCGGATCTTCCTGCGGGACAACCAGGGGCGGCGCGCGGTGTTCGGCGACGACAAGAGGCTCCAGACCGATCCGCACTTCCGCGACTACCTGCTCTTCTACGAGTACTTTCACGGCGACACGGGCCGAGGCGTCGGTGCTTCGCACCAAACGGGCTGGACCGGCTTGATCGCCACACTGCTCCAGTCACAACGCGGTGAAACGGACAGTCAGGGCACTCACCAGGACTGCGCCGACGTTCGATCCTCACCCCAACCTGGGCCTGAAAGTGTGACGAGCACAAGCGGTTAAGCAATGGAAATCCAAGGAGAATACAGATGGCGAACACCGAGAAGTTCGGAGTCAGCGGTGCGGGCGGAATACGTTCAACCGAAACGTGAGGCACCGTCCGCGAGGACTCCAGCGAGGGCGAAGACGCCTGGAATCTGCTCCGGCGGGGTGCACCCGACTGGCCACAACAGGAGGTGACCCGATGAAGGCGATTACCGTAGAGCCGAAGCAGCCTGGGACCGCACGGCTGGAGGACGTCGCCGAGCCCGATGCGCGCGAGGGCTCGGTACTGGTAGAAGCCATCGCCGTCGGCGTCTGCGGGACCGACGTCGAGATCGTCGAGGGGAACTACGGCTGGGCGCCCCGCGGCAAGACGCGCCTCATACTGGGCCACGAATCCCTCGGCCGTGTGGTGGACCCGGGCCCGACCGGCGGGCTCAGGGAGGGGGATCTCGTGGTGGTCATCGTCCGGCGTCCCGACCCCGTTCCCTGCCCCAACTGCGCCGTGGGGGAGTGGGACATGTGCCGGAACGGCCAGTACACCGAGCGCGGTATCAAGCAGATCGACGGCTTCATGTCCGAACGCTGGCGGATTGAGCCCGAGTACGTCATGAAGGTCGACCGTTCCCTCGGGTTCCTCGGCGTGCTGCTCGAACCCACGACGGTGGTCGCGAAAGCGTGGGAGCAGATCGTCGCGGTCGGCCAGCGTGCCTTCTGGGAGCCGCGGACGGTGCTCGTGACGGGTGCGGGGCCGATCGGCCTCCTCGCCGCCCTCGTGGGAAAGCAGCGCGGGCTGGAAATCCACGTCCTCGACCGAGTCGAATCGGGGCCCAAGCCGGAACTCGTGCGCGCCCTCGGCGCCACATACCACACAGGGAGCGTCGCGGGTGTCGGATTCGAGCCGGACGTCATCGTCGAATGCACTGGCGTCGGGCAGGTCATCTCCGATTCAATCCAGGCCGTCGGGGCGGGCGGCGTCGTCTGTCTGACCGGCGTCGGGACCGGCGGCCACACGACCAGGGTCTCCACGGCCGACGTCGCGGCCCAAGCGGTGCTCCGGAACAATGTGGTTGTCGGCAGCGTCAACGCCAACAAGCGGCACTGGTACAAGGCCGGTGAAGCCCTGGCCCGCGCGGACCGCTCGTGGCTGGCACGCCTCGTGACGCGACGCGAGCGGCCGGAGGATTTCGTGCGCGCCCTGCAGCGGACGGCGGAGGACATCAAGGTCGTCGTCCAGTTCGCCGAGGCGTGATCTCGGCGAGCCGGCCCGACACGCCGCGGCCGAAAGGGGCGCGCCGCCTTGCCCACACCTCTTTCGGCGCCCCCAGCGCGGTGCGGCAGCCCCGCCGGAGCGCCCCGGGGCAAGGCGGCGAGCGGCGCCGCGCGACCTGGACATGCGGCGCAGAATGGCTTACACTCGGGCCGTCAGGGGTTTGACGCTTGTCGGGGGCATGAACCTGAGCTATGGCTTCTCGGGCAAGCCGCAGGGCACTGGCTGGGGTCCCGACCGCATCGCGCGCGCTTGGACCGTACTGATGGAGCGTCTGGGATACAAACGTTATGTGGCTCAAGGCGGCGATTGGGGTTCGGTAGTCGCGGACGTGATGGCGCGCCAGGCGCCAGCGGGACTGCTGGGTATCCACGTCAATATGCCTGCAACCGTGCCACCGGATATCGCGAAGGCTCTCGCCTGTGGCGGTCCGGCGCCCTCCGGGCTGTCCCCCGAGGAAAAGGCCGCGTTCGATCAAATGGATGCCCTCTACAAGAAGGGCTCCGGCTATGCCCTCATGATGGTGACGCGGCCGCAAACTCTGGGTTACAGCCTGGCGGATTCGCCTGCCGGGCTCGCTGCCTGGTTCTATGACAAGTTCGCCGATTGGACGTATACCGATGGCCATCCCGAGCGGGAACTCACGCGCGATGAGATGCTCGACGACATTACGCTCTACTGGCTCACCAACAGCGCGACCTCTTCCGCGCAGCTGTACTGGGAAAATAACAGCAACGTCTTCAACGCCGTGGACATTTCGATCCCTGTGGCCGTGACCGTCTTTCCCGGCGAGATCTATCGTGCGCCACGAAGCTGGGCCGAGCGTAATTATCACAAGCTCATCTATTGGCACGAGGTCGACAAGGGCGGTCACTTCGCGGCATGGGAACAGCCGGCACTCTTCGCTGCCGAGATCCGAGCAGCGTTCAGATCACTGCGCTAATTGGCGCCAGGTGGACGGCGCGCACAACGTGTGCCCGTCTTCCCACGCCACACGCGGCAACATCAATGTCGCGATCAACCTGGTCTATGCCGGACCTGTCACGGATGTGGCCTGGCCGTGTTTATCGGGCAGGCTATTTCCAAGTGGAGAGAGATCAATGTCCGAAGACATCAACCATGATCGCCGCCGCTTTCTGGGCGCTGCGGTCATGACCATTGCTGCCGCCGAGCCCGTCATGAGCGGTGCTGCGGACGCACAATCCAGCAAGATCAACCCGGCAGATGCGACCACGATGAAGCCGGGGACGCACACGTCATTCGGCTCACTGAAGTAGCTCGATGCCGGCGTCCTGGATGTTGGATACGCACATTGCCGACACATCCAACCATATGGAAGGCATCCATCATGAAAGCAAACCAGCTCTTGCTCGCCGCAATACTCGCCAGCGCAATCGGGGCTCCGATCGAGACCTTAGCCGAGGACACAAGCGTGGTGCAGCAGATGACACCCGCAGCGGTTCAATTACCCATTGAGGGTGAGTTGCCTTCTCTCGGCAGCGCGACCGAGTGGCTCAACTCGCAGCCATTGACGGCGGCCGGCCTGCGCGGAAAAGTCGTCCTCATCGAATTCTGGACCTATACCTGCATCAATTGGCTACGCTCACTTCCCTATGTCCGCGCGTGGGCCGAGACATACAAGGATCAAGGATTGGTGGTGATCGGCGTGCACGCGCCTGAGTTCGCATTTGAGCAACACGTCGATAACGTGCGCCGAGCCGCGAAGGACATGAGGGTCGATTATCCGATCGCGATCGATAACGACCATGCGATATGGCGTGCTTTCAAGAACAAATATTGGCCAGCCCTCTATTTCGTCGATGGGCAGGGGCATATTCGACATCATCAATTCGGCGAGGGCGAATACGAACAGTCGGAAAGGATTATTCAACAATTGCTGGCCGAGGCCGGAATCGGCGGCATCCGCCATGACCTGGTTTCGGTTGATGCCCGTGGTGCGGAAGCTGCCGCCGATTGGGGCAGCTTGAAGTCTCCGGAAAACTATGTCGGCTATGAGCGCACCGAGAACTTTGCGTCTCCCGGTGGTGCAGTATTGGACAAGCGTCGCGTCTATGCTGCCCCCGCGCGGTTGAGACTCAATCATTGGGCCCTTTCGGGTGATTGGACGGTGGAGAAACAGGCCACTGTGCTGAACAAGGCCAACGGGCGGATCGCGTACCGTTTTCACGCCCGCGATCTTCATCTCGTCATGGGACCGGCAGTGCGAGGAACTTCCGTGCGATTTCGCGTGCTCATCGATGGACAGCCGCCGGGCGCTGCTCACGGCATTGACGTTGACGACCAAGGCAACGGCACGGTTACCGAACAGCGGCTGTATCAGCTGATCCGACAACCGAAGCCCATCGCTGATCGACAGTTCGAGATCGAGTTTCTCGA
>Ga0137403_10005371_pt1 | contig 14892 bp, 12 predicted proteins | sample CZOMad2_1_16fung_FD_122057 | JGI IMG/M metagenome (GOLD analysis project Ga0137403, IMG submission 122057) | Vadose zone soil fungal communities from Angelo Coast Range Reserve, California, USA - CZOMad2_1_16fungal (Hybrid Assembly) | ecosystem: Environmental > Terrestrial > Soil > Vadose zone... | reverse complement strand
GCACCAGAAATCCCCAGGGATAGAAAAGATGGCTGAGCCCAAACATGGATGACCGTCCGGCAACTAGAATCGCTTGCACTCACAACCACGTCAAACGGAACCTCCGCTTTGTGTCAGCAGGAGTTACTGTCCGCGGCAACTCAGGTTGCCTGTTATGATGAACCTGCATGAACCTCGTCGAAACGCTTGGCCTCGCGCTCGGTGCCGGGTTTTCTTCCGGCTTGAATCTTTACGCCACCGTCGCCACGCTCGGTCTTCTCCAGCGCTTCGGCGTGCTGCAGCTTCCGCCGGCCCTGCAAGTTCTTTCCCATCCATGGGTCCTTGGAATTGCTATTGCTCTTTATTTGGTTGAATTTCTTGCCGACAAGATTCCGTACTTCGACACCATATGGGACGCGATTCACACCTTCATTCGCCCGCCTGCCGCCGCACTTCTGACCTACGCCGCAGCCGGCGCCGCTCCCGCGGAGTGGCGCTGGGGCGCGGCCCTTCTCGCTGGTGGAGTTGCTCTCACCTCTCACGGCACAAAAGCCAGCGCGCGCGCCGCGGTGAATACCAGCCCGGAGCCGTTCAGTAATTGGATTTTGAGTTTTGGAGAGGACGTCCTGGCCGTGTGGCTCACCTGGATGGCCACGGCCCATCCGCTCGCAACAACCATTATCGTCGCCGCCCTCGTCGCGGTGTCCGCCATCCTGCTCTACTATCTGTTTCGCTTCGCCCGCCGCGCCCTCCGCCAGCTTTTTTCCGCAGGCTAGAGCAGCAGCAACACTTCAACGCTGCGAACGGCCCAAGTGCAGGTACGGGCCCCTGCGTTCAACGCCGGGGCCGCTTGACTTCTTTCCTCAACGGACGTAGAAAATGAACTCCCCGCTGAGCTCCGGCTGTAAGAGTCAAGGAGACCGTTCATGAATCGCCTTTCTAAGATTGTGCTCTTTGCAGTCTTTTGCCTGGTTTCATCTCGCCAGGTTTTCGCCCAGAACAAAACAACCCACAACCCGACCTGGTGGGCAAAATACCAGTATCTCTCGCAAAACGGCGCTTCGCCGGGCGGTGGTCCCGGTTCGTCTCTCACGGTTGGCAGCAATGTTGACGTCTCCAACGAGTGCGGTCCCCAGAGCGAAACCTACATCACGCTGAATCCCGCATCTTCCAAATCGCTCGCGGCTGGGTCCAACGAAATATTTCGAGATCCTATGCGCGGTTATTTCTCGACCGACAGCGGCTCCACCTGGGGTGCCGTCGACCTGCCTCTCCCTCCGCCGCTCCAGGGCACCAATGACACCCGCTTCGGTTCGGACCCCTCGCTGGTCTTCGACTCACGCGGAAATCTATTTTACAGCTACATTGTTGTGTATTTCGGCGCAGGCAATGGTGTCGATGGCACGCAAATGGCGGTGGCGCGCTCGACCGACGGTGGCAAGAGCTACCCGCAACTCACTCTGTTTGGATTTCAGAGCGGCTCGAACCACTTCAATGACAAGCCCATGATTTCGGCCGACGCCAATCCAGCGAGCCCCTTCCGCGACCGTGTCTACGTGGCTTGGGATGCCGCCAGTGGAGGAAATGCCACCGATGGTGGCATTCGCCTCGCGCGCTCCTCCGACGCCGGAGCGACTTTTTCCGTCGCGCGCGTTGACAATCCCTCCGGCCCGAGTCAAGGCATTGGCGCCGTGCCCTTTGTCGGCCCGAACGGCGAAGTCTATGTGGCCTGGAACGATTACAAAAATAATCTGATCGCTTTCAATCGCTCTTTCGACGGCGGTGTCACGTGGGATGCGCAGCGCACTATTTCGCAAAAGACAGCCGCTTTTGATATCGGCATTCCAGCGGAGCTGTTTCGTCGGGCGCTCGTTTACCCGGCGTGTGACGCCGATCGCTCGACCGGTGCTCACCGCGGGCGTCTCTACTGCTCCTGGATGGATCTCACTCCCGCCGGCGTCACCGACATCTTGAGTTCCTTTTCCGATGATCGCGGATTCACCTGGACCGCTCCCCATCCTGTAACCGATCAACTCCTTCCCCAGCTCGTGGACCGCTTCAATCACTGGCTTGCCGTCGATCCGGTCACGGGCGACGTCAATCTCTCCTTCTACGACACCCGCAACGACACCACGGGCTCCCGCTTCATGACCGACACTTTTTTTACTCAGTCGGTTGATGGCGGCGTGACGTTCCGCTCTCCCAATGTGCGCGTAAGCTCCGTCAGCTCCAACGAGCACGATTGCAACGGCGTGTTTCCATGCTCCGCAATTAACTACGGCAATCAGCAGGGCGATTACGAAGGCCTGGCCTCTCGCGGAGGCGTCTCTCATCCGATTTGGACCGACAGCCGCCGGCAGCTCGAATCATCCTCTGGCTGCCGGACGAATCTCTTAATGGAAGAAGTATTCACCACGACGGTGAAGTGAGGATGTGAAGTTGTCGGCGGGAGGTCGGCACGAGTGCCGCCCTCCCTTGCCTGTTACCTTATTTCACGTACAAAGCCAGCCAATCCAAAAATGTTTTGTACCAGAACTGGGCATTCTGCGGCTTCAATACCCAGTGTCCTTCATCCGGAAAGACGACGAGCTTCGAAGGCACGCCTTGCCTCTGTAGCGCGCTAAAAAATTCCAGCGACTGCGTGTACGGCACGCGATAGTCTCTTTCTCCCGCGATCACCAGCGTCGGCGTCTTGTATTTTCCAAGCTCTCCCGCGTACGTCACCGGCGCCCACTTCCGGTAACTTTCCGGATTCGTCCACGGCGTCCCCTGCATGTCGTGCTCTTCAAACCACAGCTCTTCCGTCGCGTACATCGAAACCTTGTCGTACACGCTTGCGTGGCTCACGATCGCTTTGAACCGCCCGTTGTGCGTCGCGATCCAGTCGGCCATGTAGCCGCCGTAGGACCCACCCGCCGCCGCCATGCGCGTCCCATCAGCAAATGGATATTTTTTCAGTGTGTAGTCCACGCCATTCATCACGTCGACGTACGCTTTGCCGCCCCAGTCGTTCGTGATTTCATCCGTGAATTTCTGCCCGTACCCTGTCGAACCGCGCCGGTTGATCATCAGCGTCACGTATCCTGCCGCGGAAAACACTTGCGGGTTCCACCGGTAGCCCCACGCGTTCGACGACATCGTTTGCGGCCCGCCGTGCAGCACCACCAGGAGGGGGTACTTCTTCGTCGCGTCGAATTTTGGCGACCGTATTAGCATCGCTTGAACTTTCGTTCCTTCGGCGCCTTCGAACCAGAATGTTTCGGGTGGATTCATTTCCAGCGCCGCAAGAATCGAGTCGTTTTGATGCGAGAGTTGGCGCGCATTCGAGCCATCGCTCGATGTCGCGAAAACTTCCGCGGGCATCGTCAGGCTCGTGCGTTCGAACGCCAGCGTTTTTCCATCGGCGCTGAATGAAATTGCAGAGTTGTACGTGTCCGCAAGAATTTTCCTCGGCTCCGCTCCCGCGCGCGCGGCCATTGCGTAGACCGGTTTCTGCGTTTCGTTTTCGGCGGTGAAAAAAATCGTTTTGCTGTCTGCCGACCACGCGAGTTCTTCCGCGCTGCGGTCAAAGCCTTCGGAGAGATTCTCCTTTTTTCCGCTTTGCCGGTCGTAGAGCATCACGCGCCAGCGATCGGCTTCGTATCCGGGCGTAAGTTGCGCGTGATACGCGATGAATTTTCCATCCGGCGAGTAAACAGGATTTCCATCGAAGCCCTGCTGCGTGGTGATGCGCTTCGCTTCGCCTCCCGCTACGGGAACGATAAACAAATCAGCGTTCGTGCTGATCGCTTCCATCTTGTCCGTGACGGCGGTAAAGCAGATCTCTTTTGAATCCCGCGAGAAATCAATATCTCCCGGCCCGCCGCGCTCATCTGGCGGAATGTCGTAGTCCGCTCCAAGCGTGAGATCGCGTGGCACGGCGCTTCCATCGGCAGGAATCACAAACAAATGGCTGCGTTTGCCTTCATTCCAGTGCGTCCAGTGCCGATAGAGAAGACGCTCCGCCACGTGTGCTTTCACTTTGTTCTTTTCTTTTTCCGTGTTGCGTTTATTGTTGCACTCATCATCTTTACAGTCGGGATACACGGAAGAAGTAAACGCAATCGTTTTACCGTCCGGCGACCACTTCACGATGTCGGCGCCCGTTGAAAGCTTCGTCAGCGGATGCGCTTCGCCGCCTTCCATCGAGAGCAAATACACTTGCGAATCGCCACTGCGAGAAGAGAGAAACGCCAGGGTCTTGCCATCCGGTGACCACACCGGCGAGGAATCATGCCCGCTTCGCGTCAGTTGCATCTCCGCGCCGCCCGTCGTGGCCACCACCCAGATATTGCTCGCTCCACGATTCGCTTCCATGTCCGGCGTCGTCACCGTGTAAGCGATCCATTTTCCATCGCGCGAAATTTGTGGTTCGGCGACGCGGTGCATGCCGATCATGTCTGCGAAGGTGATGGGATGTTTCGAACTGTCTTGCGCGAAAGCGGAAATACCGGCAGCCAACAGCAACGCGAATGCGAAACGACAACGTAGAATGGCGCGATTCATCTAGCTCTCTCCTCGCACACAACTGCAGTTCAATTAACTGAGCAGGACCGCGAATATTGTATCGCTTCTGATTCGAATCCAATAGGACAGAGCAGCCGGGCGAGCTCCGTTTCCTGTTGCGGCGCGCCAGGGTCAATTATTCGATTCAGATCGGTCGGCCTGCTTCCGCGCCCACAACCAATTCACGAAGGCGAGAGCCGCCGTGATGGAGATCACGAGGAACTCGCCCCAGTGCATCCTTGTCACCAGAATGCCTGTGAAGAGTAGGGCAAGGCCGGCGATGAAGACGCCGCCCGGCAGGCGGAACGCATCCGCGTGCGGCTGTTTTCTGCGCAGCGCGGGCAGCGCTGCGGCTACCGAGCCGTAAACGAAAAGACGCGCGACGCTGGACAGCAACGCGTTCCATTTGAAATTTCCGGCGATCGAAAAGAGGAGCAGCACGGCGGCGAAAATCACGATGGAGAGATGCGGCGTTCGAAAGCGTGGGTGAATCTTGCCGAAAAAGCCGGGAAAATCTCCTCCCGCGCCCATGGCATAGGTGATTCGCGGGGTATGCAACATGTTGGCGCTGAGATATCCGTAGGCGGAAACGAGTGTTCCTGCCGCGACGATTTGCACGCCCAGTGCGGGCAAGAATCTCCTCGCGGAATCCACCGCCGGAGCGCTGGACGCGGCGACATTGGCGATGGTGTGAATCACGAGATACTGCACGGCGATGAACAAGACGGTTGTTGCCGCAATGGCAGCGAAAAGCGCAAAGGGAATATCTTTGCGCGCGTCGCGCGTTTCTCCGGTGGCGATAAGTGCCGCTTCGAATCCGCCGTAGGAGTAGATCATGAGCAGCACGGCTTCGAACCAATCTGCTGACGTTGTCGTTGTGGCCGTGGGCGTGACCCGTATTTCGGGATGCAGCGCGAGGGCCGTAAGTCCAGCAATGACAAAAAAGGCGAGCAGAGCCACTTTCGTGACGGTGAAAAAATTGCTGAGCCGGTTTCCGCCGGTCACTCCGCGATAATTCACAACCGCTAGAAATCCAATGAGAATCGTTAGTACGCCCGCCCTGGCAAGCGGAGCTCTCACGCCGGGAAAAAATTCGCTCAGATAGATGATGAAGAGGTTTGCGACCGCGGAAACAGCCGCGATGCGACTCAGCCATGTCAGCCAGCCGTTCTGAATGGCGAGGAATCGGCCGAACGCTACTCTCGCGTAGAGGTACGGACCGCCGGCTTCCCGGAATTGCGACGCGACTTCCGCCATGCACGCCGCGATGACAGAGATTCCCGCGAAAGCCACCAGAAATCCGAGGGGGCTCCATTTCCCGAGGCGTGCGGCAATCAGCGCGGGCAAGCCAAAAATGCTCGCGCCGATCATGGTATTGACCATCAGCGCAGCAAGGCTCCAGCGGCCGATGGTGCGAACGAGCCCTTTCGAGGACTCGGTCAAGTGCGCTTCCGCGGGCACTGGGATTTGCCGAAAAGTTTTTGCATCATTGTCAAAGGAAGTGGCGCCAGCGTAGCACAACTCGCTAGCTCTCCCGAGAATTCGTGAAGCCATTGGCGTACTCCCGAGCATCCTAAGTTCAGCGTCAATTCAGTATTGACGGGGGTCTTATATGCCTGTCATCCGTGCCTGCAGCCATTGTGGACAGAAGAACCGCGTTCCAGCCAAATATCTGGCCAACACAGGTCGTTGCGGAGCCTGTAAATCACCCTTGCCGCCCATCGCTGAACCCCTCGCGGTCGACGATGCGTTATTCGATGAATTCGTTCAAAATGCACCCGTTCCGATACTCGTGGACTTCTGGGCGGAGTGGTGTGCGCCGTGTCGCGCTGCTGCTCCGGAAGTCGCACGAACCGCTGCTGACATGGCGGGCAAGGCTATAGTGCTGAAAGTCGATACAGAAAAATATCCGCAACTTGCTGCGCGCTTCCAGGTTCGTGGCATACCCAACTTCGCCGTGTTCTTTGGTGGCCGCCTGGTGATGCAGCAGGCCGGCTTGGTCAGCCACGACCAAATGGAGCAGTGGCTCAGGTCCGCCGCTCCCGTTTCTGCGTGAGGAACGGCTTGCGAGCCGACTCTGCTACAATCGCTTCTCAGGAATTCATGACTACGAACAGCGGGCTCTTTTCCCGCAATTTCAAAAAGACTTTTCCCATTGCTGTTCGCGGCGAAGGCTGCTGGATCATCAACGAAAAGGGTCGTCGATTTCTGGACGCGGCCGGGCAGGCTGCCGTGGTCAGCATCGGCCACGGCGTTCAGGAAATCGGCCGTGCCATGGCCGAGCAGTCCTCGCAGATCGCCTTTGCGCACACGTCGCAGTTTCATACCGCTCAGGCTGAAAGACTTGCCGCGCGGCTTCTTGCGATTGCTCCTGCGAATTTTCGCAAGGGCGGCCGCGTGTACTTCACTTCCGGTGGGTCCGAGGCGACAGAGACGGCGATTAAGCTGGTTCGCCAATATCATCTAGAAACCGGCGAGAAGAATCGTTACCGCGTCCTCTCGCGCCGCCAGAGCTATCACGGCAGCACGCTCGGAGCGATGTCCGTCAGCGGCAACGTCGCTCGCCGCGCGCCGTATGAACCGCTGATCGCAGATTGGGGGCACATTGCCCCGTGCTTCTGCTATCACTGCCCATTCGAAAAAACTTTTCCGCAATGCGAACTCGCCTGCGCCGACGACCTGCAAACGCATTTGGATGAAAGCAAGAAAAAGGACGCGGCCGCTTTCATTTTCGAACCGGTCGTTGGCGCGACTCTCGGTGCCGCAGTACCTCCCGAGGGCTACGTGTCGCGCATTGCGGAAATCTGCCGCAAGAACGGCATTCTCCTCATCGCCGACGAAGTGATGACTGGGATGGGACGCACGGGAAAACCTTTCGCCGTTCAACACTGGGGCGTCGAGCCGGACCTAATTCTGGTGGGGAAGGGAGTGGCCAGTGGTTACGCGCCGCTCGGTGCCGTGCTCGTTTCCGCGCGCGTTGTCGAGGCGTTCGAGCGCGGCTCGGGCGCTTTCATGCACGGCTTTACCTATCAGGCTCATCCGGTTTCCACTGCGGCGGGCAACGCTGTTTTCGATTATCTCGAATCGCAAAAACTTTTCGATCGTGTAATTCCGGCTGGGAAAAATCTGCGCGACGCTCTCACTTCGATTCAGTCGCATCGCCACGTCGGCGATGTGCGAGGACTGGGCCTGCTACTGGGCGTCGAATTTGTGAAAGACAAAGCCACGCGCGAGTCCTTCCCAAAATCCGACAATATCGCGGAGAAAATTCGCCAAGCTTGCCTCGAAGAAAGCGTTTTGACTTATCCGACGCAAGGCTGTGTGGACGGGCTGCGCGGCGATCACATCCTTCTCGCGCCGCCGTTCACGATTTCGCCGGAAGAATCTGCGCTGATTCCTCGCGCGCTGCATGCGGCTTTGGCAAGAGTTTTTCCGGCTTGATACAGGATTGAAGTGTTCTTTTTTATTGCAGCCGGCTCGTTCTTATTTCTTTGGAGAGAAAATGCGCCCTCGTCCCCGCAAGATATTGCTCGCTTTGGTCGGCTGTCTTTCGCTGACGTTTGCCCTTCACGCTCAAGAGAAATCCTCTGCAAAGCCGCGCGCGCGTGATCTCGGCGTTCCTTTTGACGGCACGCCCGGCCCGCTCAACGCCATCACGGATGTTTCCGGCGTCACCGTCGGCCACACTACGCTGATTTCGGGCGAAGGAAAGCTTCAGGTCGGCAAAGGCCCAGTGCGCACAGGCGTCACCGCGGTTCTCCCTCGCGGAAAAGATTCCATGAACAATCCCGTTTTTGCAGGCTGGTGGTCGCTTAACGGCAACGGGGAAATGACCGGTACCACGTGGATTGAAGAGTCGGGCTTCCTCGAAGGCCCCGTGATGATCACCAACACGCACAGCGTCGGCGTGGTCCGCGACGCCGTCATTCAGTGGCGCGTGGCGCACGGCCAGCCCGATCCCACCGGCTACTGGTGGTCACTCCCCGTTGTTGCGGAAACCTGGGACGGCTGGCTCAACGACATCAATGGCTTCCACGTCAAACCTGAACACGCGTTCCATGCTATCGACTCCGCGCATGGCGGCACTGTGGAAGAAGGCGCGGTCGGCGGCGGCACGGGAATGGTTTGCAATGGCTTCAAAGGAGGCATCGGCACTTCTTCCCGCAAGCTAGGAGAAAAAGAAGGCGGCTACGCGGTTGGTGTTCTTGTGCAATGCAACTACGGCACGAAAAATAATCTGCGCATTGCCGGGATTCCGGTCGGGAGGGAGATTTTCGCCGATGATCCCTACGCCGGGACTTCTTTCAGCAACGACGACCATGGTTCCATCATCGTTGTCGTTGCCACAGACGCTCCGCTCGTTGCGCACCAGCTCAAGCGCCTCGCTCGCCGAGCCTCCCTCGGACTCGGCCGCGACGGCAGCATTTCCGGCAACGGCTCCGGCGACATTTTTATCGCCTTCTCCACCGCCAATCCTGGCGCTGCCGCTGCAGGCCACGTGGTCGACCTGAAGATGTTGCCCAACAACAAAATCGATCCCGTTTTCGCCGCCACCGTCCAGGCCACAGAAGAAGCCATCATCAACGCCATGATCGCTGCCGAAACCATGACCGGCATCAATGAACACAAAGTTATCGCGCTGCCGCACGACAAACTTCGCGCAGTCCTTAAGAAATACAACCGCCTCGCCCAATGAGTGCGTATTAGGGCACACGTCGGCTCAGTTCTGTGCGACTAGAATCGCAATTTACGATTAGAGGTGTCACTACTGTTCGCTGTCCGGTGCACCTCGGAGCAGGAGATAAACGAAACTAAAGTTTGAGTAAAGGGAAACGCTCAGGCGAAAAGATTTTCTCCCATTCTTCCTTGCTGTAGTCAGCCCATGGATTCTTGGCATCACGAGGAGCCAGGTCCTTTCTATTCCACGTCACGACTGCCTTTAATCTTTCTTCCAGAACGTCGCCCAGCTCAGTCTTCGCCAAGAGCAGGTCTGTGCCTTCCTCCCATCTGAAGTACTGTGTGAAGCTCTCGTACTCATCTATATACCAAGATATATTCACATGAATGGCCGATTCGTTTAGACGCTTTATCTCAAGGGTACCCATCCCGCCCTTTGGATGCCGGAAGCGAAATGCCCACGATGGCGAATCGTGGTAGTACTTATCGATTGCGAGATTGTGTGTGGCAGCAAATGTCGAAAGAATAGGGGAAAGCCCTTGGAAAAAGGACTCTATCTTCGCCCAATCATCACGAGATAAGCTGTAATCGCCGTTGGGCATAGCTAAATTCTAAATCACTGGCACCGCGGTCTTGCGCTGGGGATTGAAGAAGGGTAGCGGCACGACTTTCGCGGAAACTGTTTGGCGCACGGCTTCGACGGTCATCTCTATGCTAAGCCTTGACCCGACCGCTGAACTCTCTCGGCCTACGCACGCCAGCGCGATCATTTTTTTCAAAGTCGGCGACCACGTTGTTGACGTCGCCTTGCCCACTTGCCGGCCGTTGCGATACACCGGCACGGCCACGCGAGACGCCATGCTCGGCACCTGCGGCGCCATTTTCAATTTGTCGTAGAGCGCTTCCACTTCGTTCCAATTAATTTCCAGCCCCACCAACGCGCGCTCCGCGCCTTTTTTCGCTTCCAGCGCGAGCGCCTCGCGCCCCACAAAAGTTTCTTTCTTCAAGTCCACCAGCTTCCCCAATCCAATTTCCGCCGGAGAATACTTCTGCGATTCGATCAGGGCTTTCTTGCTGGAAATGTAATCGACTTCAATCAGAATCAGCCCCGCTTCGATCCGCGCGATGTCCAGCGCGATCATCCCCGCCGGATGAATATCGAACGCCTTGCCTTTCGCGGTCAGCGCATCCCACACTTTGATCGCGTCGCGCCACGGCATCCAAACCTCAAAACCTAGGTCGCCCGTATACCCCGTGCGCGAAATGTCTACCGGCACGCCAGCGATTTTTCCGCGTGTCACGCGAAAATATTTCAGGTTCTCGATTTTCGCGTCCGTCACTTCGTGCAGCAGGCGCCCTGAGGTCGGCCCTTGCAAAGCTAACGCGGCGACTTGCTCCGATATATCTTCGATGCTTACGTCCAGGCCCAGTGCATTCTGCCGGAACCACCGCAAGCTCGGATCCGCCGCCGTCCATCGGTAATCATTTTCGCCAAGCCGGGTGATCGTCCCGTCGTCGATCACTTTGCCTTCGGGGTCGCACCAGCAGCAGTAGATCACCTGATCCACTACAACCTTATTGATATCCCGGGAAATCACGCGGTTCACGAACTTCGTGGCATCCCGCCCCATCACGCGGTATTTGAACAGCGGAGAAATATCGATCAGCGCCGCCGAATTCCGGATGGCGTTGTACTCGTGCTCGTGGTGCATCTCGTACACGCTGACCGTGTAGTAGCCGGACCATTCGCGGTAATTCAGGCTCTCGCAGAGCGCCAGCGTCCTCTCGTGAAACGCAGTTCCGACCGGCACGGATCCTCCTCCATTGCCGAAGCGAGACGGAATTATAGCTGTCGAAGGTGCCGGCGACAAACGAGTTGGTGAATTTTGAGCGCGCTTCAGTTTTGCTCCTACCGATTACTCGAGCCCAGCTTCGAGAAGAATCGCTAATTACTCTTACTTTACATAATAGTATCTGTAAAAATAATTATTTTCGTGCTTGACAAATATTTACCATATATCTATAACTAGCTCTAGTCTTAAGGCAGGGGCTCCCCAGTCTTCTGGAATACCGAGAACATGAGGAGGGAAGCCACCCCGCGCTTTCGAGTGCCTCCTCCCAGCGGGCGCTTCTCGTGTCAATCAACTCCTTGCTTCGGCGGGCGATCCAAAATCCTAGCTCAGGCTCAATCGATTGGGACGTCTACTCCCGAATCGCCTGCAGGCCTGCGAAAAACTTCAATTTATGTCCACATTATCTTGCGAAGGGCAGGACAGAGCCAATTGACCGTCTGGCTGAACGGTCGCCGATGATCTCTCGATCCGATGGCAGGTTTTTTCACATCGTCCTGGGAGATAGGCCAATCGAATATCCCGCCGAAAGGGAAGCAGGTCCCTCTAATATCATGTCGGTTGGATTCTGGTATGTCTACGATACAACTGGAGGCGAGACCGAAACTGTTGTCGCTATACTCCGAAGGCCACCCCAAGAGCAAGTAAAGCTGTATCGCCATATCGAGATGCTACCAGACATACTTGCCTTCGAGCTCGAGAGGCGCAGGCGGCTACCTTCCCTTTACGAGTTTGATAGAGGCCAATTTAAGGAGGTCCTCCACTGACCACCCGATAGTGCCAGGCAATTCTCGCTCGTTCCACACGTTCTCTTGTCCGGGGTCTAGAGAGCGTTGGTCGCTTGAGAAAAAGGCGGCACATGGGAATTATGAAAGTAGGCAACGATGGCGCCCAGACTAGAGCGGACGAACATTACACCCTTTCTGCCATTTGACTCTGAGAATTCAGGTTCCGCGGACGGGGACGCTTCCAGTAGGAAAAAGGAATCGGTGAAGATGCGACCGCCGCCTTACTTGCCTCCATGCCCTGAGAGCTCGGAGGACACAGATCCTCTATGGCTATACCAGGCCTGTCAGGGAGTCTTAACTGAGATCTATTGCGATATTAAGATATTCGCCGCCCACTATGCAGTCCCAGAAGATGCATTGATAGCGACGGTTACGGATTGGGTAGTCTCCAGGCAGATGGGAGTCGAGCCCTTACCTGCAGATTTTTTCGTACCCGAAAGAGATAGCGCCAGTCATGATCACCAGCTTGCCGTCTCGACCCATAGTGAAAAGCGATTCGGCCGACCCTGACCGTTCTGGGCGGGCATCTTAATCACACCTACCTTGGGGCAGCCCCAGCGGCACCGTTATAGTGCGACCACATGCATGTCTGCCAGTTTTTTCGCGCGGCGCGCAAATCTGCGATCGAACGTCAGAAACCGACTTGTACCAGCGCTGCTCGCGAGATGCAGCGGGTCCGCGACATCGATTCCCAGAGAGGGTCACCGCTCATGAGTTCGTATCGGCACCATTTTCCCGCAATGGGTCCCTTATCTGTTTCGTTTTGGTTGGGCCGCCGTTTCAAACCTCACTAAATCCTTTGTGCTAAGTACTCACTCCGTGGAGAAGCACGTGCAAAACATTAGAACCGACTCGTTCAGAGTCTGTGTGATTTCTTGTGATTTTGCCCAAAGTCATTCCGATCTTGATTGTATGTTCGTGCCTGTCCGCCACGGCACCCGCCCAGGAAGTCTCCCCGAGTCCCCCGACAATCCCGCCTTCTTCCGCGGTGGAACACACTCAGGATTTCAGCGAGATCGTCGTTCGTATTACCTCGGTGAGGCTTACTGCCTCGGCTAAACTTAGTATCAAGGGGAAGCTTGGCCCTAAGCTTGGCCAAGATGTTTACTTCGGTACGGGCTTTTGCCTGGATGCCGCGTGTCGTTTCATCGCAACCAACTATCACGTAGCTGCGACCGCGCGGCCTCATAAGATCAAACGAGAAAAGATCATCCAACGATATTTTGCCACGGGTCCCCACGATAAAGGTGCTACTGCGAACGTTGTCCAGAACGACGTGCTTGCATTTGCCATAAAACGGGACCTTGCCATCTTCGAATTACAGCGCCCGCTGCCCCATCACCATGGTCTTACTTTCAGTCTCGACGAACTACAGGTTGGCCAGGAAGTAGACATCTACGGTTACCCCATGGGAATGATCAATCCTATTCGCAAACTGACCCGATTTCCCGCCACATTCAAAGGCCCGACGACATCTGGCCTCCTAGCCTTTGACTACCAGTTGTCCGCCGGTAAACCAATTACTATAGGGGGTGCAAGCGGCGGCATCGTCGTTGATAGGAAAAGTGAAAAGATTGTAGGTATTCTGAGCGGGAGCGGGTTCAATGAAACGATGGCGCTGGCTGTGCCGGTTCAAACCCTGGCCGACTTCGTGAGCAAAGTACAGCCCTTCCTAGCGCAGAGGGTATTCCCCACCACCAAGGATGTCTCACCAGTCTCGGCAGACCTTTATCCAAAATTCGTACCACGCCGTACCGATGGGCTGCAGCACCGACCCGAGGAACCCTATGAAGTCAGCGTGCTACGAAAAAAAGCGCAACTTCTGGCAGATAGCATGCGCAATTTTATAGCTGTGCAGAGTTTTGCCTGGGGCTCGGGCGATAAGGAGCCTTCTGCTCAGGCAGAGTATGAAGTCCGGATTATCGACGGCGTTCAGCGATTCCGCAGGTATCCCGACGGCGAGAGGGAGTTGGAGGAGATACCGAACCCTCGTGTGAATGGCTGGGTGAATCCGGCTGACGAATGGTCGAAAGTGCCTAACATGGTTGGAACGGAATTCCGATTAAAAGTTCATCAAGCCGCCGACTTAGTTGTGAACGAGCAACGGATGAAGGTCTTTCAGTATTACGCCAGCGCCGAGGATAACTTGTGTCCTTTCGCACCCGTCGAAGATTTTGGCTTCTTCACAATCAACAAAACTGTCGCCGTCGCATGTTACGGGGAAGTTTGGACGGACGAGGATGCGAACATAATCCGAATATCGGAGCATTTAGAGCTTTCTGACAAATTGAAAGCCTATCGAGGATGGGAGGACTGTCAGGTCGTCCTTACCTACGGTTGGCTCAACCGAGAGAATGACCCTCCTCGGCTCGTTCCTCTGACCATTTTTGCAGTGGCTCGCTACAAGAAGCACGTCCATTGGTGTCGCGGCCAGTTTAGGGACTATCAGATATTCAGCACCCGGGCCAGGATCATTGCAAGTAGTCAGCCCTAGATTTTCTACACAGTTTCGGAGAGCCTGTGACAGGATCATTTCCGATACCGGCAGCGTGCCATCGCCGCCAGAGTTTTGGGCTTTCCCCTATAATTCAGGCACCCGAACACCCGCTCGATGGTGGTTACGGGAAAGGGCGATAACGTTTTCAAGAAAACCCCTCCGTCCACGGCCTCCACGGCCAATTCTGTTCCGCTCTCCCATTTTTGTGAGTCCCGCAGCGACTTCGGCAGTACTACCTGTCCCTTCGACGATATTCTGACCGTTTTCGTCATTCTCCCTCCTTCCATACTGTATGCGTTATGCTGCCAGTGCTGTTGTGAAATCCCTCTCAATTTTGCCATTGGGTCAGCCCACTTGTGTCTGCGTCCGCGTCTCAGTAAAATGGCGAGTCCTTCGATTAATCTAGCTCCATCCTATCTATGCTGCACAGCGCCGCGCGGTCGAATTGAAAATCATCCGCCGCTAGCTCGCCAGCATCGGAGTCATACCGAATGGGTCAGCATTACGACGTTATCGTCATCGGCGGCGGTCACAATGGGCTGGTCAACGCCGCGTA
>Ga0137403_10005370_pt1 | contig 14895 bp, 13 predicted proteins | sample CZOMad2_1_16fung_FD_122057 | JGI IMG/M metagenome (GOLD analysis project Ga0137403, IMG submission 122057) | Vadose zone soil fungal communities from Angelo Coast Range Reserve, California, USA - CZOMad2_1_16fungal (Hybrid Assembly) | ecosystem: Environmental > Terrestrial > Soil > Vadose zone... | reverse complement strand
GATTCTCCCAGAAAACTTTCAACAGGCTGCTGTAGGGTGTCTTGGCCGGATCGTAATCCACTTCGACCGCTTCAGCGTGACCGGTGGTGTCGGTGCAGACCTCTTTATAGGTTGGATTGGCCGTCTTGCCGCCGATGTAGCCTACGCGGGTGCCATTGACTCCTGGAATGCGCCGGAAGGCCGCTTCCACGCCCCAGAAGCATCCTGCCGCAAAAGTCGCTTTTGCCATAGAAACCTCCTTCGAAACTTGTCACACAATTCTATCCCTCGGTTAGATAACTATTGCCAGCGAAAAGTGACAACCGTTAGCACGGGTATTGGGGGGAATTCTGGCGGTAATCGGGCGACACTGAGCCGCTTCATTTGGCACCCGAGGACAATTCACCGCACCACGGAGACACAGAGACACGGAGACAGCTAGGACGGTTTCCTCTGTGTCTCAGTGTCTCCATGGTGAAAATGCCTTAGCCATCCGTGCGCATGCCGCCCGTCAGCTCACTCAGCCGCGGTATTTTGCGGTCGTTGCACCAGCGCGTTAGTTCGTCGACGACCGTTTCTGTGCCGCAAGGATCCCAATAGCTCGAGGTTCCAATCTGCACCGCGGTGGCGCCCGCCAGCATAAATTCGATTACATCTTCGCCGGTGCTGACCCCGCCCATGCCGATGACCGGAATCTTGACGGCCTTCGACGCCTCATACACCATGCGTAGCGCGATGGGTTTGATCGCAGGGCCGGAGAGGCCAGCGGTGATGTTGGCGATACGCGGGCGGCGCGTTTCGGCGTCGATGGCCATCGCGAGAAACGTGTTGACCAGGGAGATGGCGTCCGCGCCCGCGTCTTCGGCGATGCGGGCCATCATAGGAATGCTGGTGACGTTAGGAGAAAGTTTGACGATGAGCGGCCGCTCGGCCGAGCGCTTCGCCTTAACCACCACTTCTTCGAGCAATCGTGGATCGCTGCCAAAGTGGATCCCACCTTGCGCCGTGTTGGGGCAGGACACGTTCAGCTCATACGCCGCGATGCCTTCCCCTTCGTTCAGGATCTGGATCGTACGCTCGTAGTCGTCGCGGGTGTAGCCAAAGACGTTGGCGAAGACGACGATATTTTTCTTTTCCCGCAGCTTGGGTAGCTTTTCATCGATAAATGCCCGCGCGCCCACGTTTTGCAATCCGATGGCGTTCAGCATCCCGGCGGCTGTTTCAAACAATCGCGGCGGAGGATTGCCCGTGATGGGCTCGCGCGAAAGGCCTTTGACGACGAAGCCGCCTAGCTTGTCCAGCTGGACGACATCCTCAAATTCGAGACCGTAGCCGAACGTGCCACTGGCGGCGATGAGCGGATTCTTCAGCTCAATGCCGCAGAAACGGACGCTGAGGTCAGTACCGGACTTCGGAATGTACTTCGGCATGGGCTGCGGTTTGGACTGGGGCGCGGGCTTGGGTGCAGGTAGGCTCATGGGCGGTCTCCTGTGGGTTGTAGCGCTTCCGTGAGCACGCGGCCGATGGAGCTGGAGGGAGCATTAATTCCAAGAATAGAAGACAATGTAGGCGCAAGATCCACCGGCTCGGCGTGTGTCGCATACAGGCCAGGACGGAAGGCTACGCCATAAAATGCCAATGGCACATGCGTATCGTAGTTGTAGGGTGAAGTGTGGTCGGCGCCGCGCGTGCTATCGCCTGCGTATGGCGCGGGGACCCCAAACACATACCAGGTTCTCGTGGCTGCGTAACTGTGCAGGTAGCGGCGCCCGGTCTCGTTGGGCGGGACATCCCCTCTGGCGAGTTGTGCGCGGGTATAGAAGCCGCGAAAGCTGTGTTCCAAATGGAGATTCATCATCGCGCTGCCCACGGCCTCTTCCGCCTCCGTCTCGTTCATTCCGAGATGTTGAAACTCCGGCTGCCCCAGCCAGGCGATGGGATAATCGATTGCCACTACAAATTGGTGCCGGCTCCGGGTGGTCCCAGACGCTGCGATTCGTTTCGCGAGCGCGGTTTCCAAAGCGGCGTTCAACTCTTCGCGCATGCAACCCGTCTTGTCCTTGTCGCTCTCGTTGCAATCAGCGCGGTAGGCGGCTGCCGGCAGTCCTTGCTTCTTGGCCAGTTCCGGAACCGGCGCCATGCCGTGATCCGCGCTCAGGACAAGCACGGTTCGCGCCAGACCGATGCGGCCGCCAATGTCGGCGAAGAACGCGCTGAGCTGGCGGTCGAGTTCCAGCGCCATATGTTTCATAGATGGATCATCGGGGCCTACCTTGTGGCCCAGGATGTCATTCGCCGAGAGGCTTACGATGAGCAAATCCGTGGCGCCCTCCGGCTTCTGTCCCAGCTGTTCGTTCTGTAAGATCTGCTCCGCGAACTCCAGCTCGTATTGGTTCGCGGCCGTCGTAAACCCGGTCGCGTCGTAGAAGCTTTTCTTGTCGAAGTCCTCTGGCTTGAAGATGGCTTGCTTCGTGGCCGGCGGCAGGGCCAAAAATTCGGCCTTGGCCTGTTCGCGGAGCTTGGTCGCGCAAGGCCCTCCGCAGCCGCGGTCATTGAACGCCCGAATCCAGGCCGGAGCTTTCGAGCTGTCCGAATAATAGTAGGTCGAGGTGGTCCAAGCGCCGGTTGCGCTATCCGGCCAGAACGCGCCGTTTGCCGAAAATCCGCCGGAGAATACCGCCGCCCGCTCCTTGAGGCTGACCGCGTACACGCGCGAGCGTCCCTGTGTCGCTTGCTTCAGTTCATCGCCGAGCGTTGCCGCCTGCAGGTTGTGCGGCGAAGCGCTGCCCGGAGTGCAGACGCTTTCCGGCGGCTGCTTCGACCATTCGGAAAGCCACACGAGCTTCTGGTCTTTATCCCAAACGAAAGGCACCTTGCCGCAACTGTCGCCCTTCGCGTCCTTCACCAAAGCTTGCTCGGGATCCCAGTAGTCGTTGGCGAGGAGGCCATGCCCATCGGCGTAAGCGCCGGTCAGTAGCGTAGCGTGGCCAGGAGCAGTGCGCGTGCTGGCGTAGTCGTAATTGCAGTTGGTGAAGACGGCGCCATGTTCCAGAAAGAGATTGAAGCCGCCTTGGCCGAAGTCGGCGCGGTAGCGCTCCAGGTAGTCACCGCGGAACTGGTCGATGACGATGATGACGACGAGCTTGGGATGGCCGGAATAGGCAGAGCCGGGAACGGCCGCAGAAGAATTTGCCGCCAGGCACACACAAAGTGCAGCGCAAACGAATAGGAGAGAAAATCCGGATCGCATAGCGTCGCTAGTATACAAGGCGTCGCTGCCGGTTACTTGATCTCGCCGTAAAAGAAGCCTGCGGGGCTTAGTACTTTCGCGCTGCCGGCGGTAACCTTCAGAGAGTGCGTCGCGCTCGGAGCGTCTTCAGGCGTAAACGTGACAATGTACTGCCCAGCCAGCAGGTTCGCGATGCTGGCGACTGCATCGGAGTAGTTTTTCTTCGTGCTCCAGAACGTCGCCCCTCCGGTTTCAGACCCGAGTCGCTGCACGTTGGTTTTCCCTGCCTCGTAGGCCCGGACCCGCTCCCTCTCCATCATTTTGTCATACGCTTGGTTGGATTCCCCTCCGCCGCCATTTTCGCCGGAATGAACCGAGATGTAGTTCTTGCCGATTGTGGTATCGGAAACGCCGTTGACGCGGTTGTCCTCCAGTCCGATAACGAAAGTTGCAACGTGCATTTCCTGAGCAACACCAATCACCCGTGTGAGCTGCCCTTCGACTGCCGTGTTCACGCGGCCGCCGAACCCCGGGCTATGTCCCCACGGATCTCGAAATATCACCAATACACGTCGCGCCGGACGAGAGTCTGAGTTCATCATATAGAACACAGCGTCGAAAACACTCATTCCGCCAGCCGAATAACTCTGGAGGGTGTTCCGGCCGCCGTTTTGATCAAGTTCCGTTTCGGATGTCGACATGTTGAAATTGAAGGCATCGTGAAGTCCCGCATTGCGGTCCAAGCCTTGAATCGACTTGACCAATTCCTCCGGGTCTTGTTGCCAGTCGATTTTGCTGGAGGGCCACGGCTTCTTGCCACGTGCCGAAATCACGAAGGCTTCGTCAATCTTCGGACGGACCACTCGCTTCACGAGGTCGATGGCCGCAGCTTGTTGCTGGGAGAACGTGTCCGGGGCTGCGAGTAGGACTACGGCGAGGTGCAATGGCACGTCGGCGGCATTGAATACCTTGAGTGCGGGCACGACATGGTTATTATCCATGATCGTGAATTGCTCTTTGGTGAGGCCGAGCGCCGGCACACCGCTCCCGTCGGTCGCCGAAATAAGAACCGGAGCGAACCTCGGCCGAGGGGCCGCGGCGGGAGACGTGTTGAGCTTTGGGCGCGCCGAGTCGACCGTCTGGGCAGGCAGCTCCGTACCCTGCGGTGCTTGGGTAGGAGGGTTACCCTGCCCCAAAGCGGCTGCACTCCAAACACCCAGGAAAAGTATGAGTTCCGGAATCGTGACGGTTTTCATATTCCCTCCAGCGTCAGGAATTCTACCTCAAACTGGAAGTCAAAAACACCAAAAACATCGCACACAAGGGCGCAGCGTGTGGTCGGCTTGGATCGCAGGGGGGCCGTGGAAACCTACTTCATTCCCTCCAGGATCGACCCCACAATCCCGCCAACAACCCCGCCCTGCGCGGTATTCTGGACCTCGCGAGTTGGCATGTATTCCATCAGCTGGTGCGCCAGCTTGGAAATCGGCAGAGTCTGGAGCCACACTTTGCCCGGCCCGGTCAAGGACGCCAGAAAAATCCCGTCTCCGCCGAAAATCATGTTCTTGATTCCGGGGACCGTTGTGATCTGGAACGACACGTTGGAGTGAAACGCCCCTACATGGCCCGGATGTACGCGCAAGTTTTCTCCGGGCCGCAGCTCCTTCAAAATCAACTCGCCCGAAAGTTCCAGCCAGGCGATGCCTTGGCCGCTTACTTTCTGCAGCAAAAATCCGTCTCCGCCGAACACGCCCGCGCCCAACGACTGCTGGAACCCCACGCCCAGTTGGATCTGCGGCGTGGCACAAAGGAACCCGTGCCGGTGGATCATGTACTCGTGTCCTGGAGCCACCTCCACCGGGACAATGTGCCCGGGAACCCTCGTAGCAAAAGCGAGTTCCCCAGCTCCGCCCATGGCGCGGTATTCCGTCATAAACAATGTTCCGCCGCCTGCTACTCGCTTGAGTGCGCCGAAGAATCCGCCACCGCCGCCGAGCTGCGTGTGCGTCGTCATCTGGATCGCGCTTGACATCCAGGAAAGCTCTCCGGCCTCGGAGATGATGGACTCGTTCGGTTCCAGAGTGAATTCCAGAACCGGCATGGTCGTGCCTACAACGCGGCTTTGCATCGGCAAACTCCTCGGGATGGGTAGGTCGGACGAGGGAAGTATACAAGGCAGGCGCACTCCGGAGACAGGTCGAGCGACCCGCGGAGTTTCAATCTCCGCGGCCGCTGGCTCACGTGGCGAGCAGCGGCCGCGGAAACAATCATCACGTACTACTTGTTGATGTCTTCCTTATTCTCCAGCCTCTTGACCATGCCGGCGAGTCCTACCTGGAACTGCGTCGGCGCCATGTCGTGCGATTTCTGCATTTCCTTCGCGGCGGCGGGAAAATCCCCCTTGGCCGTCAGTACGCGCGCTTCGCCCGAATGCACGAACCACTGATCCGGATGGTTCTTGAAGTTCGCTTCAAAAATCGCGAAGGCCTCTTCCTGTTTCTTCTGCCCTTGTAGCTGCCGCGCGTAGGAATGCAATTGGAATGGGCTAGCCTTTGCCAAAGCCATCTTCTTGGCCGCAGCCGCATCGTCCGCTTTGCCCATCCCTTCCAGAATTTGCGACTTGCTGAGCAGGTTGTCGTAGCGCTCCTCCACCTGAATCGATTTCTCCTCGTACGCCAAGGCGTCATCCAGGTGCGCCTTCGTGCTGAGCAAATATTGCGCCGCATCATCCCATCCATCCCAGGTGTACTGCGCGATCCCTCGAAGCTGCTTGTGCAGACTGGCCGCAACAATATCGTTCACGTTCACTGCGATCTTGACGGGCACAGCGACCTTTTCCCAGCGCAGCGTCAGTGCCGCTGAATCGGCCTTTAAATCGTCGAAGTCATATGTAACCGCATCGTGGAGGTCCGTTGCTTGCGGCTTCACGGTCACACGCAGGGCATCCTCTTTCTCGTCATACGTAAAGCTGCCCCAAGCGTCCGACATCTTGGAGAAGATCACGGTCCACTGATCCTCGCCGGGAATCATGTGCAAGCCGTAAGTTCCCTTGTCGAGGGGCTGGCCCTCGACGGTAACCGGATCGCTGAACGTGATCGTCGTATTCTCGTTGGCTCCGGCGCGCCAGACTTGACCATAGGGCACGAGGCCGCCCCAAATCTTGCGTCCATTCGCCAGCGGCCGGTGATAGTTGATGGTGACATCGGTGATGCCGATGCGCTGGGTTAGCAAGGCATGCTGGCTCTGCCGCGGGATATTCACCAACGCGGATTGGGCGAAGCAAAGCTGGGCGGTGAGGACGCTGCTGATAAACAATCCAAGAACACAGAGTTTTCGCATAGAGGCTCCTTCGGGGTGGAATATTGCTGAGTAAATCTTTGTTGGTGAGTCCTTGTAAGTTCGAATCTTGCAGGCGGATTGAGCCCGGATCACACACGTCTGCGGAACAAAACACGTCAGCATAGACGAACGGCCGCTGTGATGGTTAGCGTCCAGTGACGGGAGGTGTTCGGCGTGGGATGAATTTCGGCGCCCACATCTGCCCCGTCTTCCATGTGCCGCCCGCGAGGCAGCTAGGCCGTCAATCGTAAGGTTTCAAGTAAAATGGGTTTCAAGCAAATAGACTTAAGAGTGGTCAAAATTGACCAACCGGTGTCCGCGAAACGGCGCATTCTATTAGGCATGTCGAGCAAGAAGGAACAAGCCCTGAGCGTCCGCTGCCCCACTTGTGGAGCGAAACCAGGAGAAAGATGTGAACTGAGCACTGGCCTACTCCGTACCGAGCCTCACCGCGATCGGCGTCTGGCGGCTTCGGAGAAGCGGCCTCCCCTGATTCGGCTCCTGATACCCAAGCCTAGTTAAACGAATTTGCGAACCAACTTCGCTAAACCACCTTCAGTTTGCGCCGAATTACGACCGCGAAACCGATGAGACCCGACCCGAGAAGGCCGAGCGTGCTGGGCTTCAGGCAACGTAGCAATAAGTTTGACATCGCTGCTCGCAACGCCGCCATCGGCGAATGCGGTCAGGGGTAAAGCACCGACTAATACCGTTAGGAAGATGATTTTCTTAGTCATACGGGTGGATCTCCTACCTTCAGCCAGAACCTGGGCGTCATGAAATCCCACTTCTGAAGGAATTCACTTCCGTCCGCCCCGCCCGCCTTGACCAAGACGGTGCAAAAGTGCTCAGTCCCAGGAAGCGCATGGCGCTATACTTTTGGTATCTATATGAAGATGGCGGTGGCCAAGAAAATCCGCGAGTTTAGCTCCACAACCTTCCTCGCGACGATTGGGGGAGGCAGGAAGATTCTTTCCTTTTCCAAGAAGCAACCGATCTTCTCTCAAGGCGATAAAGCCGACGCTGTTTACTACGTGCAAAAAGGAAAAGTACAGCTTACTGTCGTATCCACGGCCGGCAAGGAAGCCACCATTGGCATCGTGAGCGCGGAGAACTTTTTTGGCGAGGGCGCCCTGGCGGGCCAACTGCATCGCATGGGTTCCGCCGCTGCCTTGACGGATTGCGAACTTCTCCGTGTCGACAAGAAAGCGATGATTGACGTCCTACACCAGGAGCCTGCGCTTTCCGAAGTGTTCGTCGCCTATCTCTTGGCCCGGAATATCCGCTACGAAGAGGATCTCGTCGACCAGCTCTTCAACTCCAGCGAAAAAAGACTGGCCCGCGTGCTGCTCCTGTTGGCTCGTTTTGGCAAGGAAGGCGTGCCGGAAACGGTGGTCCCTAAAATGAGCCAGGAGACGCTCGCTGAGATGGTCGGAACCACCCGTTCACGAGTCAGTTTTTTCATGAACCGTTTCCGGAAAATGGGATTTATCGACTATTCCGGCGGCGAGGACGGTGGTCTGCAAGTGCACAGCTCGCTGCTCAACGTGGTTCTGCACGACTAGACTGCTTACATCGCAGTCTACCCCAAATACAACACATGAATGTAGGTGCCGAGCCTGGCATTGTAGGCGAGGTAGAAGCCATCGTGATCGGGATCCTCAAAGATCACGACCCGGTCGGAATCCCAGCGCCAGTCATCGCAGAAACGGTAGTCATAGGGCGCGACGTTGAAGTAGTATCTGCCAAACCAGAAGCGCTCCCGATTTGCTCCCGAAAGACGGGAGTCGTGTCCGCGGCCAAAGCCGCCGTTGAAGCGGCCGTGCTCCCAACCCATTTCCAACTCCAGAAGCAGGTTCGGGCGTAGCGCCGTCCTGCAAGGCGTAGGTCACAAAAACCTGATTTCCAATCAGCTGAATCCCAAAAGGAGCATACCCTGCCGGCAAGTTAGGATCCGTGAAGCTTCCCGGAGTGGCCAGCGGAGCAAAATCAACGGTGTAAGGTTCGACCCGCCCAGAGTGAAAATTCGCCACCGCCAAAAATTCGCGGCAACACTGCGGCGCTACGATCGCGAGTCCCGTATAGACGGCTCCCCTCGCGGAACTGTCGATCGCCAATGTCGCATCCGCCGGAATATCGCCCCGGCTGTCGAGGGACCATCCCGAGATCGTGCCGTCTTCAGTGGCAAAAAGAAACTGACTGTTGTTCCCTGCGATGTGGAAATCCGCCGCCACCGGATTGGCAATAACACCCACAGGTGCGGACGGAGCGTTCTTCCCCGCCGGAATCGGAATCACAATTCCCAACGGCGACGCCGGTGCCCCATCCGGACCGAATACCTTCGTCGTCCCCAAATTGTTGTCGGCGATCCAGAATGGCTACCGCAATGCCCCTGGGACGCACAAGCTCCGGATCGAAACGGTTCGCAGTTCCAGCCGCGTCGGAAACCAGATTCGTTTGCTGGAATCCGCTGGTGGAAGTCTGCATCTGGTTGTAAGAGCCGCCGCAACCCAAGAATGCCGAGATGAAACAGAGAAGACAGCAGAGTACTAAGAACTTGACTTTCATCGGCGAAGCGCCTCCCCAAAATTGACTGCACACAGCGTTGGAGTGCAGGCCGCGACTTTTAGTTTGTCAAAATCTTGTCACAAATCAGTCTTGAGGGAGTGACAACGCACTCTTGCCAAAGGGCCGGCGAAGCCGCGTGGGAGCACTTTCTCTGATACCGTGTTCTACGCGAGGCTCGACCATGAAAATACTCTTGTTTTCCTTCTTCTTCTCTTTGCTGATTTCATTCGCGCTTTTGCCGGGCTCCTACGCGCAGGCTAGCGCCGTTGATCCTGTTCCTACGGCTCCACTCCGCGTTGTCATTCTCGGCATGGTCCATGGCCACGTCGAAGGCTTCCTCTCGTCGTCGCTGCATCGGTCCGATATCCAGATCGTGGGCATCTCGGAGCCCGACCAAACTGTTGCCCAGAGATATGCCGCGCAGTTCAAGCTCGACAAGAACCTCTTATTTGCTGATGCAGAACAGATGCTGCGCCAAACCCACCCCCAGGCCGCGCTCGTCTACACCAACACGTTCGACCACCGCCGCGCCGTCGAACTCTGCGCCCGCTACGGCGTCCACGTCATGATGGAGAAGCCGCTGGCGGTCTCTCTCGAAGATGCCCGCGCCATCGAAAAAGCCGCGCAGCAGGGCAAGATTCAGGTCGTCGTGAATTATGAGACTACGTGGTACCGCAGTAACCGCGCCGCCTACGACATCGTTCACGAGAAGGCTTCAGGAAAGCAGGGAATTGGCCCCGTCCGCAAAATCGTTGTCCACGACGGCCACGAAGGCCCGAAGGAAATCAACGTTGCCCCCGAGTTTTTGGCTTGGCTCACCGACCCGAAACTCAACGGTGGCGGTGCGCTCTTCGATTTCGGCTGCTACGGCGCCGACCTCGCCACCTGGCTCATGGATGGACAACGCCCCACGTCAGTCACTGCCGTTACCCAGCACATCAAGCCCGACATCTATCCCCGGGTCGATGACGAAGCTACCATCATCGTCACTTATCCGCAGGCGCAGGCCATCATTCAAGCGTCGTGGAATTGGCCCTTCGGCCGCAAGGATATGGAAGTCTACGGCCAGACCGGCTACGCCATCACCGTGGAGCGCGACAACATCCGTGTCCGCCGTCCCGGACAGCAGGAACAGCAACTAGCCGCCAAGCCCGTTCCAGAGCCAGAAGACGATTCGCTCACGTACCTTCGCGCCGTCGTCCTCGGCGGCCTCCATCCAGAGGGATTGTCTTCACTTCAGACCAACCTCGTGGTGACAGAAATCCTCAACGCCGCCCGCCAGTCCGCTGCCTCCGGCAAGACGATTTACCTCGGGAGCAAGGACTAGCGTAGCTTGTCCTACTTGTACACCTCACTCGCCGTCTACTGCGAATACCCGATTCCTAGTTGCGCCGAGCTGAGTTCGAATTCCTATCAGATGCCGAAACGCTACAGGAACATAAAAGATGAGCTGCGAGTCCGTACCAGCTTCTGGTCAGGAACGGGAGTGTCCGCTTCCCCCACAACAAACTGCTCCGCAGGAGAGTTCCATGCGAAACGTGTACGAGGTATTGCAAGAGAAAGAAAACGCCATCCAGCGAGTCGCCCGCGAGATCAAGATCTTGCGGCTGGCGGCTCCGCTATTGAGCGAGGACGTGCCAAGTGGGGCGCCAACCCACGATGTGCACGGCCATGACGCGCCAGCCCAGAACGCATCGACCGAGGACGCGAGCACCCATGACGCTTTGATCAATGATGTGCTGAGCGAAAACGCGCTTACCCTGAATTTTCCCCACGATATTCGGGATGATGACGCCAGTACCGGAATTGTATCGGCGCCCTCCCGCTTCACGAGCGACCTTAATGACGCGGAAAGCGATGGCCAGGACGAAGAGGACTCGGACCCTGGAAAGAAAATCTCGGGACGGCTAAAGCGACTGGTCAAGCCCTTTGTCAGTTTCGTTGCCGGCTAGTGAACCCGGACGTTGCTCCATTCAAGGCACGATTACGAATCTTTACTCCGTTAGCTTTGATCCCCATAGTGCTTCTACGCCCCTAGGAAACAAATTCGCCTCTCCGTGCATCTTACTAATTAGTTAATGGAGGACGAAGCAATGCGAAAAGCTTTACGTTGGTTTACAAGGGCGCTCATGATTGCCGCCGCCGGGGCGCTCCTTTTCACGAGCCTGGCACCCGCGGCCTTAGCCCAGCGTGGCCGCGGAGTGTTTTTCGTTCACCCGGTGTATAGCCCATTCTTTTACAGCTATGGTTACGGATACGGTTATCCCTATTCATACTGGTACGGTCCGGGCTATTCCCCCGCGAATGTGGGCTATGTCCAGATCGAATCGCACCATCTCAAAGATGCCTCACTCTACGTGGATGGCGGCTACGCGGCCAAAGCCGACAAGGCCAAAAAATTCGCCATCGGCCCAGGCACGCACGACATCGAGTTGCGCGACGCCAGCAACCACACGTTCTTTCAGGAGCGCGTGACGGTGCTGATCGGCAAATCGACGAAGATCGACGTACCGGACCAAGCCGCCTCGAATCAAGCGACGCCGAACTCGGGCGCGCAGAACTAATACTGGAAGGAGCTTCGTTCGAAGGAAGTCAGGGCAGTAACGACCCGAGATCCTCCCCCAGAGGATCCCACCCGCCAGCGAAACTTTAGCGCGGCGGGTGGGATCTCGAACGTAGCGCCCACACGCCAGGGCAAGGTTCTTGCTTAGATGTGGAACGCAAGACATTCCTCTCCGTGCCATAATAAGTAGCCCGCTTGGAGGTGACTATGCGGCTCCCCGCCTTCTTTTGCTTTCTTTCCCTCTCTGCCGTTGTCGTTCCAGTTAACCTCTGTGCTCAGACCGGCGCACCTGAACCCTCTTCGAAAGGTACGCAGAAAGCTGTGCAGGTTTACCAAGACGGCGGCGTTACCGAAACCTTGCAGAGCATCTTCATTCCGCCGAAAGCGCGCGCCCCGTTCTCACTCACTCTGCAGACCGAGTGGGTCAAGACGCTCTCCGATGGTGGCACCATCACCCTTGTCAACCAGCGTCACATCGCTCGCGATTCCAAGGGACGCATCTTCGAGGAACGTCGTTACCTCGTTCCTAAAAACGGAAAGTTCGAATCCCAAATCACGATCATTCAAATCGCCGACCCTCACACTCATATCCTCTACAATTGCTTTCAAGATTCCCGCAAGGAATGCGTGCAGCTCCCTTATGACGGCTCCACTTCCGTCGAATACAAAGTGGCTGGTCCTCCGCCTGGTCCGTTGCCGGATGGCATCGGCACCGCCAGTCACGAGGAATTGGGTAAGGAGTTCGTCGAAGGCGTTGAGACCGTCGGGACCCGCGATAGCGTCGTCTACAACCCCGGCATCTTTGGCAACGACCTTCGGCTCACCGTGGAACGCGAATACTGGTATTCCCCGCAGCTGGGAATTAGTTTGCTTTCCATCCGTTCGGATCCTAGAATTGGCAAACAGACCTTTCGCGCCACTGAACTTGTTCTCGCCGATCCCGATCCCGGACGCTTCGAGTTGCCGAAGGGTTTTAAGGCCGTCGTCCCCACTCATCCCCCACTACCAGAGCAATCGGAAACCAACGAACAATGATTCCTCCAGCCGCCCAGCCAAGCGCAAGTGTGGCGTCGGTTTTGCTTTTGTCTAGAGCTGTTCAGTTCGCCGCACTCACCGTTAGGTTCGAGAAGTATGCATCGGTAGTCGAGTGCGCCCACAGCGCGATCTGGCCGTGGGTGTCGCCGAGCTTCAAATCATCGACGATCAGGCAGGGCTGGTTGGTGCCATTTATATAGAGCTGCGCCTTGGTTCCGGAAACCACGATCTTCATCTTGGTCCAGGCGCCGGCTTCCAGATCCACGTAGGACTCATACACGCCAGGGCTCTCCTTCCGGAGACGATGCCAGGGAAAGTCTGGTATCGACTCGTACTGCGTGGAGTGGTTGCGGCGGAGTTGGTCGTCGGCCCGCCCGTTCGTCGGTCGCAGATAGATGTTTTCTCCCCGCGCACCATGATCCTGTGCTCGGAACACGAGGCCGATGAATCCCCGCGAATCCTCCGGAGCGCCCGTGCGCGGTGCGCCGGCAACCTCCACTTCGATTGTTCCATTATGGAAAGCAGAGCCGGTTACAATCGCCAGCATGGAAGCATCGTCCAAGGGATGGTCTGGCGCCGCTTTGTCCGGCCAGCCGACCAGGTGCAGCGCGCGACGTCCGCGATACGTTGCAATCTCAGCTTTTCCATTCACAGCTTCGAGGCCATGCAGCGAGTCCAGCGGGGTTGTCGCGACCGGAGTTGCTTTCGTCTGAGCCAGCAACACGATGGCAGCGAGGACGAGACCTATCAGCGATGCAAGGGCGCGAACTTTCCGCATAAGAAACTCCTCCGAGTGAGTTCGAAGCTAAATCTTGACCGAGTTCACAGTACGCCTGCGGCAAAAGTACCCAACATAGACGAAAGTCGAGTGTCAGAGTTAGCACGATGGGACGCGAGGGGTGGGCTTTTGGGCGGCGCAGTGCTTCAGCACTGCGATTCCGTCTATGCTTTGAGACCGGCTTTAGCCGCTGAGGTAAGGTTCGGCACCAACGTTCCGGATCCGGTGTCCAAGAAATGAGCAGCTTTTGCCGCGACGAGTTCCGGGCCTAGGCCCTAACCGCGGCACGGAGGAAACGTGAAACGCTTTTTAATGCCCGCTTTCCGAGTCGTCCTATTCTCGATCGTCCTCGCGCCTCTCGTTCTTGCTCAAGAGAAACCTGCGGGAACACCCAGGGACAAGGCCACCGCCCGCACCGAGTTGAACCAAGGCGTAGCGGCCTACCGAAATGCGCGTTACGTAGAGGCCGAAGATCACTTCCGAAAAGCCATCGCCGCCGAACCCAGTCTCACCGACGCTTACATGTTCCTGGCCGCGACATACATGGAGGGGTACGTTCCGGGATCCGAAGATCCAGACAATATCCGCATCGGGGAGCAAGCCATCGAGCAATACAAGATAGTGCTCTTCCAGAATCCGAAGCAGACCAACGCCATCAAGTCGCTTGCGGGTCTTTATCTACAGATGAAGAGGTTCGATGACGCGAAGACGTACTACTTCCGGTTGCTGGGGCTGGAGCCAGAAGACGCGGAGTCTTACTATTCGGTAGGTGTGATCGACTGGACGCAAACCTTCCAGCCACGTCAGGAGGAGCGCGCCAAGCTTAAACTGAAGCCCGAAGAGCCGCTCAAGAACAAGGAAGTTTGCGAACGCTTGCGCGCAACCAATTCCACCGACGTCGCCGAGGGCATCGCCAACCTGAGCCGGGCGATCACGCTACGCCCGGACTACGACGACGCCATGGCCTACCTCAACCTGATGTACCGCGAAAAAGCAGACCTCGAGTGCGACGATCCCATCGCCCGAGAGAAAGACTTGCAAACCGCCGATGACTGGGTCGATAAGACACTGGCCGTGAAGAAGGTTAGAGCCGAGAAGGGTAAGATCTCTACCCCTCCCATGTGACAACCAAGCGGGTATTCCCGTTACTCCGTGCACAAAACCTAATGAAAGCGCGCGGCCCAAGTCCCAAGTAAGGACGCAGCCTCGGCTCCGATCTTGCCCTTGGCGATGCTGCGCTTTCAGTGGGGGGAATGGTGTGCGCGTATTGGGGAGGCTGAAAGCCCTATTTTCCTTAGAGCCTGTAGAAGCTGCTGCCGGCCGGCGCCACATGGCCCTTCCGCCGCCCTCTCCGGTAAACTAAACGCTTCATGCTCGATCTAGCTTTCGTACGAGACAACCTGC
>Ga0137403_10005369_pt1 | contig 14895 bp, 18 predicted proteins | sample CZOMad2_1_16fung_FD_122057 | JGI IMG/M metagenome (GOLD analysis project Ga0137403, IMG submission 122057) | Vadose zone soil fungal communities from Angelo Coast Range Reserve, California, USA - CZOMad2_1_16fungal (Hybrid Assembly) | ecosystem: Environmental > Terrestrial > Soil > Vadose zone... | reverse complement strand
GGGCTGGAGCGCGGTCAGCGCCGCGGCGATCTCGGCCGCGGCGGCCGCGGCGGGGACGGTGTCGTGGTCGAAGGGGAAGACGAACAGCGTCCCGGTCGCCGCGATGGGCTCGGCCGCGAACGGCCTGACGTAGTTCTCGATCCTGAAATGCTCATCCCCGCTGTGCACCTGCGGGGTCCTGGTGTACGCGTACACCGCCTTGAAGCCGATGCCGAACTGCCCGATCGCGGTGAGATCGGCCGCCGCGTCGTCTCCGAGATTTACTTGATCGCTTAGCCAGTGAGCCCCGGATATTGCAGATATGCCTCATACAGTGCTTCAGCGCGTGCGATCGCTTCTTTTATGAAGAATGCTTCACGCACCTTGAAGAGATATTTCCTTACTGCTTGAAAAAGCTGTAGGGCGATCTGTTCGCGATATTTTTGTTGAAGAGAAGCCAAAGCTAGTCGACGCGCGATGTTTCCGTACCATGCCGACGTGATAGCTGGGCCCAGCTCCTCTTCTGTTAGCAAATTGAATTTTGGGAGAATCTTGAGCAGCTCGAACTTGGGAAACGGTAAATGACACATGCCGACACCAAGCTCGTTTCCCTTTGTATCGTAAGCTGACCGGTATTCCTCTTCGCACCCTTCGAGGCTTACGAGCACGGCCCGCTCGATCCCTAAATAGATTCGCTGGCCAAACAGTTTAAACGCATCAGAGAATTTGAACCGATGCTTCTTCGCTTCGTAGAGTACTCGGGCCGCTGTACTTTGCCCAAGTGGAGTCGCGACGGCATCTAATTCCAGGACATCTCTCCTGCCTTGTCGCAGCAACAAACGGGGCTCAACAAAATTTCCTAGAATCTGCACGCAAGCGATGACCAAGTCCTCATACTGTTCGCCATCGGGTGCTCGCGGCAGCGATATCGCCATCAATTAGCTTAAGCGAAGAGTACTGCGGCGCACGTGAAAGGCCGCAAGGTGCTGACAGTCCGTTTCTTTGGTTCGAAGAAGAACAGTGACGAGTGACCCGCCTTGTATCTCGGCAGCTTCCCGGTGCGCTCGACCGCTACAGCACTCCTCCCAGGTCGCGATCCCAACCCAGCGGCCATGAAAATACAAGTGCGGTTCGCACCTCGTCCCAGTTGCTCCATTCGCTGATTCCGGCGTGGCGAGCGAATAACTCGCTCGCCGCCGCTGAGCGGTGCTCGTCGGAAATCGAAACAATGCGGAATGCTCGAGAACAGTGACCCGCCCTCGCGCAAGGCTACGGCGCGGCAAGCCAGTGACCTGCTGCGGCAAGGCGCGCAAATGTGCCGATAGAATCGATTCTATCTGTGAAAGGCCGCCCACCGGATAACTGGGCAGAAAAACTATGCTGATGGAAACAAACGAAAGTGATCGCTTGCTGGACTCGACTCCATTGCCGGCGTGTCCCGGTTGCAGAATGATTAAGAACGAATGGCCTGGCGAAGGTTATACGCATGATGGCGAGACCTATTGCTGCCAGGGTTGTGCAGAAAGTACCGGTTGCACATGCGTCGTTGTCGGAAAGCTGGGCTTCTCACGTGAGGGACAAAAGCTTACGCGGGCAGCGCCGCGTCCGGGCGAGCAGCGCTCAGGCGCGCCTGCACCACGGGGCGAACTCAGCGGGGAACGAGATAATTTCGGCACTGAAGAAGCCTTGGATCAAGGGGGCTAACCAATCCGGCACCAGAGATTGATTTCCCTGCCCGCCCTAGTCCCGCGACAGCGGGACGTAGGCGGGTCACCTCTTACTAATCACTTATCACGCCGAACCTCTGCTTCGGCAGCGGGCGCGGCCTTCCGCGTCGGATTTCCGTTAGGCGAAGTTCTACCAGTGAATTGCTGGATAAACTCCTCCAACGGTTTCGAACTCGCGGTGTTCTCCGACACGTTGATCCCAGCTTTCTCGCTCAGGATCAGGCTGAGCAATGTCTCGAGCACACTTCCAGTGCCCGCCCCTTCCCCATCTCCGCCAGCACCGCCGCGATTGCTGATGAACAATCTGCTCGGCACCAACGGTTGAACGCTCTTGGAGAATTCATCCGCGAACACGTTCAACGCATAGAGGCGCGGGTCGCGATAAGCGTTGACCTTCTGCAGTGTCACCGCCGCTTCGGCCAGACCGATCTGTGCGATCCTTGAGGATTCACCTTTGCCGATTAGCTCCTTCGATCGCGCCTCACCTTCGGCCAGCGCAATCTGTTTCTTGGCCAGCTGCTCGGCCTCGGCGAACGCAGCCTGGCCACGGTTTTTCGCGATGTCGACGGCGATCGCGCTTTGCGTGAGCTCAGTCTGACGTTCGGCTTTCGCTTTCGCCTGGTTCAACGCGACCTGTTGTTGCGCGGCTTCTTCCTGCTTCGCGTATGTAGCGCGTTGCTCATCCGCCAACCGACGCATCCGCAGCTGATCGAACAACGTTTCGATCGGGTCAGCTTGCCCAGTCGCGATTTCTCGCGATTCCGGCCGGCCGATCAATACCGCGACGACGTTGATATCATAGCGTTTGAAACGCTCGCCCAATTCTTCCGTGGCGCGTTTCTGGATTTCCTCACGTTTGGTGAGGAGATCGAGCATGTGCGAGGTCTGCGCGACGTCGCGGAAGTATGCGGTGAGGATGGGATCGAGCGTTTGAGTAATCAGACGTTTCACATCCCCGAACCGCTGCACCACTGATGGCGCCTTTTGATAGTCGATGTGCAAGACTAACGACAGCGGCAATCTCGGTTCATAACCGTCCGCCGTAATCAGATCGATGCTCGTCAGGTCTTCATCATAACGGTGCGCTTCGGTCTGACCGCTGATCCAGCGCAGCACGAAGTTGATTGTCGGGACAAGCTCAACTTTTACCGCGTACGGATTCAGCGCGTACTTGCCGGGGGCAAGCGCCGAGCGCCAGACACCGCGATGACCGGCTTCGACTTGTTCGCCGTAGCGGAATGATTCACCGGTGGTGTCGTCACCAGCGGCGCCATGATAGGAAACCACCACGCCGACGTAACCGATCGGGATCAGCGTCTTGGCCTTGATCTCCACCGTGCCGAACCAACGATTGATGAAGAACGTGCCATCGGTGAGCACTTGTAACTGCTTGCCGCGTTTGCCGCCCAGCTGCAGGAACGCTTCCGGATCCTGGAAGTAATTGTGATCCTTGCTATCGGCAGCTTTAATTTCGGGCGCGATGATTTCGCCCGACCCAATGGTCGGGCCGTCCTGAATACTCACCACGCCGATTGTGTCGGTGTTTGGATTAAAGTCCGGCATCGCCGCTAACGATGGCGGTGCGCCGGCTTCACTGGCACTGCTCTCGGCAATGCCACGAACATGACTTTGACCGCCGGATCCGATAACGATCGGATCAAACGCGCGCAGCGCGAGAAGTTGCGCCTTCCACAATTCGTACTTATCGGCGGACTCGCGGATCGGCCCGGAGAACACGTGTTCTTCGGTGATCACAATGAACAGCGCGAGGTTAATGGCGTAAACGCCTTCGCGCAGAATTCCGCGTTGCCGCCCACGCTGACCGCCTGCTTCCAGGAACGCGATCGCGTCCTGAAAGTGATTGGAAGCGACATTGCGGCCTAACGTTTGAATCGGCTCGAGCGGAATGCCGTCGCGCGCATAGAGGTACGCCATCTTGCCTTCGGCAACGACAACGAGCCGTTCTTTATGAATGCGGTATTGCCACGGATATAATCCGAAATGAATACCGCCGCGTAAGAAGCGGGCCTGAAACCCGGCCTCGCCATTACGGGCAATGATCTGGCCTTCGCGCAGCGAACCCTTGCTGCTCCAGATTTTTTCGATGATACCGACCTGGATGTGCGGAATGTAAACGATTCCGAGCAACCGCGGCAGGCACACCAACAATATTAGAGTCGCCGCACCTCCGACCCACCAAACCCACGGAGCGGCTTGTGAAACGGACAGAGCGATGAAGTTCATTTTCTACTCCTTTTTATTTTCACCGAGTTAGACAATGACCAGCCGCGCCGGCGCGGGAACGTTCAAGCGATTTTCACCAATTTTTTTGCGCGGCGGGTACACGAGTTGTAGCCGCCCGCTAGTGTCAAATCGATCCAGTGATTTAAGTTTGCCTAACGAGGCGGCATTCCGTGGTTTGCGCGAGTTGGCACAGCAGATGATTTTGTCATTTTGGCACAGCTGCGACAGCGCTGCGCAGTCGGGTCATCCGTCGCACTTTCCAGTGCGCACCAATGTGCCTTGCACAAGCCCGGCCTAGAGCAATTCCTGGATCAGGCTCTTTCGAACGGCGTCACAGAAAACGAAGAGATTGTTTATCGTTATTTTTCCTACGGCGCCGATTCCACTGCGCATCCGCGCGCGAAGCAGCGCGGGAGACCCGGCAAGCGCATCGCGACTTCACAACCAGCCCGGCGCGGAACGTAGTCAAATGGCAACTTTAGTTACCAAGCCAATCCCGGCTTGAGAGCCGATAGTCGAGTACCTGGCGCTCCCTTTGATTGCTCATTTTTAAGCAGAGGATATCTGCATTGGGCGGTCACCCGAGACGCAGGCGAAACCGAAAACAGGAAAGGCAATACTATGAAAACATTATTCGTTCTAATCTGCGTCGCGACTCTGTCGGTCGCCTACGCTCAAACGCAAACCAACACCAGCTCGTCAACGACGAGTTCAAACCCGTCGACAAGCTCGATGACGACAGATACGGGCAACACCAGGACAACGTCCTCAACTACGAACAATTCGGGAACGGTGACCGATTATATGCCCGGAGCGGCGATCACTCTCGATCCCGGGACCGGAAAGCCGATGCGCTTCGTTATTGGCGACAAAGTGCAAGTGTTGGGGCCGGACGGAAAAGTGCTCGCGGCTACTGATCTAAAGAAGAATGCCAAGGTCCGGCTGCATGTGGTGCAAGAGGGAGACCGCACCGTGGTGGACCAGATCAACGTAGAAGAGTTCAAGTAATTCGCGAGGCGGTGTAAATCGGAACCGGATCGGCGCGGCGAAGAGGTTCGTCAGCGCCGGCCGGTTCTTCGGCGCGATCAAATACCCAGGGCGGACAGGAACGCACTGTATTCCGTCACCAAAGCGACCAGCTGCGGATGCGACGCTTCAAATTTCTCAACGGAGTTTTTGAGCTCGTGCAATAAATTCCCGATCGACTCCGGCTTTCGTTCGGGGCGGGCGGCCTCGTGGACCGAAGCTTCGACCAGACGGGCAATATTCTCGGCATGGTCCCCATGCGTTTGCGACGCTTTCGCGATCGCCGGTTTCAGCTTCGACAACAAACCCAAAAGCTCAGCCTTCTTGTCGTCCGGAATATGCTCGGCCGACTCAACGGCTGCGTGGATCTTTTCGATTTGTTCGTCCTTCATATGGGGCCGGAAAGCGCCCTTCTACTTGTATATTAAGAGGGTCGCCCGCCAATCCGCGAATCTAAATTGCTCTCGAGCGGGTAACGTCAAGTTGGCTGCCAGTTTCCGCGGCCGACACGGCCGCCTCTACAGGGAAACGGTTTGAATAGAAGATAACGAAGGCAGCGAAGCTTCCCCCTGCCCGAACTGTCCCTTCGTTTTCTTCGTTTCCTTTTGTAAGACAGCTTTCAATTAGTGAGAATTGGTGTGCACTTGTCACGCCCGTAGCCGTGTGCGAAGGCGGATTCGTGGTTAGAACGATTTTGGCAGTGATCAGCACGTTCGCGCTTCAATGCTCAGCAATCGCGCTGTCGCTATCGCCGGCTGATGAAGCGGCGCGGGACGTTGCGCTCCAGTGGCTGGGAGTTGTTGATTCCGGCAATTACAAAGACGCCGCGCTCCTAATCTCGGAGCAAGTCCGCGGGTCGCGGGATTGGACGAAGTATTTCGCCGCGCATCGTGCGCCTTTGGGACGCGTGAACAATCGCAGGATCGCAGAGGTGAAACACGCGTCGACGGTTCCCGGCGATCCCGAATTGCGACTGCACGCGATCGTGCGATTCAAAACTTCTTTTGAGCACCCGCCTTCGTCCAACTACGGCGCGGCAAGCAAACCGGTCGTTATCGAAGAAGTCGTGATGACGAAAATGGGCTGTTGTTGGGAAGTTTCAGGTTATCGGATCGACTAATGCGAACCGATAGTTCTTCGTTAATGGTTATTTGTTAATGGTTCGCAGCACGCAGCCAGCCAATCTTCGTCCCGCAGTCGCGAGACTACGACTTCGCAAGCACGCCCGCCTCTAGACCCAAAATGGAATCAGAACCGAATGTCTATTCGCGGCAATGGTTCGAGTTCTTTCATGCTGGGATTGATGAAGCGCGAACGATTCGGGAAACGGAATTTATCTGCTGCTGTGCGCCTCTCTCCAATTTCCGCAAAATTCTGGATGTCTGCTGCGGCATGGGACGACACGCGCGAGCACTTTCGAATCGCGGCTATTCCGTAACCGGAATTGATCGTGACACTGATGCGATCGCAAAAGCACGCGAACTGGCCGGCGGCCCGAATTACATAGTCGCCGACATCCGCGATTATCAGGCGGCGCCGGAAACGTTCGACGCCGCGATCGTGATGGGTCAAAGCTTCGGACATTTCGATGTCGGGACAAATCGCGACATCCTTCGAAGGCTCGTGCACGGCATTCGAAAACGCGGCCGCGTCATACTCGATTTGTGGAACCCAGAGTTTTTCAAAGCGCATCAAGGTGAGCGTGAGCTCATGGTTTCCAAAGGAGTCGTTCGCGAAAACAAACGCGTAACAGACGACCGGTTGGTTGTGCGACTCGACTACCCGGAAGGAGCTCGCGAACAATTCGAATGGCAATTGTTTACGCCTGAACAAATGGAGCAACTGGCAACCTCAGTGGGGTTGGGCTTGTTGGTTTCGGGCACCGACTTCGATCTGACTACTCTCCCCTCGCCCTCCAATCCGCGGATTCAATTTCTCATGGAGCGGGCAACGTGAATCCGAGATGGACTGGCAGTAAACATGCAGCCGAGGACGGCTGCCGCCACAGAGGACAAAGAACTAATAACGGATAACCAATAACTGGCGACGTCTTGTCAGACGAGCCTCACTCTTTAATTAAAGTGACGCGATCCGCCACGTTTTCGCCGGCGGTTTTCATGTAATGGACACGGACTTTCTGGTTCGTCGTTAAACCCGGCGCTTCCAGCGTCTTCCCGTCGGCGTCGACGTAAACGACGCTCTTGCTCAGTTTGAACTGAGTCGGCTCGCTTGGCGCGAGCGTGTCCAGGATCAGAATTGAACCCGGCGTGTAGGTTTTCACGGTGCCGGTGGTTTCGGCGCCGGCCTTGGGATCAGGACTGCTGCTGGTCGGTTGCGCGTAAATGAGCGCACCGAGGGTCAAAAGAACGACAGCACAAAGAGAAATTGTCCGAGCCGGACTGGCGATGTTTTTGATCATACTCATTCTGGCATCGTTTCGCATGCCGAGACGCGTTCAGCCGTGAAATTCGAGTGACGGGTCGATCAGAGCTAACCACGAATTCACACGAATCGACACGAAGTCCCCGAACCTTCTGAATTAGTGCCCATTGGTGACTATTAGTGGTTAACGGGGCACAGCGGGGTCAGATCTAAACATTTAACATTCAAAGAAGTGACGGGTGACGAGTGACCATTTGTCAGCCGTTTGAATCGAGCAGCGTCAGTGCAAGATGCGATTGCCGCCTTGAATGGAGAATTCCACCGGCACTTCGACAGGGCTGGCAGTGCCGGGTTTAAACTGCCATTGCAAAAGAGCTTTGACGGCCAATTCGTTCAGTTCTCTGTAGCCAGTGCTTTGTAGGATTTTGACTTCGTCCACCAGGCCGCTCTTGGAGTTAATCGTAAGGCGAAAACGACCTCTGCCTTTCGCGCCGTGGGTAACGAACCCAATCGGATACTCGGGTTCGATCTTTTTGATTAAACCGGGCGGCGCGCCGGTTGTCACCAGTGGTTCCACGCCGTGGCGCTGCGCTTGCGTGGATGGCAAGCCAGCTAGCGAAGCGATGAGAGTGGCAATGGCGATCTTGAGGGAATGACGGGAGAGCATGATCACGAGATTAGTTGCGGCGCTCGGTTTTGTCGTGGGAAATTTTTTATCGCTTCTTCTCAACTGCTCATTATCTCAACGCCTCAACCTTTCGCCCGATCAGGGCGAAAATAGTTTTTGCAGCTCATTGTAAGGCGCGGCGTTTGCAAGTTCATCGAAGGTCCCCTTCTCCATCAATTCTTTGGCTGAGCCAATGAATCCGCCCCACGCCGCCCGCGCGAACGCGCCGCCAACACTCACCCGCCGCGCGCCTAACGAAGCGGCGTCTTTCATCGTCAGACCAATCGGGCCGCCGATCAGAATGTTCGATGGTTTCGGTGCGACGCATTCGATGATCGCTTTGATGTGATCGCGCTCCTTGAACCCCGGCGCGTACAAACAATCCGCGCCGGCTTCCGAATAAGCGACGAGTCGCTTGATCACCTGATCGATGTTTTCTTTGCCGACGAGAAATCCCTCCGCGCGTCCGACCAGCAAAACGCCAGTATCATGAAGCGCTTCGCGCACAGCGTGGATTCTCTCCACTGCAAGATTCAGATCGTAAAGCCGGCTCTCTTTTCGATCGGTGGCGTCCTCGATCGAAAGGCCAGCGACTCCAGTGTCAGCGCAAAGGCGCGCGTTTTCGGCGACCCAATTTGGATCGTCGGCATAACCGTTTTCGAAATCTGCGTTCACCGGGATGTCAGTGGCTTCGACCAATTCCTTTATGTGCGCGAGCATGTCGTCGCGCTTGACCGCGCCATCGGATAATCCGCGCGAGAACGCGAAGCCCGCGGAAGTTGTGGCGATCGCTTTGAATCCGTGATGTTGAAGATATTTGGCGGTGCCAATGTCCCACGGATTCGGGAGGGCGAAACATCCGCTCTCATGAAGTTTGCGAAACTCCGCGCGCTTCTCTTCAATCGACTTCATGGACTCAGGAGCGATCGGTTAATTTCCTTCAGATTGGTGGAGCCGCAAAGCAGCATCGCTTCGTCGAGCTCGCGCCGCAAAATCTCCAGCACACTTAGCACACCTTCTTGTCCGGCGACCGTTAATCCCCAGAGAATAGGGCGCCCAACCAAAACGGCGCGCGCACCGAGCGCGATTGCTTTCAAAACATCGCTGCCGCGACGAATTCCACCATCGACATAAATTTCACAACGATCGTCGACTGCTTCGACGATGTGCGGCAACACTTCACAAGTGGCGGGCGCAGTGTCGAGCTGCCGTCCGCCGTGATTTGAAACGACGATCGCTTTCGCGCCGTGCTCCGCAACACGGCGCGCATCGTCGCTGCGACAAACGCCTTTGACTACAATCGGGAGCCGAGAGCAACCACAGAGCCAATCAAGATCTTCGAAGCTGAGATCGGATTTGAAATTGTCGCGCACGTAAGCGGCCATGCCTGATCCGCGTACTTCCGGCATTCTACCCTTCCCCAGCGGCGACAGATTTTCGACGCAAAGACCCTCCGGCAATGTGAACCGGTTCCGCATGTCGCGCTCACGCGCGCCGAGTCCGGGCGCGTCGACGGTGAGCACGATCGCCTCGGCGCCAGCAGCTTCGGCGCGCTTCACCAGGTCGGCAGTGATGCCGCGGTCCTTATATATATAGAGCTGAAACCAGCGCGGGCTAGCCGCCTCGGCCAGGGCGGGTTCCATCGCCGTGTTTGAAAGCGAACTCAAGATGAACAATGTGCGGGCAGCTTTGGCAGCGCGGGCCGTCGCAATTTCGCCTTCCGCGCAGGCCAGTTTGTGAAACGCCGTCGGCGCAACCGCGATCGGCATTGAGATCGATTGGCCGAGCATCGTCGTCTTCATTTCGCGCGCATCGACGCCAGCGAGAACGCGATAATAAAGTTTCAGTCCTTCCCAGCCGGCGGTGTTCTCACGGAGTGTGATTTCATCGAGCGCGCCGCCTTCGTAGTAATCGTAAACTTCCTTGGGGAGTTTTGCCCGCGCTGCGCGCGCGTAATCAGCGACGTTAAGAAGAGGCGTCTCCATCGGCTCGGGTCGTTTCGATAACAAATAAACGATTACAACGGAACGCCCAAACAAGTCTTGACGAAGGTTCCTAACTCAGACTTCGATGACGGAATGAAAACACGACTCATTTTAATTGTTGGCCTGATTGTGCTTCCGATTGCAGTGGTTTGTAATTTCCCGCCGACTCTACAGGGCGCCGGCGCCGATGAGAAAGCAGTTCGCGATGCCGACGAAGCTTGGGCAAAAGCTGCCGGAAGCAAAGATGTAGACAAAACGGTAGCGTTTTATGCCGATGACGCCGTTGTCATGCCTCCAAATGCCGAGCGCGCAACGACCAAGGAAGCAATCCGAAAGATTTGGAAGGATCTGCTCACCGATGCGAAGGTGAGCTGGAAGGCCACCAAGGTCGAAGTCGCAAAATCCGGCGACATCGCCTTCATCAGCGGAACCTATGAAGTGACGATGAACGACGTAGTCACCGGCAAGCCGGTCAATGATCGTGGCAAATATCTTGAGGTCTGGGAAAAACAGACCGACGGCAGTTGGAAATGTGGCGCCGACATCTGGAACTCCGATATTCCGCTTACCAGCGCAGCGTCGGATAAAAAGTAAATCGCTCAGGAAAGCAGGAATATCATTTTCGTTTTTGAATTCCTGCGTTCCAAAGCTCCTGAGATATCAATTATATGCCAATCACTGCTTTCAACAGTCACGCTGACGGTTTGGAGCCTAGTCAACGGAGTCGCGAACACTTCATCACCAACCTCGATCTAGACGACGACCGTTTGTGGGTGCCGTATGCCGAGGGTATTTGGTTCCAGCCCTGTTCGTTCAACGTGACGAGCGGAGGATTCAGCGTTGTCCTGAAGGGACTTCCGGGCTCAATGGTCGGGACGCATTATCACGTGGGCACCGTTCACGGCTACACGATGCGCGGCCACTGGCGTTACCTGGAACATGATTGGATTGCAAAACCCGGGACTTACATTCACGAGCCTGCGGGCGAAGCGCACACGTTGGTCATCACTGATGATTCGCCGGAGCCGATGATGACGCTGTTCGTCGTCGGAGGCGGTCTCATTTATTTGGACAAGCCAAGCAATGGTAACTTTGCCGCCTACGAAGATGGGTTCACCCTTCTCGAGCTGACCCGGCAACATTATCGCGATGTTAGTCTCGATCCGAAAAAATTGGATGCGCTCATTCGTTAATCACGAGCGCACACAGTTTGAGCAGTGATCGCTGATGAAGAATGAGAGCTGTACGACTCGGACAGATCGGAGAACCGCTGGAAAATGCGGAGATTGAAGTTCCGGAGATCGGTTTGTCGGAAGTTTTGATTCGTGTCGGCGCGACCGGGATTTGCCACTCCGACGCGCATTATCGCGCCGGCATTTCCAAGATCGACAATCTGCCAGTCACGCTCGGCCACGAAGTCGCGGGGCGCGTGGAAAAGATCGGATCGGATGTCACGAATGTCGCAGCCGGCGACCGCGTCTGCGTACACTATTTAGTACACTGCGGATCCTGCGAATTCTGCGTTCGTGGTTTGGAACAGTTTTGCCACCAAGGGCAAATGATCGGCAAGCATCGCGACGGAGGATACGCCGAGTTCATCAAAGTTCCTGGCCGAAACGCGCTCGCGCTTCCCGAAGAAATCTCATTCGAAGTCGGCGCAATCATGATGTGCTCATCCGCGACGGCGCTTCATGCGTTGAACAAAGCGCGGCTAAAACCCGGCGAATCAGTTGCAATTTTCGGATTCGGCGGATTGGGATTTTCGGCATTGCAGTTAGCGCGAGCTTTGGATTGCGGCCAGATCTATGTCGTTGAGATAAATCCCGCGAAACTCGCTTCAATTCGAAAACTTGGCGCTGTCGCGATCGACGCAAACGCGGCAGATCCCGTGGAGCAAATCAAAGAAGCGACTGGCGGAAAAGGCGTGGATGTTTCGGTCGAGCTAATCGGCTCCGCGGAAACGATGCGGCAATGTGTTCTTTGTTTAGCTCCGCTCGGACGAGCTGCGCTTGTCGGGCTCACGACGGAGTCGATGTCGATCTTTCCTTACACGGAGTTGATCAACAGAGAAACGGAGATCATTGGAGTGTCAGATCATTTGGCGACCGAACTGCCGGCGCTGATCGAATTCGCGCGCAGCGGCAAATTGCGTTTTCCGCCGGAGACATTGCGCGTTGTCGACCTTGATGCGGGCCAAGTCAACGCGGCGCTCGACGCACTTCAGCATTCCATTGATCACGTGCGAACCGTTATTGTTCCAAAAGCATGAACTGGGAAATGCTCGCAGCGATCGGGCAGTTGGCGGCGGTGTTCGTCGGAATACCGTCTTTGATTTATCTCGCCACTCAAATCCGAGAGCAGACAAAAGAACGCCGGCAGTCGGCGGTCAATGTTCTCACCGCGCAGTGGGGCGATCTGACATGCGCCTTGCACGACAGCGCCGAGTTCGGCGCCATTTTTCTTCGCGGTGTTCAATCTTTCGCCGATCTCGATCCTGTCTCGAAACTCAGGTTCAGCGCCTTCTTCAACCGTTTCTTGAACCACTTCGAAGCAATGTATTTCGCCCATCGCGACGGATTACTCACGGCATCGTCATGGGACAAGATCGAGCGGACGATGAGCGACCTCATTGCGTATCCCGGCGTACAACAATGGTGGGAGGAGCGGAGACATTGGCACACGGAGGACTTTGGCCGTGTCGTCGACGCGATCATCGCGAAAGGCAATAAGCCCAAAGCGTACGCAACCTACAATCTAGGCGAGATCATGAAGAAAAGTGACCCGCCTTCGCACAAGGCTACGGCGTGGCAGGCAAGTGATGAGTGACGAGAAGCTGAAGGAATTCGCAACGCGCTACGCGGTAGCATGGTGCAGCCAGGATCCAGAGAAGGTCGCGGCATTTTTTGCTGAGCGCGGCTCAATTAGCATCAACAACGGACCGCCCGCAGTTGGACGCGGGGCGATCGCCAAGGAAGCGCAAGCCTTCATGACAACATTTCCGGACATGGTCGTCACGTTCGACAAGCTCGAGCCGCGAGACGGCGCGGTCGCGTTTCACTGGACATTGACCGGAACGAACACCGGGCCGGGCGGGACCGGAAATAAAGTTCGGATTAGCGGCTATGAACTTTGGAAGATCGATAACGATGGTCTGATTGGAGAATCGAAAGGCAACTTCGACGCCGCGGATTACGAACGGCAGCTCAGTCAAAAGTGACGAGTGACACGTGACCAGTGACGAGGCCGTTGAGAGACGGTTCAGCGTTGACAGAAGCTGGCGCGTGCGCTCCCCAATCCGAGACATCCGCGTAATCCGTGGTCAAGAAAACAAAAGGATTGACGATTCATCGAAATCCCGTCTTCATCTGCGCCATGAAATCTAAAACACTGTTACTAACTCTGGCAGTTTGCCTTGCAACAGGGACGGCTTGTTTCGCGGCGAACGCGCAAATGGGGACATGGAAGCTAAACGTCAAAAAATCGAAGCTCGGGGGGATGGCAAGAAATAGCACGATTACGTACCAATCGATGCTTTTCCAAATCAAAGTGACGATCGACGGGACGGACGAAAAAGGTAAGCCTGCTCACAGCGAATGGACCGGCAGATTCGACGGGAAAGATTATGCCGTCACCGGAGATCCGACCTCGGACATGCGGTCGTACCGGAAAATCGATGATCGCACGATGGAATTCGCAGCTAAGAAAAGCGGAAAGGTCACCATCACTGGCCGAGTTGTGGTAGCACCCGATGGCAAGAGCCGCACCGTGCACGCGACCGGAACGGACTCCAAGGGCAAGAAGTTCCATAACGTGGCGGTCTTCGATAAGGTTGGATAAATCCGAGCGGTCACAGGTCAGAAGTCGGCGGTCAGAAAAAGCCAAGAGCAGCTGCAGGCGGATCGTTTTGGGAAAAACCTGCGATTTAGCCTTGCAGGTTTTTTAAACCCGAATACGTTGGTGGCCCGCAGATAAGCGGTCCCGATGTGGTCGGGGTTGTTCTCCTCTGGCTCGAAGCGAGCCGATTCTGGTCAGGTTAATGACGAGGGTCGGATTTTGTTTTGTACCGGGAGGAGGATGTCGATCTTTGACAGTTTGGTTTTGAAACCGCGCACGACTGGATTAGTCCGCCTTCGTCACCGCAATCGCGGGACTATGGCGTGATGAAATCCGAAGCGGATTTCAAAATGCGATAAGTCAGCGAATATTGAATTGTGCGTTATCTGTCGATTTTCTTTGGAAAAAAGATTAGAGATCGGACGAACCCTGAACTTCTTTGGAAGTTCGGCCCCGAAGAAATTCGGGACTGTGATCATATTGAAGTTTAGGTTTAAGAAGGTCAGATTTTGTCGGCCCCGTAGCGGGGTACGACGCAAACTTTGGTCCCGCATCCGCGGGATCACCGTTTTTAACGGAGAGTTTGATTCTGGCTCAGAACGAACGCTGGCGGCGTGGATAAGACATGCAAGTCGAGCGGGATTTCTTTGTGTAGCAATACAGAGAGAAGTCCAGCGGCGAACGGGTGCGTAACACGTGGGCAATCTGTCTTAAAGTGGGGGATAGCTCGGCGAAAGCCGAATTAATACCGCATGTGATCAGGGGCGACATCGCTCCGAAATCAAAGGTGGCGCAAGCTACCGCTTTTTGAGGGGCCCGCGGCCTATCAGCTTGTTGGTGAGGTAACGGCTCACCAAGGCTATGACGGGTAGCTGGTCTGAGAGGACGACCAGTCACACTGGGACTGAGACACGGCCCAGACACCTACGGGTGGCAGCAGTCGAGAATTTTTGACAATGGGGGAAACCCTGATCGAGCGACGCCGCGTGGAGGATGAAGGTCTTCGGGTTGTAAACTCCTGTCATTTGGGAACAAGGCGCACGTATTAACT
>Ga0137403_10005367_pt1 | contig 14898 bp, 12 predicted proteins | sample CZOMad2_1_16fung_FD_122057 | JGI IMG/M metagenome (GOLD analysis project Ga0137403, IMG submission 122057) | Vadose zone soil fungal communities from Angelo Coast Range Reserve, California, USA - CZOMad2_1_16fungal (Hybrid Assembly) | ecosystem: Environmental > Terrestrial > Soil > Vadose zone... | reverse complement strand
GCGAGAATGTCCACAAAGCTGCGCGAAAAATTATCGAACTTGTAGCTGGCCTGAATGTGCCGATGTAGCGACATGCTGTTGAACTGGGTCAGCACATAGATCGAGCGCAGCCCAGAGTTGAGGCAATTGCTGATCGGAATATCGACGATGCGATATTTGCCTCCGAGCGGCACGGCGGGTTTGGCACGATCTTTCGTCAGCGGAAACAAACGCGTACCGGCGCCGCCGCCCATAATGATCGCAAGTGTTCGCTGCAGTGTGCCTGGCGGGAGCGCCCCGTCCGCTTTCGGAATTGAATCTTTCGCAACTGAATCGCGCTGCGGCTGGGTTTGCATGGCTGTCACTCAATAATCTGGCGGCGACTGTTTGCGGCAACTTTTTTTGCGTCGTGGGTACACGAACCCAGGTTAACGTTGTTTTTGTACGTTCGCGTGAGTCGCGGATAATAGTCTTTCTTTTTCTGATTGAGCGCTAAACACCTTTTGTAATCGTTGCGGGCGGCACGCCCACCGCTACAGTCCACAACATGTGTGGAATCGTTGGCTACGTTGGGCGCGGTAAGGCGACACCAATCTTACTCGACGGACTGCGCCGGCTTGAATATCGGGGCTACGACTCAGCCGGTCTGGCTGTTGTGGAGCGCGGGCACGTGGAGACACGCAAATGTGCGGGACGCATTGCGGCGCTCGCAAAATTAGTGCGGAAGGAACCTGTATCAGGTTCGCTGGGCGTCAGCCACACGCGTTGGGCCACGCACGGCAAGGTGAACGATCAAAATGCGCATCCGCATTTCGACGCGAGTGGCAAGCTGGCCCTGGTCCATAACGGGGTTATCGAAAATTACCAGGCGTTGAAAGATGAGCTCACCCGCAACGGCGATACGAAGTTTCGCTCTGAGACGGACACCGAAGTGCTCGCGCATCTGATTGGGAAAATCTACGACGACTCATGTGCCAGCACGGTGGATACTCCCGGAAAGAGGGCCCGACTTTTTGATGCTGTTCGTACCGCGCTGCGGCAAGTGATCGGCACGTATGGCATTGCGTTGCTTCATGCCGATGTGCCGGATTTCATGATCGGCGCGCGTCGTGGAAGCCCGCTCGTTCTCGGAGTAGGCAGCGGCGAAAATTTTCTGGCCAGCGATGTCAGCGCAATTGTCGCTTACACCCGCGACGCGGTTTATTTGAACGATTTCGATGTAGTAGCGGCGGAGCCGGATAAATTCCAGATCGTTTCGCTCGCCGGAGACAGCAGCGAGCATCCTGTCAGCAAAGTCGAGTTTACAGCCGAAGACGTCGGGAAGGGTGATTATCCCCATTACATGCTCAAAGAAATTTTTGAGCAGGCAAACACGGTGCGCGACGCGATGCGCGGTCGTCTGAACCTTGAGGAATGCACGGCGAAGCTTGGCGGCTTGAACATGGCGCCTCCTGAACTACGCGATGTCGGGCGCATCGTTTTGACCGGCTGCGGAACTGCGCTGCATGCCGCCAGGGTCGGTGAATATCTGATCGAGCGACTGGCGAACATCCCCACCGAAATCGATTATGCCAGTGAGTTCCGCCACCGGAATACGCCGATGACTCCGGAAACGCTGGTCTTCGCGATCAGCCAGAGCGGCGAAACAGCGGACACACTTGGCGGGTTGCGTGAAAGCCGGCGCAAAGGCTTTCGAACCCTGGGAATTTGCAACAACGTCGCGAGCACCATCGCGCGTGAAAGCGATGGTGGAGTTTACATGCACGCTGGACCGGAGATTGGCGTGGCCGCGACCAAGTCCTTTACGTCGCAACTTGCTATTCTAACGCTCCTCGGATTGCTCTTCGGGCGAATGCGCAATCTTTCCGCGGCTGAAGGAAGTCGCGTTATTGAAGCTCTGGAAGCGTTGCCCGGGCAAATCGACACGGTTCTTGACCTGAACGATGAGATTAAGGCGATTGCCAAACGACACACTAATGCAAATGGCTTTCTGTTCTTTGGGCGGCAGTTCAACTTTCCCATCGCTCTCGAAGGCGCTCTGAAAATGAAGGAGATCACCTATCTCTTTGCCGAAGGGCATCCGAGCGCTGAGCTCAAGCACGGCGTCATCGCGCTGATTCGTTCCGATCTGCCCTCGGTGTTTATCGCGCCGGATGACTCGGTGTTTTCAAAAAACCGGAACAACATCGAGCAAGTCAAAGCTCGCAAGGGTCCGATTATCGCGCTGACAAGCGGAAATTGCGCGAAGCATCTCAAGGGAATTGCGAACGAAATAATTTCGCTGCCGGAAGCACCCGACTACGTGATGCCTATCCTGACTGTCATTCCACTTCAGCTTCTCGCCTACCATTTAGCCGTTGAACTAGGTCGTGATGTAGATAAGCCACGCAACCTCGCCAAGAGTGTGACCGTGGAGTGATCTCATTGTGGGGGAGCGTGCACCGTGTGTGTTTAGCGCCAAAGACGCAGTGTCATGTTAGCCTGGGGCGGCGCCCCGGGAATCCGATCGTCCGGTAAGCCAAGCGCTGACAGCGCGCTTCAATCCCGTGGATGATTCTCAATTCCAAACATAGAGCCCGTCGAAATCAATGCGTGCTAATGATGGGAACGACATCGCAGAGATGAATCGCTTTCAGCGCTGGCGCTTTTCGGGTGCCATGAACCCTGGGGCGCTGGCCCCAGGCTGGTGGTGAGCTTGCGCCCTTGGCGCTAAACACACGCCGCGCGCTCCCTGGAAGACTCGGCACGAAAGAGAAGAAGAGCTCTGGAAATTGCGGAAATTTGCAATACATTAGCCCCGCTCGGACATTCTTCCCCCAGGTGCAACACAACGAAGATTACGTGCTCAGAGTCCTCGAGGATGTGGGACTCGTCACTCGACATCAGATCGATGGTGCGCGTTCCCATCTAAACGGCGAGCCTGGCGTAGTCGATGTGTTGATCAACGAGGGAACTGTTTCCGACGCGGACGTCTCGCGGACGCTAGCCGCGCAGGCGCACATGGATTGGATTGACATCTCTTCCATGGTGATTCCACCGCAAGTCATCAGCCAGATCCGGGGAGAGGATGCGCGCCGCTTTAAAGTGATTCCGGTCGCGTTCGGCGAGACCGGCCTCGTGGTCGCAGTGGGCAATCCGCTGGACATCGACACAATGGACAGTCTGGGTTTTCTGCTACAGCGCGAGCTGGAACTGGTTTGCACCAGTCCAAAGAAGATTCGCGAAGCATTAATTAAATATTACGGCACGGCCGATGAAGCGGCGGATGTCCTGCAGAAAAAAATTGGAGAAGACATCGATCTGGGTTTGGAATTTGGCGATGGCGCCGAAGTGGCCACAGTCGATGAAGCCGATGCGCCAATTGTCCGCCTCGTCTCCATGTTGCTGGTCGAGGCACACCGTGCCGGCGCAAGCGATATTCATTTGGAACCGCTCGATAAGAAATTCCGCGTTCGGTTTCGGATTGATGGCGTGCTGCAGGAAATGCAAGCGCCGCCGAAGCGGCTGCAATCAGCCATTATTAGTCGGCTTAAGATCATGACCGGCTCGATGAGCATCGCGGAGAAACGTTTACCGCAGGATGGCCGCATCCAGGTGAAGATCAAAAAAAAGCCTCTCGATCTTCGCGTCTCAACCATTCCTACCAATCACGGCGAGAGCATGGTTATGCGTCTGCTGGACAAGTCCAGCTTGAAACTCGGTTTGCCGGAGCTTGGTTTTTTTTCCGACGACCAAGAGACCTTCGAGCGCATGATCAGATTGCCGGATGGAATTCTCCTCGTTACTGGACCTACCGGCTCTGGCAAGACGACCACGCTTTACGCCTGTCTCAATTACATCAACAAACCAGACCGCAAGATCATAACCGTGGAGGAACCGATCGAATACCAGATGACCGGGATTAATCAGGTGCAGGTAAATACTGAGATCGGCATGACATTTCCGGCCGCTTTGCGTTCTATCCTGCGGCAGGCGCCGAACATTATCATGATTGGTGAAATTCGCGATCTCGAGACTGCAAGCATCGCCACGAACGCCAGCCTGACCGGCCACCTTGTTTTCAGTACACTGCACACCAATGATGCGCCCTCCGCCGTAGCCCGACTAATTGATCTCGGCGTGCAGCCGTTTCTCGTCGCGTCCTCCGTCCGTGCGGTCATGGCGCAAAGGCTCGTCCGGCGGCTATGTAACAACTGCAAGCAACCGGGCGAACTCACCGACACCGAATTGCGCGCGCTGCAAATTGACCCTGGCCAGGTCTCTGAGTCCCAGGTAATGAAACCGATTGGATGCGAGGAGTGCCGTCACATTGGCTACAAGGGCCGAATGGGCATATTCGAAAATTTTGTGATCGACGACGAGGTGCGCCACCTGATCAACAAACGCAGCTCGACCTTTATCCTCCGGCAACGCGCCCGCGAACTTGGCATGCGGACCTTGCGCGAAGATGGCGTGCGCAAAGTGCTGGCAGGCCTCACTTCTGCGGAGGAAGTCATCTCCATCACCGTGGGCGACGTGAGCTAGTCGGTTTAACGATCCAACGATTCAACAATTTAACGTTTCAACAAATCCATGACCGAAAAACAGCTCGCCGAATTTTTTGTCGAGCAGCGTGTACTCCAGCCTTCGCAAGCAGAAGATGTGCTGAGCGAAGTGGAGTTGAACGGAAAAACGGTCGCTCAGGCGATGTTGGATGGCGGCTTCATCGATGAGCCCGGGTTTTATCAAACAATTGCCAACGGCCTTGGCACCGACTTCATCGAGCTGGCGGAACGCGAGTTTGCGCCGGAACTTTTGCGCTTGATTCCCAGTGGGTTGGCCCGGTTGCACGGCGCTCTTCCAGTTGAACTGAATGGAAGCACCTTGCGAATTACGCTGACCGATCCGTTTGATCTCCACACGGCGGAGGACCTTCGTTTCGCGCTCGGAAAAGACATTCAGGTCGTGGTTTCGCCGCCCGATCAAATCGAAGAACTGATCAAGCAGTATTACGGCAGCGATACGACGAGCATGGAGGAAGTTCTCAAGCAGCTTGGCGAGGCTGGCGAGCTTCTGCAACTGCGCGAACAGGATGGCGAAGCTGCCGTCGAAGCGGAGGCGAACACGACACCCATTATTCGTTTTGTCGATCTTATTCTTTATCAAGCAATCCAGGACCGGGCGAGCGACATTCATTTCGAGCCGTTCGAAAACGAATTCAAAATCCGCTATCGCGTCGATGGCGCGCTTTACGAAATGTCGCCGCCACCGCGTCACCTTGCCCTCCCGGTGATTTCGCGGGTGAAAGTGATGGCAAATATGAACATTGCAGAGAGACGACTTCCTCAGGATGGCCGGATCCAGAAACACATCGCCGGACGCAGTGTTGATCTTCGAGTTTCAACGTTGCCAACCCAATTCGGCGAAAGCCTCGTGCTGCGCGTGCTCGATCGCAGCATCGTCAATCTCGACCTCGAAGCGTTGGGAATGCCTGACTACATTTACAATTTTCTACTCGAAATGATCGAGCGGCCGAATGGCATCTTCATTGCGACCGGACCGACCGGCTCCGGAAAAACAACAACGCTTTACTCTTGTTTGCGCAAGATCAATACAATCGATTCGAAGCTGCTTACGGCAGAAGAGCCGGTCGAGTACGATCTGGAGGGAATCGTGCAAGTGCCGGTCAACGAAGGCATCGGTCTGACGTTTGCGCGATGCTTGCGGTCGTTCCTCCGCCAGGACCCGGATCGCATTATGGTAGGCGAGACACGCGACCTTGAGACCGCGCAGATTGCCATTCAGGCGTCTCTGACCGGACATCTGGTCTTCACGACCTTGCACACCAATGACGCGCCTGGGGCGATCACGCGTTTGATCGATATGGGCGTGGAACCATTCCTGATTTCCTCCACCCTGGAGGCAGTACTCGGTCAGCGTTTGCTGCGCAGCATCTGCCGTCAATGCCGTGGCACTTATCAGCCGAGCGACACGTTACTTGCAGAGTTGGGGATTTCCCGGCGAGATATTGGCGACAAACAATTCTTTTACGGCAAAGGCTGCGACGCTTGTAACAACACCGGCTACAAAGGACGAAAGGGGATTTACGAGCTCCTGAAAGTCACCGATCCGCTTCGTGAATTAATCAATGAACGCGCGCCAACGGTCACCCTGAAACAAAAGGCGTTCGAGCTTGGAATGGTCACGCTGCGTCAGGATGGCTTGCGCAGTATCTTCGCCGGCGACACTACCATCGAGGAAGTGCTGCGCTACACGTAACTGTATCGACGTCCTCGACAACTATTTTGCGTCTAGCTATCATACGCCCCCATGCCACGGTTTAACTACGTAGCTCTTGATGCTCGCGGACAGGAAGCGGCGGGCTTAGTTGAAGCCGCTTCTACCAATGCCGCAATCACTCAACTGCGTCAGGCAGGCTATTTCCCCACGAGCGTAGTCGAGGAGGCGATAAGCGGTCCTGACGGCAAGGAAGCTCTCCGGCGCGCGGCGACGATGGTGAGCACGACTAAACCGCGCGCCAAAAAAGGTATTGTTCTTTTCCAGCGCAAAAAAGTTAAGTCAAAGATTCTAATGATCTTTACTCGCCAATTGGCGACCCTGATTGATTCCGGCTTGCCGTTGCTGAGGAGCTTGAACGTTCTTGCGAAACAGGAGCGGGACAAGGTGTTAAAAAATACGATTAACAAAGTCGCGGACTCTGTGCAAAGCGGTAGCACGTTTTCTGACGCGCTGGCCCTGCATCCGCGCATCTTTAACGAGTTGTTCGTCAACATGGTCAAGGCAGGCGAGGTGGGTGGCGTACTTGAACTTGTGCTCAACCGGCTTTCGGAATTTCAGGAGAAGGCTTCCAAGATCAAGAACAAAATCGTAGCGGCCATGGTCTATCCGGGCATCGTGATGACGATGGCCGTAGGCATCATGGGTTTTCTTCTCGTTTTCATTGTGCCGAAGTTCGAAACGATTTTCCACGACTTGCTCGGCGACAAACCGCTGCCGCCCGTCACCAGGTTTGTCATCGGGGCCAGTGACTTTGCACAGCACCATGGGTTGGTTCTGCTGGGCATCGTGATTGCCGCGGTGGCCCTTTACAAGTTCGCTGGCCGCACGCGTGGCGGGCGATTCGCCATTGACACTTTCAAACTGCGCATGCCGCTTTTTGGGAACTTGAATCGCAAAACCGCGATCTCGCGTTTCGCGCGAACGCTTGGAACCCTGGTGACCAGCGGCGTTCCGATTTTGCAGGCATTAAATATCACTCGCGACACCGCAGGTAATGCCTCCATTGCCGCTGCCATCTCGCGGGTGCATGACAGCGTGAAAGAAGGTGAATCGATCGTTCAACCACTCGAGGCCAGCCGCACTTTTCCTCCAATGGTGGTTAGCATGGTCGATGTCGGCGAGGAAACTGGTAAGCTCCCGGAAATGCTTTTGAAGATTGCTGATGTTTACGATGATGAAGTCGATAACGCGGTGGCGGCTCTGACATCCATGCTTGAGCCAATCATGATTGTGTTCCTCGCCGTGATTGTCGGCACGATTGTGCTCGCTCTATTCACGCCGCTCATAAGCATCATTACCGGCCTGCAACAGCAAACGTGACACGTATAGCGGAATGACGAAGCTCGAATGACGAATGACGAAAGTTGTAGAGGCGTTTGTGCCAAACGCCTGACCAATGGGTTCGGCGCTTGGCACAAGCGCCACTACAATGCTTTCACTGTTATCGAGCTGATCGTTGTCGTTGGCGTTATCATCATTCTCACCGGATTGGTTCTGAGCACGGTTGGCTACGCGCGGAAGAAAGGCGCTCGCGCCCGTGCCGAAACCGAAATTGCAGCGATCTCGGCCGCCTGCGAAAGTTACAAGGCGGATAATGGTGTTTACCCGAATAACAGCATTACGAGCAATCTCGATCCCAAGGCTAATGGCGATCCAAGTACGACTGCCTACGGTTTTGCGAGCTTTTATCTCTACACGCAGCTAAGTGGCGACACCAGCGGTAACCGCAGCCCGACCGGAAAGAGCTACATGGAATTTAGGCCGAAAATGCTCCTGCCTCCTGGCGGCAGCGGCACGGTGACTGCGATTTCCGACCCGTTTGGCTACAGCTACGGCTATTCCACCGCGAACCAGGCTGATCCAACCAAGGGTTACAATCCGACTTTCGATCTCTGGAGCACAGCAGGCCTGACGACTAACCCACCAGGCACCCCTCCGGACACCATCACTCCGCAGTGGATTAAGAATTGGTAGGGTAGCCTCTAGCGGCAAAAATGTCTAAGCTGTAGGGCGTTTTTGCGAAACGCACCTCCGTCTGACACAGACGTCCTACAATTTCGCCGAAGTCGAAATAGACAACTACCCTTCGCTCGTGTGAACCACGACTTCCACCCGGCGATTGGGGCTTTGCTCTTCGATTGAGCCGCCTGGTGAAGCTCGGAACTTCGCTGCACCGTAGCCATGCGTTTCGATCTGCGCCGGATTAATGCGCATTACTTCGACAAGGTATCGTTTCACGCTATCCGCGCGGCGCTGGCTCAGGTCGACATTGTATTCAAACGTGCCGAACGAATCGGTATAGCCTTCGACTGTGAATGTCGCTTTCGGGTTGCGCTGGATAAGGGTGCCGAGCTTTTGCAGTTGACCAATCGCGCTGGATTGCAGCATGTCGCTGTCATATTCAAAAAGCTGGTCGTCAGGCAGGCGCAATTTTGTGCCTGATCCGAGCGGACCTTTTTGTGCCAGCAATTGATCCAAATCACTAAAGCCGGGAGCACGCCCTTTGTTTGGGCCGGCGCTATCGCCAGGCAATTTACTCGTGAACGTGTTTGGCCGCTTGATCGCCGTACTCGTGGCCAGCTCCGTTCCGCTCAGAGCAGGCTGGGGACGCCCTGATGTCGAGCTGTTGTTGAGCAAAGATTGTTCATGCAACGCGTTTGGATCGGTTGAGAGACTCTGCGCTGTCGAGCGTTCAATTTCATTGAGAACGGAATTGATCTCCGGTTGTTCTACTTTCGGTTGGTCGGGCAAAACGTCGCGCATATCGTCCGGCAGCGCCGCGGTCGCCTGAATATCCTGTAATAATTTGTCGAATGATTTCTTTTCGTCCGGCAACTGCACATCGGTGTTGTCAGGGTTCGGTTTCGCCGCTGGATTTGCTTGATCGGCACTGCTCTTGTCGACGTTGGATTCCGTGATGCTCTTGACCTTGAACGTGGGCGTCTGCTCGCTGGGGACGAACGCGGCTTCCGCAGGCGCGAAACGCGTCCGGTAAAAATAAGCGCACAGCCCGAAATGTATTGCCAGCGACACAACTAACCCGAACCAGATCCAACTCCGTTCCTTGCTGCCCGTGAGCAAACCTTCAGTCCCTAACTGATCAAGGCCGTCGAATTCAGAGATTCTCATGCGGCTGGCAAGATATCACATTTGAACGCGCGAGCCACGGGACTGCTGCCCGCTTCCGCGCGTACGCTCGATGAACGCTCGGGCGGCGTTTCGAATTTCATCGGCCACACGCGCCTCGGGCGACACAAACTTGGGCGTAAACCAGGGAAAGAGTCCGATCAAATCGTGCGTGACCAAAATTTGTCCATCGCAATGCTCGCCTGAACCGATGCCGATCGTAGGAATACCGATCGCAATTGTGATCTGCTTCGCGACGTCGGCGAGCACAATCTCCAGCACTACAGAAAACGCACCGGCTTTTTCCACCGCGCGCGCATCGGAAAGAAGAGCTTCGGCTTCCGATTGCGCCCGGCCTTTGATTTTATAGCCACCTTCCTCACCCACACTTTGAGGCAGCATGCCAATGTGCGCCATAAACGGAATGCCTGCTTGTGTGATCGCTTCGATCTGTGAGATATGACTCACGCCGCCTTCGAGTTTCACCGCATGCGCGCCGGCATCAACAAATTGCCGTGCAGTCTCTATCGCTTGCTCCGGCGTGTCATAAGTGTGAATCGGCATATCGCCCACGAGCAGCGCCTGTTTCACCCCGCGGGCAACCGCGCGTGTGTGATGCAACATCTCGTCCAGCGTCACACCGGTCGTATCCTCGTAACCAAGCACGACCATGCCTAACGAGTCGCCCACAAGGATGATGTCGATGCCGCTTTCATCGAGCAAACGCGCCGTCGGATAATCGTAGGCAGTCAGAGCGGTGATTTTCTCCCCGCGCTGTTTCATTTTGCGAAAATCTTTCATCGAGCCTGCTCTGCTTGGAAGATCAGCCGCCGGTTTGAGAACGCAAGCTGAGTCAAGAAGCGGCGGAGCACCGCCGCACTCCAAAACGCAAGCGCCTGATGTGCGTCTGAAATCACGGCCACGTTTTGGAGTGCAGCAGTGTTCTGCCGCTTTAGATGTCCTGAAGTTTACCAGGCTTCCGCGAACCGAACCACCTCGCCAGATTGCTTAAGGTCTTTGAGGAATTCCCTCACAGTTTTTTTCTGGCCGGGCAAAACTAAGTTCGACCGGATATCGGCCAGCGGTTGAAGCACAAACTTTCTCAAGTGCATCCGTGGGTGCGGCAGCTCTAATCGTTCATGTTTAATGTTCCGGCTGCCGCAGTAGAGCAGGTCAATGTCGATCGGTCTCGAAACATTCTTTGGATGATCTCGCTGGCGGCCCAGCGCTTCTTCGATCCGAATCAGTTGCTCAAGCAAAGGCGTGAGCTCGCCTTCGTAGTCAAATTCAACGACAGCGTTCAGAAATTTTTCCGCGCCAGGTTCGCAGTCGATCGGTTCGGTTTCGTAAATTGCCGAAGAAAGAATGGGCGGCTTCACATTTGAAAGAGCCACAATTGCCTTTCGTGCGGCACGCAAATTGCCGAGCCGATCGCCGAGATTCGACCCAAGGGCGACTGCGGTTCTCATAGGTGTAGCCGCGATCCTTGATCAGGGCCTCTGGGGTCAACGACCCCGGCTACAGATTTACAGCCCCAGCACATCCTGCATTGAATAGAGGCCCGCGGGTCGTCCCATAATCCACTTCGCCGCGCGCAAGGCTCCACGCGCAAAAATTTCGCGACTCGCTGCACGATGCGTGAGTTCGAGGCGCTCTCCGGGCCCGCTGAAAATTACCGTATGCTCGCCGACGACGTCACCTTCGCGAATGGATTGAATCGGTATTTCGTTGTCGATTTTTTGCGTTGCTTTCAACACTTCAGTAAGCGTTTTGGCTGTGCCGCTGGGCGCGTCTTTTTTCGTTTTGTGATGCGCCTCGATAATCGCTGCACTAAAATCGCCGCCGAACTGTTCCGCGGCTTTGCGCGTCAGCCAGAAGAGCACATTGACTCCGACGCTAAAATTAGACGCGAACACAATCGGCAAAGAGCCCGCTGCCTCTTCGACTGTTCGGCGTTGCTGTTGCGAATGGCCCGTCGTGCCAATGACAAGCGGTCTATTGTGGCGCAGCGCAGCACGGCACATCTCAGTGATGGCGTCCGCGTGACTGAAATCAATCGCCACGTCGCAATCTTGCATCGCCGGCTCGATTGCGTGGCCAAGATCGCATTGCGCGACAATATCGATTTCTCGATCGTTCCTAACTAGATCGACAACCGTTTTCCCCATGCGTCCAGCCGCGCCGATGAGCAACACGCGCACGGGGGAGTTCATTTGTTTTGCTCGAATTGTTCCAGAGTTTTGCGTAAGCGCGCCTGGTTTGCTTCGATCATCTCGCACAGGGGCAAACGAACTTCACCTGACATCACGCTCCGCCAGCCCAGAGCCGTTTTCACGGGCACCGGATTTGGCTCGATGAATAAATCTTTAAACAACGGCACCAATTTCCGATGCAACTTTTCCGCCGACTTCAAATCGCCTGAGTCGCAGGCCCGAACGAGCGCACACACTTGCGAGGGAAATAGATTTGACGCTACGCTTACCACCCCAGCGGCGCCAACCGCCATGAAGGGCAGCGTAAGCGAATCATCTCCGCTCAAAACAGTAAACGATTCGGGCAAACGTCGGCGCAGATCGCTCACTCGTTCCACGCTGCCGCTCGCTTCCTTGATCGAGAGGATATTGCGGCATTCTTTTGCCAAACGCACCACAGTTTCAGGACTGATGTCCACGCCGCACCGTCCAGGAATGTTGTAGAGCAGAATCGGCAGCGATGTGGCGTCGGCAATCGCCTTAAAGTGGCGAAAGAGCCCTTCCTGACTTGGCTTATTGTAATAGGGCGCAACGAGCAACGCGCCATCGACACCGAGTTTCTCGGCCAACTTTGTGTCGGCCACCGCGTGTTCGGTAGCATTTGAGCCTGTTCCCGCGAGCACCAGGCAACGCTTGTTTGCGGTTGCAACTGCAAGCCTGATCAATTGTTCGCGTTCGTCGTGTGACAGTGTCGGCGATTCGCCCGTCGTTCCGATCGCGACAACGCCCGTGATTCCCGCGGCGATTTGTGCCTCGATCAGTTTTTCAAAAGCAGAAGCATCAATGCCGCCATTACGAAAAGGCGTGACCAGTGCCGTGAACGTGCCGCGAAACATGGTGGTTAATTGTAGGGCGGCCTGCTCAATTGTCATGTCGAGCGACGTCGAGACATCTCTGATTGTTTCTGTCTTGAGATTAGAGATTCCTCGACTTCGCTCGGAATGGAAAAGCGGCCAACGATACGAAGGTCAAACCTCGATCGTTCCTTCGAAGACAAACTCCGCAGGGCCGGTGAGAGTGACATTACGAAATCCTCCATCGCTCTTTTCAAATCCGACTTGAAGTTCGTCTCCGCCTCGAGCGATCACGGTGATTGGTCCATTCACCTTTTCTACGGCGGCAAAGATGAGCGCGCCCGCGACCACGCCGGTGCCGCAAGCGAGCGTTTCGTCTTCAACGCCGCGCTCGTAGGTGCGGACGGCAATTTTTTTCGGTCCGCGTCTTTCGATGAAGTTTACGTTCGTACCATTTGGCGAAAACATTTTGTGATAGCGAACGACTGAACCTTCTCGACGGACATCGACATCCTCGATTCGTGAAACCGGAATGACGACGTGCGGTACGCCGCTGTTGATGAAGTGAACGATCTTGTTTTCGTCCGCCGCGCAGACCTCGATGTTTAGTCGTAAATCGGTTGGCTCCGTCATCTGTAGCGTCACAGAATCGCCCGTTAGCTCCGCGGCAATCACGCCCGCTGGCGTTTCAAAAGACATTTTTGTCGGTGCTCCTGCGACCTGGTTTGCAAAGCGCGCGAAGCAGCGAGCACCGTTGCCGCACATCTCCGCCTCTCCTCCGTCGGCATTAAAGTAGCGCATGCGGAAATCCGCGTGGTTCGATGGTTCTTCGAGGAGCAAAACTCCGTCCGCCCCGATACCACGGTGGCGATCGCATAGACGCGCAATCTGGCTGCGATCCAGATGGATGTCCCCCGCCCTGTTATCGATCAGGATGAAATCGTTTCCCGCGCCATTCATTTTTGCGAAACGCAGCATACGTTTTCGTCTAGCATAGTGTGTGGCGAAAGCCAAGGAGCGGCTGTTTTCTATCCGGCGCTGGCGATTGGGAAATCGCCCTTCCTTTTTTGAGCAATCGTTGCCAGATGCGGTTTTGATGATTACTTATTCCGCCGTGAACGGATTGGCGGCCTGCGTTTTTCTTGCGATTCTTGCACTCACGCCGCATGGGTCGTTCGCCGCAGACTACAATGGCGTGATCCTCGAGCAGGTTAAACAGATGCCGCAAGGCGGCCGGTATTCTGTTTCGCATTTCGCAAAGATTCGCCTGCAATCTTCGGCGCATTTCGAGTCCGGCAAATTTTTCATCGTGCCGGCGGGGCCGAGTTTCTGCTCGGGAGCAACCTATCTGGTGTTCATCAGAACAATCGAGGCCTTGCGCGCACGAGGCGAGCTTCATATGGACTATGCGACCTTGGAAAAGCTCATCATTCGTGATCAACGCGACGGCGAAGGAATCTGGGGCCGCTGGAATGCAAATGGCCCAGGCACTGCGCGTCTTTTTCACGAGCTGCAGCTGGGGCGAAACTTCGACAACTTCGATCAGGCCAGCCCGGGCGATTTCATGAAAATCTTCTGGTCACGCCAGGTGGGAAAAAATGAGCACGGACACTCCACAATTTTTCTCGGAATGGAGAATCGACCGGACGGCCAGTATGTCCGGTATTGGTCGAGTAACATTCCAAGCGGTTACGGTGAGAAATCTGTTCCGCGAAGCAAGATTGCGTACACAATTTTTTCGCGTCTTCAGGCACCTGCGAATCTGGCACGAATCAATAACGCGCCTTTGGTCGACACGTATTTAGCATCTCTTCTTCGGACCCGTTCCAGTATTACCGAAGCCGGCACAAAGTGCGGGCTTTGATCAACACCTGGTGGTGGTAGTCGGGTCGCCAAAGTGGAGCCAGCTCTCAAAACTGGCTTGCGTCACCGCAAATGAATCTTTAAAACGATGAAATGCTTATCGAAACCTTAAAACGTCATTGGTGGGTTCCGGTCATAAGGGGCATCGCTGCAATCGTCTTCGGAGTAATCGCATTCGTCTATCCTGGCTTAACAGTCGCAGTGCTTGTGCTGTTATTTGGCGCCTGGGTGCTGGTCGACGGCATCTTTCGCGTTATAGGCGCCATTAGCCATCGCGCTTCCGACCCGGACTGGGGATTCCATCTAATCATCGGGATTCTGGGGATCATCATCGGGTTCCTCACGTTCCACGCGCCGAGGATAACGGCTCTGGCGTTGGTCATCTATATTGCGGCCTGGGCGCTGATGGTTGGCGCAACGGAGATTGCGCTGGCAGTCAGGCTGCGCCGGGAAATCAAGGGCGAATGGTTCCTCATCCTCATGGGCCTCGCTTCGATTGCCTTTGCCTTCCTGCTTTTGTGGAATCCGGTCGCCGGTGCGGCAGCAGTGATCTGGATTATCGCATGGTACGCAGTGATACTGGGTGTTTTGGGGATTATTTTTGG
>Ga0137403_10005365_pt1 | contig 14904 bp, 16 predicted proteins | sample CZOMad2_1_16fung_FD_122057 | JGI IMG/M metagenome (GOLD analysis project Ga0137403, IMG submission 122057) | Vadose zone soil fungal communities from Angelo Coast Range Reserve, California, USA - CZOMad2_1_16fungal (Hybrid Assembly) | ecosystem: Environmental > Terrestrial > Soil > Vadose zone... | reverse complement strand
CGCGCCAGGGCGCTGCCGCCGAGCATGGCGGTTGCTCCCAGGCCGGCGCCGAGAGCAAGCAGGGACCGTCGCGAAACATTTTGTGTCATGCGTTCCTCCATTGTTTTTATGAAAAATTTTTCGTTGTCGCCCGGACCAATCCGTCCGCCGCCTGATTGAGCCGGCACCGCTATGCTGCGCCCGCTTTTGAAAGCTGGCAAGCGGTAATGGCGTTTTGGAAATCGTATGACGGAAAGGCGACAGCTGCATATCGCAACGCAAAGCGGATCAGGCTTTGAGCCTGACTCGAAATGCAGCCGTCTTTGGCAAGGCTCGAAGGGTGGACCATTGCGTGTGAACATCCCTTCACGCGGCCGAGACATCGCTACTGGCTGCATTTCGAGTAAAAGTGCCGATTCAATTTTCAAACAGCCAAATCACACGGAGTTTTGAGACGTCATTGCGAGCGCAGCGAAGCAATCCATCACCGCACGATGCCGCAAAAATTCAGGCTGCCGTCGGCAGCGATGTTCAATTCTGGCTTCTATGGTCCACTATTCTGGCACAGCGAGACCCGATGGTTGTCCAGAATGCGCGCTTTCAAGTGCGTAGGATGGGTTGAGCGAAGCGAAACCCATCATGTCAGCAAAATGCAATTGATGGGTATCGCTTCGCTCAACCCATCCTACGCGCTGTTCACTGAGACCGCCGACAGCATCACCATTCACGATATCGGCCCGCGCGGCGGGATTTACGACTAAGGAGAGCCGACATGCCCGTGATGACCAAAGGCCCGCAAGGCGACGACATCGTGATTCTGTCCCGCAAGGAATATGATCAACTCATCGAGGCCGCCGACGAAGATGCCCGCGACGCCGAAACGCTGCGCCGCTCCATCGCCCGCGTTAAGAGCGGCGAGGAAGAAACATTTACCAGCGCCGAGGTTGACGCATTCCTTGCAGCCAAAACGCCGCTCGCATTCTTCCGTAAAAAGCGGGGCATGAGCCAAGACAACCTCGCGAAGCGCGCCGGCATCACGCAAGGTTACCTGTCCGAGATCGAGATCGGCCGTAAGAGCGGCGACGTTCGCACGCTGCGCAAGCTCGCGGACGCGTTGAAAGTATCGCTTGATAGTTTGGTGCCAGAAGAGCCGAGCGAGGAAGGTACGCCGCGCCCGGCGCGGCGTAAGTCAAAGAGGGCCGGGCCATGATCGGCGGCAACGTGCCAACCATGTCACTTGGCACCGCAGCGAAAAGCATTGCCATGCTCTCACCTCGTGGGCGCGGACAGGAAGCAATGGAGGGACAGTAAGGTCGAGTTACACTTGCGGTGTTGCTGATGGCAAATCGAAATGAACATTAAGCAGGTTGCTCATCGCTGCGGCAAGGACACCAGCAGCCAAGCGCCCGCGGCCACACATGCAATGCCGGCAGCACGCGCGATCCATCGTCCGGCCGGCGTAAGTTTCTCCAAAAGGACAAGCAGTGCCAAAAGTGCAATCCAAAGCACGTTCATCACCCCGCCTACGAACAAAAGCGCCATCAAAACCCAGCAGCAGCCGACACAATAGCCTCCGTGCCGAAGCCCCAGCAGCAGGCAGCCTCGCAGGTGGTCGCGAAAGCCACCGTGGCGCATCAGGAACTGAAACGGCGTCTGGCATTGGGCGAGACAGACGTCCTTGAGCGGTGTCCATTGATAGACCCCCGCCGCGATCAGCACGATTGCGCCGAGCAGGTTGCTGGCGATCCCCATCCGGGAATCCAGCAGGGCTGCCCGCTCGATCACCCATTGGAGAAAGGTTGCTGCCAGCGAAAAGCCGCTCCAGGCGAGGAGATAACCGGCCGCGAACCAGCCGGTCGCAGCGAACGGCTTGCCCTGCGCTTTCCCCTGTCGACCCACGCGGGCGTACATGAGGATCATGGGCGCTGCCGAGGGTGCCATCATTCCGACCATCATCACCGCCCACATCAGGAACACATACGCGAACTCGATCGCTCGCCATGGCTCGTTGGCCGGCAACATGATTCCGATCCCGGCCGGGATCATGCGGAACCCGGTCATGTCCATGCCGCCCATGTCCATGTCGTTGGCGAGCCAGAGCACATAGCCCCATGCCAGCGCGACAATGATCCCGATCGCGCCGCCGCCGACCCAGCGGTCGCGCCGCAGCACGGTTTCCAGGGTGCTGCCGGTCATTTGCGATGAGTGTTGCCGGCCTTGTCGCAGGGCCGTATCGGGAGCTGCATCACGCCTGGTTCGACCAGCGGATCGGCGCATAGAGGCCGTTCTTGCCGGAATTATCCCAGCGCATGCCATGATCGCTGAACGTATTGCCGGGGGCGCCGACTGCCAACGCCATCTTGTCGGGGCTAACCGGATGGCCGATGTTCGCCCACATTTCCCCGCTCGGATGCATGGTCGGCAACGGATCGACGGACATGTGCAGAATACCCGGGATTTCCGCGGACCGCGTCTTGCCGTCGATCCGGAATGTGATTGGGACCTTGCTCACCCCCAGGTTCTTGCTGATCAGCGGTGTGAACGCGGCCATAGGACCACCGGCGGCGCCGCTGAAGATCGCAGCTACGGCCTCGGTCTGCTCATCGTCGGCGCGCTGATCGACATAGGTGGCCACCGACCAGTCTCCGTCTGCCATGACCCCAGGTGCGTGGAGGATAACCAGAACATTGAGTCCATCGAGCGCGATGTCGCCATAGCGGCCACTTTCGATGTGGAAGATCAGAGGTACGTTACAAAAGCCTTCGGTCGGTCGCGAGGTCAACGGGGCGGCCGCTGACACGAGGCACGGACATACGATGCTGCAATTGCAATTCTCGAAATAGTCACCGGAAAGGCGCCATGGGACCTGATCCGCCATCGCTCTCTCCCGCTGGGCCGAACCCGACAGATTGCTTTCGAATGAGCTATGTGTAGGGGAAAGTTACGCTACGCGGGGAAGAACCGCAATCCGATTCCACTGTGGGGCAGGCTCGCTGAGGCCCCTCATGGTGAGGAGCCCGCGTAAGCGGGCGTCTCGAACCATGTGGCCTGTGGCCCATCCTACGCGCTACGCCTCCTCACCATGATGCGCGAGTAGCATCATCCGAAATGAATCTAGCGTGCACTGAGCTTCTTCTCGATCGCATCCCAGTGCCGGTCTTATTGTCAGCGGCTGTAGCCCGGATGGAGCCAACGGGTCGGCGCGAAGCGCCGCCCGATGACAGGCTCCGCGCAATCCGGAGCCGGGGTCGCGTGAGTCCCGGATTTCGCTGCGCTCCATCCGGGCTACGATGTTCGCCAACGTCATTGCGAGAAGCGACTTGTCCACGGGCAAATCACAACACGGCCGGATGGGTTGAGCCCCCGCGAAACCCATCATCACCATAAGATGCAATTGATGGGTATCGCTTCCGCCTTCGCTCATTGAGCTACGGCGGACAAGTCGCTCCACTCATCCGCGCTGGCCGAAGGTGTGCCGGCTTCGCGGAGCCTGTCATCGGGCGCGCATTCGCGCGACCCGTTGGCTCGCAATGACGTCGCTCTAATTTCAAACGCACGTTCGCGACCCCGCGGCGCGATGCGCCCGAGTCGTTGCATGAAGTTTTCGCCTCTGGCGCGGCCGAGATGGGCCATGATAGATATGTCCTGACAAACGAGATCATTCAAAATGCTTGCTTCGCAGCGCGCCCTGTTCGAGATGCCGCGCCATATCTGCTACTTGAATTCGGCCTCCTACAGCCCGCTGCCGCTCCGCACTCAGGAGGCCGGGCGCGCCGCGGTCGGGCGCAAGGGCACACCCTGGACGCTTGAGCCCGGGTTCGCGAACCACCAGCACGAACGCGCGCGGGCCGCCGCCGCCCGATTGATCCATGCCGATGCCGCCGATATGGCGCTGATCCCCTCGATCAGTTACGGCGTCGCGACAGCGGCGAAGGTTCTGACGGTCGACCGCGGCACGCGCGTCATCGTGCTGGAAAACGATCATTCCTCGCCGGTGCTCGAATGGCAAACGCGGGCCGACGCGCAGGGTTTTGCCGTCGAGACCATCCGCCGGCCGGACGACGGCGACTGGACATCGGCGGTTCTCGCGGCGATCGAACGGCCAGATGCTCCGCCGATATGCCTTGCCTCGATCTCATCGGTGCACTGGTCGGATGGCGGGCTGATCGACATCGAAAAAGTCGGTGCGGCGCTGCGGCAGCGGGGAGCCAGCTTCCTGATCGACGCGACGCACAGCGCCGGTGTGCTGACGATGGACGTGCGGCGTCTCGATCCGGATTTTGTGATTTTCCCGACCTACAAGTGGCTGCTCGGGCCCTATGGCCGGGCCTTTCTCTACATTGCCAGGCGCCATCAGGGCGGCATACCGCTTGAGCAGACCTCGTTCGGCCGCCGTGACGTGCGCGCCGAGAATGCGGTCTATTTCGCGGATGTCGGCTACCTCTCCGATGCTCGGCGCTTCGACATGGGCGAGCGCGACCATTTCATATCGATGGAGATGGCCTCGATCGGGATGGAAATGATGGCCGAATGGGGCGCATCGGCCGTCGCGCAACGTCTCCTGATGCTGACGGAAAGGATCGCGGAGGGCTTGCGCGGCATCGGCGTCAGCGCGCCGGAACGTCGCTTTCGCGCACCGCATATCCTGAGCCTCAGCTTCAAGAACCTTGGCTTCAAGAATGGGATGCCGGCCGGCCTCATCGAGGGATTGGCGAGCGAAGGCATCTACGTCGCCGCGCGTCTTGGCCGCATGCGCATCTCGCCCCACGTTTTCAACGACGAGGCCGATGCCGACCGCTTCGTGGCGGCTTTGGCAAAGCGGGTCCGGAGCTAATGAGACGGTTTTTGAAGTTTTAAGCTGCGCAATAGCGAGAAACTTAAGAGATGCCTCAGCGCGTTCGAGGGCATCAGGAATCTTGGCTATCATTACGCACGACGCCTCCCTACAAAGGGGTAGGAACCACGCCCAGTGGAGCTTTCGGCATATTCATTTTCTTCCAATTGGCAGGTGGGTCAATGCTTTCCTTAGCGCTGTGGTTCCGATTGTAAATTAGCTTATACACCTTACCTCCCCGCGCAGGATCAGGCCAAACGACGACGGAATGCCCCCACCTAGGCGCCTCCTCACGAAGCATGTTCAAGTATTTTTGTCCCGGGCTTCCAAGTGCCGCCGACACGTTAGTCACCTCGGCTTGCGTCGCACCTTCGGAGCGTGCGTACAGGCATGCAATGGCCGCGCGAAGACCTAAAAACCCAAAATGATCATGGGTTCTGATCTCCGCATGGTATCGCATTTGCGGGGTAATCACGGTTGACATATCGCGTTTCCCTTTCTGTGCTGGTTTGGGATTTGACGACATCGCCTCAAACGGAAGCCCCTTGTCTTGAGCGATGCGCATCATCATCAACCGAAAGGCGCCAGATACCGTGAGGCCCATCGCGGCCAGCACTGCCCCGGCCTCCCGTTTCAGGCGCTCGTCGATACGGGCACGGATGACAATGCTGGGAGGCATTTAAAAATCCTTTGCGGGCTACAGTAGAACAAATGATGGAGAGCGTCCAGTCCAGATGCCGGCTCTGTTCACTTCAGTTCCTGTAAAAGGAGAAACGAGAGTGACCGTGACCCGTAAAGATGCTATACTTTTGGTAATCTCCCAATATGGTGGGTGGCCCATGAACATCCGTTCCGCCAGAGTTGATCAACTCGCGCAGCGTCTTGCCAGCCTGACCGGCGAAGATGTCGAAACCGCGCTTGAGCGTGCGATTGAGGAACGGCTGTCCCGTGTTGCGCCACCAGCGCCCGCCGACAGAAGGGCCGCGCTGGATTCATTCTTCGAGCGGGTATCCCACATGCGCGTTCTGGATCCCCGTCCGGCAGACGAGATCGTAGGCTATGACGGTTGCGGGTTGCCATCCTGATGGTTCTGGATACGTCCGCGGTTATTGCTGCCATCACAAATGAACAGGACAGCTCGCGTTTTCGGGCAGCGATGCTCGGCGCCGAGAGCCTTTTGATTTCATCGGTCGCCGTGTTGGAAACCAAGATTGTTCTCTTCGCACGTCTGGGACTGGATGCGGTAGGTCTTTTCGAGGAGCTGCTAGAGAATGCTGGGATTGTCGTGGTGCCGTTCGACGACGAAATGGCGAAGGTCGCCTTCGATGCATTTCGACGTTTCGGCAAGGGCCAGGGGCAGCCAGCTCAGTTGAATATCGTCGATTGTGCGGTCTATGCGCTGGCCAAAGTGCGTTCCCAGCCCCTCCTCTTCAAGGGTGACGACTTCGACCGGACGGATATTGATTCCGCCCTCGTTTGATCGTCGAGAATGGCGGGATACCGGTATGTAGCTCAAACGGGCGGCTCATCGCGCCTTGGCGATTCTCTTCTTCGGCACCCACAGCGAATACGACAGAATAGACGCGGAGACCGTGTGATGGATGCAACCCTGATTTTGATCGATAGCGATTCGGAACTCGCGCGCGCCCGCGCCCTTGTTGAACGACTCTGGGAGTCGGATGAGCCAGCCGACATTGCCCGGCTACAAGCGCAAGCGCGTCTGGTCGCAGCCTATGAGGAAGGCAAGTGGCCGCGTCGGCCACCGCGCACAGCGGATCTCATCCGCCACCTCATGGATCAACATAGTCTCACCCGTGCGGACATGGTGCCGATCCTGGGAACGCCGAGCCGTGTCAGTGAAGACCTGCAGGGAAAGAAGGAACTGAGCATGGCCATGGTGCAGAGGTTGCGTGCCCGTTTTAATATTCCGGCCGACCTGCTGCTTCCGCCACCGAAGAAAGCGCTGCGCTCGCGCCCGACCAAACGAGCCGCAGCCTGAGACGAGGTGTTGGTCCTGGCGGCACTGGATTCGCGAGCCCTCGGATTTCGGCGGCATCGCCGATGAGCAAGGCGCTGTCCTATTACACGGCGGATTTTTTTGATCCACGGCGGCACTACGACATTTCGAAATTTCGCCGGACGGCAAAAGCCAACGGACAGGGGTTGGAAGAACCCTCCTGCCCGTCTGCTTGTAATGGTTGATCGTACGTCTAGACTGCCACCTGAGAAGAAAAGATCTGCGCGAATGGGAAGGATACGACATGAAACACGCCTACGTGCCCCGAATGACGTCCTACAGCCTGAACCCGGACGACGAGCTCAACGATTTGCGCATGTCGGAACAGGTCCGGCCGCTTTATGACCATGTGCGGAAATTCATCCGGGAAACGGTCGAGCCGATGTCGGTTGAGTTTTATCGGCTCGGCGAAAACAAAACCGATCGCTGGAGCTTTACGCCGGGCCAGCTCGAGGTGCTGGGGAAAGCCAAGGCAAAGGCCAAGGAGGTAGGCCTGTGGAATTTCTTCCTGCCCGATGACGAGACCGGCGCCGGCCTGAAGAATCTCGACTATGCCTATATCGCAGCCGAGCTCGGCAAAAACCCGCTGGCCTCGGAAACCATGAACTGTTCGGCGCCGGATACCGGCAACATGGAAGTGCTCGAGCGCGTCGGCACGCCCGCGCAGAAGGCGAAGTGGCTCAAGCCGCTCCTGAACGGTGAAATCCGCTCCGCCTACGCCATGACCGAACCCAATGTCGCGTCGTCGGATGCCAAGAATATCTCGACCACCGCAAAACTCGTCGGCGACGAATGGGTGATCAACGGCGAGAAATATTACATCTCCGGCCTCGGCGATCCCCGCTGCAAGATCATGATCGTGATGGTGAAGACCAATCCGGACGCGCCGCCGAGCAAACAGCAGTCCCAGATCCTGGTGCCCAAGGACACGCCGGGCGTCGAGATCATCGGGCCGATGCACGTGTTCGGGCACGACCATGCGCCGCGTGGCCATATGCACCTGCGCTTTGACAATGTCAGGGTACCCAAGGACAACATCCTGCTCGGCGAAGGCCGCGGCTTCGAGATCTCGCAGGTCCGCCTCGGGCCGGGCCGCATCCATCACTGCATGCGGACGATCGGAAAAGCGGAAAAGGCGCTCGATCTGATGGTCTCACGCGGCCTGACGCGCCAAGCCTTCGGCAGCAAGATCGCGCATCTCGGCGGCAATCTCCAGATCATCGCGCAGGCGCGCTGCGAGATCGAGGCGATGCGGCTGATGGTGCTGAAAGCCGCCAAGGCGATGGACGTGCTCGGCAACAAGGAAGCGCGCATCTGGGTCAGCATGGTCAAGGCCATGGTGCCCGAGCGCGCCTGCAAAATCATCGACCAGGCGATCCAGATGCATGGAGCGACCGGCATTTCGCAATGGACTCCGCTCGCCGAGATGTACACCGACGTGCGCCATCTCCGCTTCGCCGACGGCCCCGACGAAGTTCACTGGATGGTCGTTGGCCGCCACGAGCTGAGCATGCCGTAGGCTTTTTGAGCGCGCACCTTACCAGGAATCCCCGGGGCGCGCCCCCACCCCAACCCTCCCCCGCAAGCGGCAGGGCTGTCCCGGGAACGATTCACTATGTCGCAGCGCATGCCCGGCAAATCCAGCGTGAACCGGATACTTTCTGGTTGTCGAGACTCAGAAAAGGGCCGGGCATGCAATACGTGAATAGCATCTTTGGGGAACTCCTCAAACCGATTGATCGACGGCAATTTCGGGAAATCGTCGAGCGCCATGACGGCAATGCGTACGACAAAACGTTCAAAAGTTGGGATCATCTGGTGACGATGGTGGGCGCTCAATTGGGCGGGGTCGCAAGCCTGCGCGCCGTCGAAGCGACCTTTAAGGCCAATTCCCATCAGCATTATCATTTGGGGGTGAGCAAGGTTCCTCGCTCGACGCTCTCGCGTGCGAATGCACGTCGTCCAGTGGGCGTTTTCGCGGAAACCTTCGCGATGCTGGCTAAGAAGGCGGATCGACACACGCGAGTGGAAGGGGCCGAGATGGTTCGGTTGATCGACTCGAGCCCGATACCGTTGGGCAAGATGTGCGAATGGGCCGAATGGAATGGCCGTATCCGCGGTATGAAGATGCACGTCGTCTATCATCCAGGCAACGATGTCCCGCGTTGCGTCGAGATTACGCCGGCGACCGTCAACGACGTCGAGATCGGCCGTCAAACCGAGATCGAAGCAGGTGCGACCTACGTTTTCGACAAAGGCTATTATCACTTTGGCTGGTGGAAGAAGATCAACTCTGCCAAGGCTTTCTTCGTCACGCGCATCAAGGTGAACACGCGCTTGCGCATGACGAAGTCTCGATACGTGCGCAAAACCATAGGCGACGGCTTCAGAATCATCGCCGACGCCGATGTCGTGCTCGCCAGCAAGGGCGATTCCAAGCTGGCGATCCCGTTGCGACGCATCAAAGTCAGGCGTGACAAAGGTGGATTGATCACTCTCGTCACCAATGATCTCAAACGCACGGCAGTCGAAATCGCGGCCCTCTACAAGAGCCGCTGGCAGATTGAACTCCTGTTCCGCTGGATCAAGCAGCATCTCAATCTTCGCAAGTTCATGGGCAGGAACGACAACGCCATTCGTCTGCAAATCATCGCTGCGATGATCGCCTATCTGCTCCTGCGTCTCGCGCGGCGCCTGAATTCCTTGAAAATGCTGGACCTGCGCCTCGCTGAGCTTGTTTGCCAACGCTTGTTCATGCGGAAATCGATCGCGGAAATCGACACCCCGCCACCAGTCAATCCGAGCAAACCAAAGCCCAACTTCTCTCCCGATCAGCTGGGGTTCAACTATGTGTGATTTTCCCGGGACAGCCCTGCGCTTGCGGGGGAGGGTTGGGGTGGGGGTGCCTCCGCATACTCACTCGCAAGCGTCCCTAAATGAAGAATTCCGGTCCAAAGAGGAATCCCCGCATGGAATACGCCGCTGACGATCTCACACCTCGCGATCGCTACAAGCTGCTGGCAGGATTCGTCCTGCCGCGGCCGATCGCCTGGGTAACGACGGTTGGACCCACCGGCGTGGTCAACGCCGCGCCCTACAGCTTCTTCAACGTGTTCTGCGAGGATCCGCCGCTCTGCATGTTCGCCGTCAGCCGGCGGCCCGACGGCCGCATCAAGGACACGCTGATCAACATCCAGCATCATCAGGAGTTCGTGGTCAACATAACAGACGAGCCGCTGGCGCATGCGATGCATGATTCCAGCGGCGACTTTCCGCCCGAGATCGGCGAGCCCGGCTATCTCGGCCTGAAACTGGCGCCCTCGACAAAGATCGCGGTGCCACGGCTTGCCGACGCGCCCTGGGCGATGGAGTGCAAGGTGTGGAAAACCATCGACGTGAACGGCGAACGGCAGCTCATCATGGGCGAAGGCATCCATTTCCATATCCGCGACGAATTGTGGGACGGCGACGCCATGCGCGTGCACATGGAAAGATATCATCCGGTCGGCCGCATGTTCGCCGACCGCTACTGCCGGACCGACGACAGAATGGTGTTCCCGCCGGCCCAAGGCGCAGCTGGAGCGTAGGTTCGTCATTGCGGGCAGCGATCGCGACGAAGCAATAGCGAGCGATTCATTCAGAGCTGCTGACCACCACTTGGATGCCAAAGGGTCTGAAAGCCCCGCGGCAGAGGAAAGCCGCGATATGAAATCTCGCCGGGCGATCAACCCTTCCAAAATGCGTCGCTCCGTCGCTGGCGCGTGCTTCGCACTGGCCGTGGTATTGCCCCTATGGCCTCGCCATTTGCTTGCAGCGCCCAGCACGGCCGTTGCGACCAACGATTTTCTCAACAGCATCGGCGTCGTTACCACATTCCCCGATCGAGGCCAGCCGTTGGCCAGGACGATCGAGATGGTCCGCTATTGCGGCTTTCGATGGGTGAGAGCGGGAATAGAAGGGCTAAGCGATGAGGGCCCCACCACCATTCAGACCATGCTCGATCTGCATCGCGAAACCGGCGTGCGGCTGAACTGGGGATTGGTCAGTGGCGGGACTGATGTGAAGAAGCTGGTGGAAACAGGCAAGGTGCTCGCTGAAGCCGGCGCGCTGCTCGCGTTCGAGGGCAACAACGAGCCGAACAACTGGGGCGTCACCTATCAGGGCGAGAAAGGCGGCGGTCGCGAATCTTCGTGGATGGCCGTCGCAAAGCTTCAGCGCGACCTGTACCAGGCCGTCAAGAGCGACCCGGTGCTTGCGAAATACCCGGTCTGGTCGATCTCGGAGCCAGGCGCGCAGCGAGATAACGTCGGCCTTCAGTTTCTCACCATCCCGCCCGGCGCCCAAACCCTGATGCCCGACGGCACAAAGTACGCCGACTATGCCAACGTACACAACTACATCTATCATCCGCATGCGCCGTATCGGGCTCACAACAAGACGTGGGACGCTGCCGATCCGACCGCCGCATCCAAGGTGGATGGGCTATTTGGCAATTTCGGCGTCACGTGGGGGAGACGGTTTCGGGGCTACACCCAGCAACAGCTCAATACGCTGCCGCGTGTCACGACCGAGACCGGTACCACCATCGAAGGGCCAGTCACGGAAGAGATACACGGCTTGACACTGATGAACTTGTACCTCGCACAATTCAGGCGTGGCTACGCCTATACATCGGTCTATCTGTTGCGGGACCGCACCGACGAAGGCGGCAACCAATCCTTCGGCTTCTACAAGCCCGACTACTCACCCCGTAAGGCCGCGATCTACCTTCACAACCTGACGACCATTCTGGCGGACAAGGGTACCCTCGCCAAACCCGGCCAGCTCGACTTCGCGATCGCGAACCAACCCAAAACCGTTCATGAGCTGCTGCTGCAGCACAGCGACGGCACGTTCCAACTAATCGTGTGGGGTGAACGCTTGAGGGGCCAGGACCGCGTGATGGTCCAGCTTGGCATCACCCGCGCATCGGTAAGGATCTACGATCCAACAACCGGCGTTGAGCCTGTCGAGACATTGACCAACGTCAGTTCGCTCGAACTTACGCTCACCGACCACCCCTTTGTCATCGCGATTTCACCTGGCACGGAGTGAGGGATCGTTCGTCCCACCTAGGCAGACGCCGGCCGATGCGCGCGGAGGAAGGAACGTATCTGGCGCACGGCGAGGGGAATCCGCTCCTTGGGCTCCTTCCACGGGAACATGCTCACTTCGGCCTGCGGCGCGAGCATCGCAGCCTCCATGGCGACGGCATAGGGATGGGCCGGGATATCATCCGGCAGGATCAGGACCGGCGTCTGGCAATTGCGTACGAAATCGCGCGTCACGGTAAATACGAAGTCGGGGTCGGTGCGATACATCCTGGTCAGGAATTTTTCGACCGCCTCCATCGCAATGTCGGGCCGGCGCTTGGTCAGCTCTGGACCCCAGCCTTTGATATTGTTCTCGTAGAACAGCTCGCGCATCTCCGGACGCGAGCCGCTGGGCTGCGCCAGCACGGCGGCGACGATGCGATTCGGTGCGCGCTTCAGAAGATTCCAGATGAAGGGGCCGCCGATGCAGAAGCCCAGCACCATGAATTTGTCGATGCCCAAATGGTCCATGAGACCTAGATGGTCATCGGTGTATGCATCCCAGGGACGGTCGATCTCGAGCGGGCCGGTGGACTGACCGGCATTGGCGTTGCGCAGGTCCGACGCGATGCAGCGGTACTCTGCCTTGAACTCCTCGATCGGGTTAAAGGGCGAACTGCTGGTGAAGTTGGAGATCGTCGAGTTCAATCCCCCGCCGGCGATCAGCAACAACGGGAAGCCGGAACCTGCCTCCTCGAAGTGGATGCGAACCGCGCCTTTTTCGTAAGTGCCCATGGCAGCTCCCCCTTGCTCAGCATGTTGCGCAAACAAGCGCGGCGCTGCAGCCATCGCCGTCTCCGCGGCGCCCGTTGTCAGTATGGCGCGTCTGATCGAATCCATCATCGGCGCCCTCCTCGAACATTGTCATGGCCTGGTGCGTGCTGACGCCGCCATTTTCTGCGGCCGCTCCGCGCCCGTCATCGTAAAGCCTTCATAGCCCCTGGCCGCGACGTCGTTGCAGGTCTGGCGGTAGATCGCGACCCCGCCGATATAGGGCATGAAGATCTGCGGCTTGCCCGGGATGTTGGCGCCCATGTACCAGGAATTGGCCTGCGGATAGAGCGTGCCCTGGGCGACCTCGTTGACGTGATCAACCCAGTTGTCCTCGGCGTCCTTTTTCGCTTCCATGCTATCGAGATCGCGGTCGCGCATCCAGGCGATGCAGTCGGTGATCCAGTCGACGTGCTGTTCGATCGAGACGATCATGTTGCTCAACACCGACGGGCTGCCGGGGCCGGTGATGATGAACAAGTTGGGGAAACCCGCGCTCATCAAACCGAGATAGGTTTTCGGACCTTCCGCCCATTTCTGGTTGAGCGTTTGTCCGTTGCGGCCGCGAATATCGATTTTTGCAACTGAACCCGTCATGGCGTCGAAGCCGGTGGCCAATACCAATGCATCGACCTCGTAATCCTTATCCCCGGCGCGCACGGCGTTTGGCAATATCGCCTCGATCGGATTGGATTTGATATCGACCAGCGTCACGTTCGCACGATTGAATGCCGCGAAATAATCGGAATCGATGCAAATGCGTTTTGAGCCGATCGGGTGATTGTTGGGCTGCAGCAGTTTTGCCGTTTGCGGATCCTTGACGATCTCCGCGATCTTGTCGCGGACGAAATCGGCGGCGGTGTCGTTGGCCGCCTTGTCGAGCGCCAGGTTGTTGTAGACCGACATGAAGGTCAGGCCGCCGCGAGCCCAGCGCGCTTCGTATTTGGCACGGCGCTCGTTGTCGCCGTCGTCGAGCGCGCCCCGGTCGGGCACCTCGGTAAAAATTCCGTTGCGCGTCTCTTCGCGGGCCTTGCGCCGGATTTCCGGATAGTCCGCGCGCCAGGATTGTCGCTCCTGCGCCGATAACGCCGCGTTGCGGGCGGGTATGGAAAAATTCGCGGTGCGCTGAAACACCGTGAGGTGGCTGGCCTGCTCGGCGATGATGGGCACCGACTGTATCGCGGATGACCCGGTGCCGATCACGCCGACGCGCTGGCCGGTGAAATCCACTGGCTCATGCGGCCAGTGCCCGGTGTGATAGACCTTGCCCCTGAAGTCGGCGAGGCCCTTGATATCCGGCATTCGCGCATTCGATAGGCAGCCGGTGGCGAGAACGACATATTTTGCTCTCACGGTCTTGCCGTCGGAGATGGCGACCTGCCACGAATTGGCGCTCTCATCGAACGCGGCGCGGTCGACACGGGTATTGAGCTGGATATCGCTGCGGAGATCAAAGCGCTCGGCGACATGGTTGGCGTATTTCAGGATCTCGGGCTGCGGCGCGTAGCGCTCGCTCCAGTCCCACTCCTGCTGCAGCTCGTCCGAGAACGAATAGGAATACTGCATGCTTTCGACATCGCAGCGTGCCCCGGGGTAGCGGTTCCAGTACCAGGTTCCCCCGACATCGCCACCCTGCTCGTAGACCCGGACCGACAATCCCAGCCCTCGCAATTTATGCAGCATGTACATCCCGGCAAAACCCGCGCCGACCACGACCACATCGTAGGTCTCTCTGCCTGCGGCGTGGCTCTTGCCGGCAACGGATTGCAAGGCGGACATCTATTCGCGCTCCCCTTGAGATTCTTCTCGTGTTGCGGACCAGCATTCTACCCGTGGCACGAAAGCGCAAGAGACAAAACGGCGGCTGCGGCCTGCATATTTTGCGACGTGGAATACGCAGTCCCCCATGGTGAGGAGGCGCACTTGCGCCGTCTCGAACCATGAGGCCCCCGTATGGCCATCCTTCGAGACGCGGCGCAAGCGCCGCTCCTCAGGATGAGGTCATCTTTGTCGCCCCCGCTTGGCATGCACACCCATGATGCGCTAGCGTCGTCGGAACAGTTCGACATCAAGCAAAACGAGCAGCCTCAAAGCGCTGCCGCAGGGAGTGAGCACCATGAAATCGCCGATCTGCGACATGCTGGGAATTGAATTCCCCCTGCTGGCCTTCA
>Ga0137403_10005364_pt1 | contig 14907 bp, 10 predicted proteins | sample CZOMad2_1_16fung_FD_122057 | JGI IMG/M metagenome (GOLD analysis project Ga0137403, IMG submission 122057) | Vadose zone soil fungal communities from Angelo Coast Range Reserve, California, USA - CZOMad2_1_16fungal (Hybrid Assembly) | ecosystem: Environmental > Terrestrial > Soil > Vadose zone... | reverse complement strand
TCTCTTTAAAGACCTCCGGGGCCAGTAATGGACAGACGATCGCGGGCGTAACGGCCACGGGGGCCCATGGCTCCGCCTTCGATGTGGGGGCCGTACAGGACTTTGTGGTGGGCCTGCATATCATCGTCAGCCCTACACGGCATATCTGGCTGGAACGGGCTTCCTACCCGGTGGCCTCAGCGTCTTTCATAAAGAACTTCAATACGGAACTGGTCAGGGATGACGAACTTTTCAACGCCGCCCTGGTGAGCTTTGGAAGCTTTGGCATTATTCACGGCGTGATGATCGAGACGGAAGAGATCTTCCTGCTGGAGACCTATATGTCGCGCATGCCCTTCGATGCCTCGCTGCGGCAGATCATGCAGACGCTCGACTTCAGCACGGCGAAACTGCCTTATGGTAATGAACGACCCTACCATTTTGCCGTGTCAGTCAGCCCTTATGACCCGGATAATCTCGCGTATGTGACGACGATGTACAAACGACCTTACCGCCTCGGCTATGCGCCTCCCGCGCGTAACCTGAATGGCATCGGGCCCGGAGATGACGCCCCCTGCTTCATCGGTAAGATTACACAAGCCATACCGGCCCTGGTACCCGGCCTTGTCAATAAACTGCTTGCGGGCAACCTGACGCCCTATACTAAGCAGTTCGGGATCCTGAGCGAGATCTTTGACAATACCACTCTACATGGCAAGCTGCTGAGCGCCGCCATCGGCATCCCGATAACACATGTCAATAAAGCAACCGATCTCCTCCTGGGGATCAATAAAACGAATGGCCCGTTCTGCGGCCTTTTTGCCTACCGGTTCATTAAGAAGTCGAAAGCCACGCTGGCCTTTACCCGCTTCGACTATACCTGTGTGATCGAGCTGGACGCCACCTTTTCCGATGAGACTTACGCCTTTTATTCGGCTGTATGGAAGAAGCTGGAAACGGAGGGGATACCCTTCACCTTCCACTGGGGCAAAGTAAACGAGCTAGATCCCGTCCGGATCACCAATATGTATGGGGCAAGCGCCGACTCCTGGATCGCAGCTAGGAATAAGGTACTGGATAAGGATACCCGCAAAGTATTTACTAATGCCATCCTTCAGCAATGGGGATTGGACAAATCCCTGTAATGCGCCCCAGTTCCTCCCGTATAGCTAAATTGTTCTTATCGTTGTCATTGCTCTGCGCCGTCCAGCTGTCGCCTCATTTATCGCATGCGCAAACGCCGGATAGCCTGATCCTTGAATTAAAGACCATCAACAGGGCAATAGCCAATGCGCCCTGCTCAACAGGCAGGGGAGACCTGGTGTCGAACAGGGCCGTGAATATTTTTCTTTCCGAAAAGGCCGGCTATTATCTTTCGGGCAGCGATGATCTTACCCTCTATAAGAATTCCATCGTAGCCAATGCCGCCGAGGGCACCCTCGCTGTCTATCATAATTTACATCAGCCGCAAGGGATCGATGAGCGGGTGCGTTCTTTTCTGTCCATCGGCGCCAGGGCCAATGTAGCGGATGCATTCGCCGCCAGCTATGCGGGCAGGCAATATGCTAACCAGTTCGGGTTCCTCATCAAGCAGACCTGGATATCCAAGGGCCATACCAGCTTCAACCCTTGCACCAGCAGTGCTATCGGGAGTTCCGGCAACGGCGCTGCCGACATGCCGCTGAGCCAGAAATCGACCATGGACGCACTGAGGGCAGGCATCCTCCATACCCTGGAGGCGGAAATAGCAGCCAGGACTGCCGATTTTGAAAAGGCCCTGAATGCCATGGATCCCGCCGCCGATATTCCCGGGCAATCTCCCCAGGCCGCAAAAGATATCGCCCGCCGGAGATTCAACTCGGATCTGCGGCAGGAATATGAATATAAATGGGCCTTGCTGCAATCGGAAGCCTTGTCCAGGGGATTTAATTACCGGCAGGTCGCCGTTAGCTGGACCAGCGTCAGCCTCTATATTCCGCTGATAACCGAAAAGATCGAAACGGCTCCTTCCTTTGCCGCCGCCCTGGGCGCCCGGCATGCTTATCCCCTGCGCGCCAATATCAGCCATACCTGGCTATGGGAGAGTACTAAGTACGGCAGGTTCTGGCTTTCTCTTGCCGGAGATGCATTCCTGGATAATTCAAGGGACGCCTACGCCCTGTACAGAACAAATTTTTCCGATTATAAGTCGCTGGGCGGCGCCGACACTTTGCATGCTGCATCCTTCAAGGGGAACGAGCTGTATATCGGAGCGTATAAAAACTTTATCACGCCGGCCCTGAAAGGGCAGTTCGTCTATTTTCCGCCGGACTCGCATATCGGGGTCAGCTTCCTGCTGGAACAGCACCTGGGCAGCTATAAGGCCCTCAACGGGGTACTGGGCGTTCCCATCGTGCTGATCGATAAGGCGGGAATACCGGCCTTCAACTGTGAATTCCAGGTCCGCTGGTTCGATCTGGGCAATAAGGTCGGCGGCGCCGGGTCGCTGCCCGGCAAGACATCCATCGGGCTGAGCGTAGGCGTCTCCTTCAGCAAGATCGCGTATTAGCCGCCGGCCGGGCCGCGGGTTGAAGATCCGGGCTTAATTTTCCGGCTAAGCTTCCTGCAAGGTCTTAATATCGAGCTTTTTCATTTTCAGCAATGCATTCATCACCCTGCCGGCTTTTTGATGATCCTTATCGCGCATCAGCTCGCCAACAATGGAAGGGACGACCTGCCAGGATACCCCGAACTTGTCTTTCAGCCAGCCGCATTGCTGCGAATTTTTATCTCCTCCTTCAGTAAGCTTATTCCAGTAATAATCCACTTCCTCCTGGTTCTCACAGTTGATAAGGAAGGATATGGACTCATTGAATTTAAAAAGGGGGCCGCCATTCAACGCGACAAAATCCTGCCCTTCCAGCTGGAATTCAATGGTCATTACGGTGCCTTCAGTCATTCCATGGACTTCCTGGCCTTCTTTACCGTACCGGGAGATCCTGCCGATCCCGGAATTCTTAAAAATGGAAACATAGTAGTTGGCTGCTTCTTCCGCCTTGTTATCGAACCAGAAATGAGGCATGATCTTTTGGCTGCTGATCTTCTTTTCCATGATATACCTGTTTAATGATTATTGAATACTCAAAATTAGCCAACGAAATGCCAGGACCGGGGGCTGGATGCGACATATACCGGGTCAATCGCGTCGGATCGATTCCCATACCGGCAGCCCGGCGGGAGCGGTCGGCTACCCATGCCGACCCGGTAGCCTAACCTGGTCAACCGCTCAGTCAGAACGGCAAATTATCCCTCTTCTCCGCCAGATACTCAGTCCGGGTGAAAATCCCCCGCCTTTTGCCTATTTTTAATGTACTTCAAAACTTTTCAATGAACTGGAGACCGATCATTGCCTTTTTCCTTCTCCCGGCAAGCTTGTCCGGGCAGGGCAGGGAGATTGACAGTCTCAAAAGGGTATTACCCAGCCTGCAGGATACGGCCAGAATCGATTGCCTGAACAGCCTGGCTTTCCAGTATATTTCAGCCGAAAAAAAAGACTCGGCCGAACACTATGCAGCCTGGGCCTATCCGGTATCAAAAAAACTGAACTATATCCACGGGATGGCCGAATACTTTTTTTGTAAGGCAGAGATCGTCAAGCATTTTGAGGACGATTTCCCAAAGGCGGAAGCATTGGCTAAAGAATCCCTCCGCTGGTATGAAAGAACGAACAACAAAGAAGGCATCTGGGATCTTTATACCGCCCTGGCATTTTATGTTTTTTCTGAGAGCAAGTATGATGAAGCGGAGAGGTATGGAATGCTGATTTACGAGCACAGCAAAACGATCCGGGATACCGTGGGAATGATCGATGCATTGACCGGCGCAAACGTGATCCATTACCAGAAAGGGAATTTCGACACGGCCTTTTATTTTGTTCAGGAAGCCCAGCAGCTTGCCATCTCATCCAGGAACAAATTGGAGCAAGCAGGCGTTCTCTTTAACTATGGAGTTCTGTACAGGGCGATCGGAGACTACCCTACGGCGTTAACCTATTACCGCCGGGCATTTGAAATGGATGATCCTGAAATTATAAAATATCGGGTGGCTAATGATTGGGACATCTGGGTCAGGATGGAACATGCCGAATTGTTCAGCCTGCTGCTGCAGTATGATTCTGCCTGGCATTATTATCATCTTACCGACAGCGCCGGGATCCCGCCCCAGTATAAAAGGATCTTCCAGGTAAGCGTCGGCGAGACCCATTTTTTACAAAAGAATTACCGGCAGGCCCTGGAAAATTTCCTCCTGGGATTGGCGGATCATAAAAGACTGAATGATGTCAACGAGATCAAGCGCACCCTGTTGGACATCGCCAAGACCTATTACGAGCTGAACGATAATGCCTCCGCCTTAAAATATGCCCGGGAAGGGTTAGCCCTCTCGTTACAGACATATACACGAAAATACGCCGGAGATGCTTATAAGATCTTCTATTCCGTGTACGACCGTCTGCACCGGAGAGACAGCGCCTACTTTTACTACCTGAAATATATCGGCATCAGGGATGCCGTATTAAGCGACCAGACCAAGGGAAAGTTCGCCGCCTATACCTACGAGCAGAAGATCGATAACCTGAACAGGGAGAAGCTCATCAGTCAGCAACAGCTGTCCCTCCAGCAGCAGCAGTTAAAGAGCGAATCCCTGCTCAGGAAGCTCCTCATCGGCGGGATGATCTTCGTGCTCCTGCTGGGATTCATTATTTTCAGGAATATCGTCCTTCAGCGAAGGAACGATAAATTACGGAACGACACGACCCAGGCCGAATTGAAGCAACAGGGAGCCGAGCTGGAAATGCAGGCCCTGCGCGCCCAGATGAACCCGCATTTTATTTTCAATTGCCTCAATTCGATCAACCGGTTCATCCTTAAGAACGAGACGGAGCCGGCATCCGACTATCTTACCAAATTTTCCAGGCTGATCCGGATGGTGCTGGTGAACTCGAAGAACAAGCTGATCACGCTGGAGGATGAATTGGAAATGCTGCGACTTTACCTGGACATGGAACGGCTGAGGTTTAAAGACCGCTTCGATTATAAGATCAGCTTCCTGAATTCGGTCGACCTGGGCAGCATACAGATCCCGCCCTTATTATTACAGCCTTTTGCAGAGAATGCCATCTGGCATGGCCTGATGAATAAAGAAGATAATGGCCGGCTGGAAATATCTTTCCGCCTGGACCAAGACATGCTGATCTGTACCATTACGGACAATGGCGTGGGCCGGGAAGCTGCCGCCCTGCTCAAGAGCAAGTCGGCCATGAAAGAAAAATCAATGGGATTGAGGATCACTAAGGAAAGGCTTTCCCTGATCAATAAGGCTGCAAAAGACGATGCGACTTTCGAGTTCGTGGATCTGTTCGATGCTGGAGGGAATGCCGCGGGCACTAAAGTGATCTTAAGGATGAGCACCAAAGAAATGAATTATATATGATCAAGGCGATTATTGTCGATGATGAACCCTACTGCTGTGAAGCCCTCGGGACCTTATTACAGCGCTATTGCCCCGAAGTAAGGGTGATCGAGATCTGCTATAATGGAGCTACCGCCTTGAAAGCCATACACGAGGATCAGCCCGACCTGTTGTTCCTGGATATCGAAATGCCCCAGATGAACGGCTTCGAGCTGCTGGGGAAATTAAAGGAGATCAATTTCGAGCTGATCTTCACGACTAGCTATGACCAGTATGCGATCAAGGCCATCCGTTTCAGCGCCCTGGATTACTTATTGAAGCCGATCGACCGGGAGGAGTTGCAGAAAGCGGTACAAAAAGTAGTTGCCCGCCAGCAGCCTCCGATCCCCCAGCAGCTGGAGATCCTGCTGGAAAAATTTCATCAGCCCGCCACCCGGATCCAGAGGATCGCCATGCCGACGATGGAAGGCCTGCAAATGATCGCCGTCGATGCCATCATCAGCTGCGAATCGGACAGTAATTACACGACGCTTTTTTTAAAGAACAAACAAAAGATCACCGCCTCGCGTACGTTGAAGGAGATCGAAGAGATGCTGGAAGATCATTCCTTCATCAGAGTACATCATTCCTACCTGGTGAACCTTAACGAAATAGAAAAATATATTAAGGGGGAAGGGGGGTATTTACTCATGAGCGACGGCAAGCCCATCGATGTCTCACGCAGCCGGAAGGAAATGCTCCTCAGGCGATTGCAGCCCAACCGCCAATAATATCCCGTGCCTCGTCCACCGGGTCAGAATGCCCATTCACCCTGCACCACCCTCCCATTTCACCCTATTATTCCTCATTTTTCACCACTGATAAAGGCGTACCCGGAAATTCGTGGGCCAGCCATTATTTTAGCGGCAGGTTAATCCAATCACCAGCTCACCCAGATCCTGTTTATGAGAAAAAATATCGTCCTGATCCTCATACCCTGCCTGTTCACGATCCATTCCTTTGCACAGGGAAAGATCAGGGGATCGGTAAAAGGAACGATCGTGGACTCCGCCGGCAAGCAAAGCCTGCCCGATGCCACCGTTTCACTAACCCCGGAATCCGATTCCAGCAATACGGAATTCATGATCACGGACAAGCATGGCGCTTTTTCGTTCAGGAACCTGGGCGCCGGGAACTACCAGCTGCTGATCAGCTTCGAAGGATTCCACCATATCGTAAGAAGATTCACCATCGGCCCGGCCAGTAAGGATCTCGATCTGGCTACCCTGTACATGCAAAGGGCTTCCGATATCCTGCAGGAGGTGGTCATCCAGAGCCCTCCCATGAGGATAAAGAAGGATACGATCGAGTACAATGCCGAAAGTTTCGCGACAAAACCCAATGCCGTCGCGGAAGACCAGATCAAAAAATTGCCCGGCGTGCAAGTAGATGCCAGCGGCAATATCACCGCCCAGGGCGAGAAAGTGACCCGGGTAATGGTCAACGGCAAGCGTTTTTTCGGGGACGATCCCAAACTGGCTACCCGGAATCTCCCGCCGGACATCATCGAGAAATACCAGATCTTCGATGACCTGGACGACCAGAGCAAATTCTCGGGCTTTGACGATGGCAACCGGATCAAGACCATCAATATCATCACCAAGCGGGACAGGCGCCAGGGCTATTTCGGAAGGGCGATCGCAGGTGATGGCACGGACGGAAACTATAATGAGAGCATCAACTTCCACCGGTTCGACAATGACCGGCAGATTTCCCTGCTCGGCCAGGGCAATGATATCAACAAGCAGAACTTCACCGTGCAGGATGTTCTGGGCTCTTCGGGCAGCAGGCGGGGCAGCGGAAGAGGGCCATCTGCTGCCACTAACGGGGGAGGCGCCGGCGTCACCACCACCTGGGCGGGTGGACTTAACTACCGGGATGCCTGGGGTCCAACAACGGAGGTATCCGGATCCTATTTTTATAATTTCACGCATGTCTCTGCCCGGACCCAGAGCCTCACCGAAAAGTTCTTCGATGCCCAGGAAGATACCTCCAATACGACCAGCCGCACCCAGCCGGGCTACCAGCGCAGTACCAACCAGCGCGTCAATTTCAACCTGGAAGAAAAGATCGACAGCAATAATACGCTCATCTTCCGTCCCAATATCAGCTTCCAGACCAGCCGGCCCAATTCTTCCTCCGTTTCTTCCACCGTCGACCAGCATAACGCCCCGGTCAGCAGCTCGGATGGAAACACTTCCAGCACCAACAGCGGATTCAACATCAATGGCAGCAACCTGACCTTCCGGCATAAATTCAAAAAGCCCTACCGGACCATTTCCCTGGACCTGAATGGAACGGTGAATATCAATGATGGGAATGGCTATAACAATGCCATCAATGTATTCTCGAAGCTGGATTCCACGCAGACGCTGAGGCAGTACTATAACGACTCCCTGCATTCCGTCACCCTCAGCCCCACCCTTTCCTACACCGAGCCCCTGAGCAGGAATGCGATCCTCGAGCTGAATTACAACCATAGCTATACCCGGCACACGACCATTAATAATACCTACGATTACAATGAGGGCGCGCATGCCTACAGCGCCTTCGACAGCCTGTTCAGCAATTCCTATACTTTCGTCTCGAATTCCGACCGGGTGACGCTGAACTACCGGATACAAAATAAAAAATTCAATTTCAGCATGGGATCGGGGGTGCAGTTCACGAGCTACAACAGCCTGAACACCACGAAGAATATCGAGGTCGCGCATAATTACGTGAACCTGACGCCTGCGGTCAACTTTACCTATTCCTTTTCCAGCATGCGGCGGCTTCGGTTTTATTATACCGGCCGGACAGGGCAGCCTTCCGCCTCGCAATTACAACCCCTGACCACGACCAATGACAATATCAACTATACAGCCGGGAACCCGGCCCTGAAGCCCCAGTTCACGCACAGCGTACGGCTCTTGTATTCTTCCTATAATCCCTCCAACCAGAACGTGCTGTTCGCCACTCTCAACGCCAGCACCATCGTGAACGATATCCAGAGCGAGATCGTGCCCAATGACAAGGGCGGGCAGACCAGCACCTACGTGAATCTGAACGGCACCTACAGCGTGTCGGGTTATTTCGATTATGGGTTTTCTCTGAAACGGCCGAAGTCCAATCTCAATCTCATCAGCAATATCGGTTATTCCCAGAGCCAGACCCTGGTCAGCAGTACGCCAGGTTCCGGTGGTCAGACCCCGGGCATTCTCCAGCATGATTATTCGAGGAATACGGCCTTGTCCGAGACAGTGTCCTGGACCACGAACATCAAAAAAAATTTCGACATGAACCTCAGCGCCAGCTCCAATTATACGATCGCGAGGAATTCGCTGCAGCCAAGCCTGAACCTCGATTATTTCTCTCAGGTCGTGAATGCGGAAATAACGGCCTATACCAATAGCGGTTGGCTTGTGGCCTCGGACTTCACCTATACCTATACGAATAACCGCATACCGGGATATAATGCCAGCGTGCCCTTATGGAGCCCCAGCATCGCCAAGGAACTGTTTAAAAAGAAGAATGGCGAACTGCGCCTGAGTGTCTTCGACCTGTTGAATGAGAACACTTCCGTCAGCAAAACGGTCTCGCTCAACAGGGTGTCCACCAGCAGGACCAGCACCCTCACCCGCTATGCAATGCTGACCTTCACCTATAACCTGAACAATTTCGCCGGTCGCGGACAGAAAAGAATGCCGGGAGTATTTCCCCAGAAATTCCGTGAAGGCGGGGGCGGGGGTCGGGGCGGCGGCTTCGGCGGAGGTAAAAGGGGGGGATGATCAATTCGGGAAAAGTTGAAACACGCAGTTTTTATCAAAGAATACTACCATGATCTGAAGACTTTTTTCGATAGATTCTATGCACTGTTCAAAGAAGAGATCCTGTTGAAAAAGAAGAGTTGAACTCTCAAAATCCATACATTAACGGCTAAATGCGCCCATTCTATAGGGTTTTTGCCTAAAAAGCTGGCTAAATCGGCCATTTCCACCGAATATAGCGTACCATTGCCTGAAGAAGACTGGAAGTACCCAACGAAAAATTATAATAAATCGATTTATTTATGACCGAAGGAAGATTTTTGGCGCTTTGGACGAAATATTTACCCGCTATCAGGATCCTGCTGAAAAGATCCCTCAATGAAGAGCAACAGATCACGCTGAGCAAACTGGAAATGCAGTCGGTTGACAACAGGAAAAATGTAAACCATTCCTTTAACCTGGATATTCTGAAAGGCAAGATAGAGAACAGTGTAGGTGTTCCTCCAATGGGCAAAGACCTTTATAACGTTCTGAGCAACGATCAGATCACCAGGAACTTCATGACCGATAAGAGCATCAATATCCAGATGACCAGGGCGTCCCTGGTAACGTTCAAGATCAATTGACCGACGATCTGGTCGGCCACCTCAATTATTTCCCGGAAATATATTCGTAGATGGCATTCTGTGATCTTATGGCAGGGTCCCCGGGCAATATGGGTATATTCTTGCTAGATGCATCCACTATCACTGCCGCAATATTGTCTTCCAGCTGAAGCCTGATCAGATCCCGGATCTCTTTCTTAAGGGCCTCATCGTACACCGGAAAACAAACTTCCAGGCGACGATATATATTCCTGTTCATCCAGTCCGCCGATCCAAGCCAGATCTCGTCATTTCCATTGTTATGAAACCAATAGACCCTGCCGTGCTCAAGATATTTGTCCACTATCCGCCTGACGGAGATATTTTCACTCATGCCTGGTATTCCGGGAATAAGGCAGCAAACACTCCTTACGATCAAGTCGATCCTTACTCCTGCATTCGAAGCCTCATATAGTTTGGCGATGAGTACCCTCTCTTCCAGGTTGTTCAACTTCAACGTAATGCCGGCTTGTTTACCCGCCGCTGCGTGGGCGATCTCCCTGTCGATAAGTTCCAGGAACCTGTCCAGCAGATTGAACTTGGCCACCAGTAAATGCGTGAAGATCATTTCATCCTTGGGCTTCGGATGCCGGCGTTTGGTGAGGAATATAAAGAATAATTCCAGCTCGCGAGCTAACTGATGATCCGAGGTCAGCAAGTGATGATCGGTGTAGAACCTCGCGGTGCTCTCATTGAGATTCCCCGTGCTGAAGAGTGAAGAATAGACGATCCTGTCCTTTTGCCGTCTTTTGACCAGGCCGCATTTTGCGTGGACCTTCAGGCCGGGAATGCTATAAATGATCCTGACGCCTGCCGTCTTCATCCTTTTCGCCCATTTGATATTATTGGCTTCATCGAAGCGGGCCTTCAGCTCGACGAAGACCGTGACCGCTTTGCCATTCTTTGCCGCGCTGATCAGGGCATGTATGATCCTCGAGTCGCTGGCAACCCGGTACAAGGTCAGCCAGATCTCCTCCACATTGCGGTCGATCGCCGCCTCATTGAAGAACCGGAGGACACAATCGTAAGCGTTGTATGGAGTATGGATAAGAATATCCTGCTCCTGAATTTTATCCAGCAAGGACCCCTCATTTTCTTTCATATCATATTTGACAGGGGTCTGATAGGGATATTGCAGCGCAGGAAGATGAAGGGGCAAGCTTTCCAGATCCCTCAGCTGATGATAGGGGCCGCCTTCCATGATATTCGCATTCACGAGATTGAACGCAGCCGCAATGCTGTTCAGGGATTTCAGGGGAATGCCAGGCTGGTACAACAGCCGGGTAGCCAATCCAAAGTCTCTTTTACTGATCTGTTTTTCGATCTTTTCGGCTATATCGCCCTCGTATTCATCCTGCAGGTCCAGCTCGGCGTCGCGGGTGATCTTCAGCGTAAAGGCCCCTGTCAGGGACCATTTTGGAAAAATAAAGTGAAGCTGGGTCCGGACAATATCCTCGATGAAGACGATATACTGTATGCCGGCAGCCTGGCTGGCATAAAATCTCGCGAGGCTCGCGGAGGGAATGCCGATGATGGCAATCTCTTCTTTGCCACCCTGTTCCAGCATAACGGCCAGGTACACCTTATTATTTTCGGCGAAATAATTCCTGCTTTTACTTAAATAAACGATCTCGATGAAGCCGGCCAGGGTATTGAAAAAATAGTCGGAGACATCCTTCCTGATCGCCGCCGGGATCGGCTCATTGTAGACCAGGTAAGTATCCTTTCCTTTTAAGGCTGGGATAAGATCCTCCACGAGCAGGTGGCCGAAATATTTCAGCTGCTCCCGGATCACTGTATTCACCTCCCTGAGGATCGAGGGGTCATGTAATTCCGCCGGATCGTTCTTATCGATCCTGATCTTACCAAAGGCCATCAATACAGGCATGCGTACCCTGTAGAACTCATCCAGGTTGGACGAATAAATGGAGAGGAATTTGATCCTCTCTGCCAAAGGAACGGATGGCTTTGCCGCCTCCATCAGGAGCCGTTCATTGAAAGAGAGCCAGCTCAGATCCCTGTCGAAAAATAAAAAGGCCTTCATGCCGGCAATATACAGAACAGGGACATTCCCACCAATTGATATATCGCCACTTTAATTGTATATCTTAGAGATATATACGCACCAAAACTATGACCCAGGCAAAACCCCTGCCAGTTAACACAGAGATAACATTCACGAACAGGATCCAGTCCATCGACCTCCTGAGAGGGCTGGTCATGATCATCATGACCTTAGATCATAGCCGCGATTTTTTTCATTATGGAGCGTCCATGGATCAGGATCCCCTGGACTTTGATACGACCAGCCCTGTCCTGTTCCTGAGCAGGTGGATAACCCATTTCTGCGCCCCGGTCTTTGTATTCCTTTCCGGCGCCAGCGTATATTTATATAGCAGCAAGGGTAAGACTAAGCGGCAGGTAGCCTTCTTTCTTTTCAGCCGTGGTCTGTGGCTGATGCTGGTGGAGATCTTTATTATCCTTCCCTTATGGAATTTCAACTTTTCCATGGTTTTCCTGCAGGTGATCTGGGCGATCGGGCTGAGCATGGTCGTACTGTCCGTCCTGCAATTCTTACCCTACCGGCTCCTGGTCGTCATCGGCCTGCTGATCGTCGGCGGTCACAACCTGCTGGATAGGGTATCGGTCGGCGGCCCCGTATGGGCATCCATGATCTGGTCGGTCACCCATAAGACAGCTTCCTTCCCGGTGGGCCATGATTTCATGATCACGGTCCAATATCCTTTCCTACCCTGGCTGGGGATCATGATCCTGGGCTATGCGCTGGGAAAGATCTACCTACCTTCCACCGACCCCGCATCCCGGAAAAAATTGCTTCTGTCGATGGGATTTGCCGCGGTGGCCCTGTTCGTCCTGCTCAGATGGTCGAATGTCTATGGCGACATGCATCACTGGTCGGCTCAGAAGACCACGCTCTTTACCTGCCTGGATTTCATCAAGACGACCAAGTATCCGCCTTCCCTGCTGTACACATTGATGACCCTGGGGCCGGCGCTCATTTTCCTGGCCTTTGCAGAAAATATTTCCGGCAGCCTGAAGAACAAGATCCTTGTCTTCGGCAAAGTTCCCTTCTTCTATTATATCCTCCATGTCCTTTTGCTGCATACGCTCTCCTGGATGCTTTTCTTTGCAACCGGTCATCATTGGAGCGACCTCGATTTCACCCATTTCAGGGATGGGAGCATGCCGGTCGGCAGCGGTTATCCCCTATGGGTAGTCTACCTGGGCTGGATCACCGTGATCGTCATCCTGTACTTTCCCTGCCGATGGTACAGCAATTATAAAAAGTCACACCGGCAATGGTGGCTGAGCTATTTGTGAGGAAGGCCGGCCAACTCTTGCCCCACCCTGTCCGCCGAAAGACTTACCATGAACTGGCATCCATAGCGGGGATATAAGGAGAGCATGATCTGTTCGAAATTCTTCCGGCTGTCCTCCGTAAATATGCCGGAGCCGCCGGTCGCCTTCAGCACCTCGGAGCAATAGGTGAGAAAATAATTCTTTTGATAAGTGATGGTCTCATAAGAGCAATGCGGACCATGGCCGACATAATAGGTTGAATAATTCCTGAGGAGGGATGCATATTTCTCTAAGTTGGCCAGCCATCGCAAAATACCGCCATCGGCCATATAGGTATGATTCTGGCTATAGAGGAAGTCACCGACAAAGGCGGCTTTTTCCTCCCCATCGAGCAGCCAGATGGAATTCGCATCGCAGTCGCCGCCTGCTCCCAGTTCGATCACCCTGAAAGTAAGCCCGCCGATGCCGACTTCCTGTCCATCCTTTACGATATGATCCGGGTAGACCCATTTGGGGATCCATTCCTCGCCGAATACGGACGACCATTGTGCATGCTTCATCTGTTCCGTATCCTCCATTAATTTCCTGACGGAAGCCAGGGCATAAATGGGCGTCTCCCCATCGCCAGCAAGATTATAGGCGCCAGCGACGTGATCCGGATGACCATGGGTGAGAATGATCCCCGCAAGAGGCTTGCCCAGGCCATCCGCCATCTGCCTCAACGCCTTGCTGTCGCTCATGGTCAGCGTGGTGTCCACGATCACCAGGCTATCCCTGGCCTCGATGATAAAAGCATTTACTTTGAGCAGGGGCTCCCGGGAAGTATATTCATGAATTATCGCATTCATACCAAATTTTTTATAAGTTAGCTATCATTTTTACAGGGCAAACCTAATTACCATTCAATAGATTAACAATAACTGTCAATCCTGACAGTCCAAAATTTATGCTTATGATCATAAAAGGGAAGAATGTCGCCTTCAGACTTTACGACCATACCTATCACTGCGCCCTGGATATTACCATGGACTTCATCGGCGGCAAATGGAAGAGCGTGGTGCTGTGGTACCTGAAGAAGAGGAAACATCGTTTTTCGGAACTGACGCGGATGATCCCGGATATCACGGAAAAGATGCTGAGCATTCAGTTGAAAGCCCTGGAAACCGATGGTCTCATCAAAAGAGAGGCCCACGGCAAAAAACCACCCATCCGGGTGGAATATTCTCTTACCGAGTTCGGCAAATCCCTGATCCCCGCACTGGACGCCATCGCCAGATGGGGCCGCACACTCGGTGAGGCGGAAGGCGAGGTCATCGAAATATAGGGTTATCTTTATGGAAACCGTTTTCACCGATGATCGATATCTCAAAGGCGAGGGGGATGTTTGTGCGCTTCCATAGCTGAATACCGTATTCCAGTGGCACTTGATTTGCATAATTTTCCATCTAAAACTTCCCATATGACACGTCATCTTTTACCCGCTTTCCTGGCTTCGGCCCTTATCCTGGCCCTGGCCGCCTGCGGCCCAAGCACCCATATCGTCAATAGCTGGCGCGACCCCGAGGTCGTCGTGGATACGTCGAATATTCACCGGTTCGTCGTGGCGGCATTGTTGAAAAATCAGACCATCAGGCGACAGGTCGAGGATGATATGGCGGCGCGTTTTCCCGGCAAGGCCGTACAGTCCTATAAAGAGCTGGGGGAAAGCGAACTGACAGGGGAAGACG
>Ga0137403_10005362_pt1 | contig 14910 bp, 16 predicted proteins | sample CZOMad2_1_16fung_FD_122057 | JGI IMG/M metagenome (GOLD analysis project Ga0137403, IMG submission 122057) | Vadose zone soil fungal communities from Angelo Coast Range Reserve, California, USA - CZOMad2_1_16fungal (Hybrid Assembly) | ecosystem: Environmental > Terrestrial > Soil > Vadose zone... | reverse complement strand
TGACCGGGTCCCCCGCCATGATCGCGCGCTGGATGGGAGCTGCGCCCCGCCAGCGCGGCAGAAGCGAGGCATGGATGTTGAGGCAGCCCCGCCGCGGTGCCTCGAGAATTGCCGGCGGCAGAATGAGGCCATATGCGGCCACCACAGCCGCATCGAGGCCAAGGTCGGCAAAATGCGCCTGCTCTGCCGCCTCGCGCAGATTGACCGGTGTGCGAACCGGCAGGCCTCGTTCTTCGGCCAAAGCCTGCACCGGCGAAGGCCGGGACCGCTGACCGCGGCCGGCCGGGCGTGGCGGTTGGCTATAGACGCATGCAATGTCATGGCCCGCGGCGATCAGCGCGGCAAGGCCGGTCCGGGCGAATTCCGGCGTGCCCATGAAGGCGAGGCGCAGGCGAGCCATGGCGCCCGGGCCCGCCTAGACGGCGACCGAAATGGATTTCTTCGCCTTCAGCAGCTTGCGCAGGATGATGTTGCGCTTGAGGGCCGTCAGATGATCGACGAACAGGATGCCATCGAGATGATCCATCTCATGCTGGATGCAGGTCGCCAGCAGCCCCTCGGCCTCGCGCTCGCGAATCTCGTTGGCATGGTCGATATAACGCACCCGGATGGCCCGCGGCCGGACGACATCGGCGTAATGCTCGGGTAGCGACAGGCAGCCCTCGTTGAAGATCGCATCCTCGTCGGAGACCCAGACCAGTTCCGGGTTGGCCATCTTCAGTGGGGCCGGCGCCTCCCCCTCCTTGGCGATATCGAGGACGATGACGCGCTGGGCCACCCCCACCTGGGGCGCGGCCAGGCCGATCCCCGGGGCCGCATACATCGTCTCCAACATGTTATCCATCAAGCGGGCGATCTTGGCATCGACGCGCGCCACCGGCTTGCATTTGACTTTCAGGCGCGGATCGGGCGCCACGATGATATCCAGCTTGGCCATGACGGGATTACCTATGGCCTGATTCCGGCGCCGTCAATAGGATGCGCCCATGGATTTCCAATGGCTGGTTCTGATCGCGCTCGGCCTTGTCATGGTCTTGCTCGTCGTGCTGTTGCTGCGCCGGGGTACGTCCGGCGGCGAGATCGGCCAGATCGCCGGGCGCCTCGATCAGATGGCGCAGAGCCAGGCGGCCCAGCAGGCGGCCCTCGATGCCCGCCTCCAAGCCCAGGAGCGCAACCTGGCGCGCGCCGTGGAAGAACGCCTGGGCGACCTCAACAAGCGGATCGGCGACAAGCTGCAGGAATCGGCCGAGAAGGCCGGCAAATCGCTTAGCGACCTGGCGAGCCGGCTGGCGGTCATCGACCGCGCCCAGGCCAATATCATGGAGTTGTCGGGCCAGGTGGTGGGCCTGCAGAACATTCTGTCGAACAAGCAGGCCCGAGGCGCCTTCGGCGAAATCCAGCTTCAGGATCTGGTGAGCGAGATCCTGGCCCCCGACAGCTATGAGTTCCAAGCCAAGGTCGGCAGCGGCCGGGCGGACTGCCTGCTGAAGCTGCCCCTTCCGCCGGGGCCGATCGCCATCGATGCCAAATTTCCGCTGGAGAGCTATCGGGCCTTGCGCGCGGCGGTGAGCGACGTGGAGGGCGTTACGGCGCGGCGTGCCTTCGATCAGGCCCTGCGCAAGCATGTGAAGGACATCCGCGAGCGCTATATCATCGCCGGCGAAACGGCGGAATCGGCGCTCATGTTTTTGCCTAGCGAAGCCGTCTATGCCGAGCTCTATGCCAATTTCCCCAATGTGGTGGAGGAGAGCTTTCGCGCTCGGGTCTGGATCGTCTCGCCCACTACCATGATGGCACTCCTCAACACCGTGCGTGCCGTGCTGCGCGACGTGCAGATGCGCAAGGAAGCGGGCCTGATCAAGGTCGAGGTCGACAGGATGATGGACGACGTGCGCCGCCTGGGCGACCGGGTGAGGAATCTCGGCCGGCATTTCGACCAGGCGCGCGAAGACGTCGACGAAATCCGCAGATCCACCGAGGGCATCGCCCGCCACGGCGAGAAGATTCGCGCCGTCGACCTGGGCGAGGCCAAGGTCAGCCTACTAGAACGTGTAGAGCAGGGGTCTTCACAACCGACGGCCGATTGACCATATACAAGGTGGCGTTCGGCCAAACAGGAGGAAACAAGGGATGGACGGGGGGAGCATTTTCGCCATCGCGCTGGTCGTGGTGGCCTTCATTGCGATCGCCATGAGCGTGCGCTCCGTGCCGCAAGGCATGGAATACACGGTGGAGCGCTTCGGGCGCTACACCCATACGATGCGGCCGGGCCTCAATCTGATCCTGCCTTTCGTCGACCGCGTCGGCGCCAAGATGAACATGATGGAGCAGGTGCTTGATGTGCCCCGCCAGGAGGTCATCACCAAGGACAACGCCATGGTCTCGGTGGACGGCGTGGTCTTCTATCAGGAGCTCGATGCGGCCAAGGCCACATACGAGGTGAGCCGCCTGCAATACGCCATCGGCAATCTGGTCATGACCAACGTGCGTACGGTCATGGGCTCGATGGATCTGGACCAGCTGCTCTCGCAACGCGACCAGATCAACCACCAGCTTCTGAAGGTGGTCGACGACGCGACATCGCCCTGGGGCCTCAAGGTCACCCGCATAGAGATCAAGGACATCGCCCCGCCCAAGGATCTAATCGAATCCATGGGCCGGCAGATGAAGGCCGAACGCGACAAGCGCGCCGCAATTCTCGAGGCCGAAGGCTTGCGCCAATCGGCCATTTTGAAGGCCGAGGGCGAGAAGCAGGCCGCAATTCTGCAGGCCGAGGGCCAGCGCGAGGCGGCGTTCCGCAACGCCGAAGCCCGCGAGCGCGCCGCCGAAGCGGAAGCCAAAGCGACGACATCCGTCTCCGATGCCATCGCCAAGGGCAGCGTGCAGGCGATCAACTATTTCGTCGCCCAGAAATATATCGATGCCCTGCAGCGCATCGCCTCGGCCCCGAACCAGAAGCTGATTTTCATGCCGCTGGAGGCGGCAAGCGTCATCGGCGCCATCGGGGGCATCGCCGAACTCGCCAAACAGGCGATGGGCCCCCAGGCGGGCGGGACCAAGGCCGGACCCTGGGAACAGAAGAGCTGAGGAGCATCCGATGGAAGGATTTCTCGGCAATCTGCAGTTCTGGCACTGGTTGATTCTGGCCGCGGTGCTGGCGGCCGTCGAGGCCCTGGCGCCAGGCATGTTCTTCATCTGGTTCGGACTGGCCGCGGGCTTGGTCGGCTTGATCGTCCTGGTGGTTCCAGGCTTGAGCTGGGAATGGGAGGCAGGTCTGTTTGTCGTGCTTGCGGTGGTTTCCGTCTTCCTCGGCCGCAGCTTCGTTCATCGCAATCCGAAGGAGAGCGCCGATCCGTCCCTCAATCGACGGGGCGAGCGCTATCTGGGGCGCAAGTTCACGGTGGAATCGCCTATCGTCAACGGCCGGGGCGCGATCAAGGTCGACGACGGCGTCTGGCGCGCGTCGGGTCCGGATATGCCGGCGGGCCGTCATGTGAAGGTGGTCGGCGTCGACGGCTCGATCCTGAAGGTCGAAGCCGCCGACTAGGTGTTTCCGTTGCGGAGAAAATTCCTAGGCCGTGACCCCGACCGGCGATTTCCGCTGCTGGGGCGAGAGCGGAGTCAGCGCGGAGGTGCTGCAGTGGCCGAGTTCGACCCAGCGCGGACCCCACTTGAATTTTGAAAATATGGGGTTCAGGGCGAGCTAGCAGACGACCGCGTCGGCTCGAGCCGCCATGAGTCCTTAATCGTATTATCGTATTCCAGATTGGCGCGGGAAATCTGAATAGCTACTCTGACGCGCAGAACCGGGGATCATATGGGGAATGTCGGATTAATCGGGAGAATAAAATCGCAAATGGGAGTTGTGTTCGCGCGCAGCTGGTTTGATTTGCCATGCAGCTAGAAAGGGCAACCGGCGTGGCGCAGGCGAAGTATCTGGTGATTCTGAGCGCGGCGTTTGCGCTGGCGATCGATGGCTGGCCGAATGCATCCACAGCCCAAACCGTCCCTACGCCCACGCCGGCTGGGCAGGCCCGCTATGTCATAGGCAAACCCTATCAATTCGACGGCGTCTGGTATCGACCGGCGGTAGACTATGGCTATGACGAGCCTGGGGTCGCCTCCGTATATCCTTCGAGTCGCGCCGGCCTCGTCACCACGAGTGGCGAGCCATACGACGAGAACACCATCGCCGCGGCGCATAAGACCTTGCCGCTGCCCTCCGTGGCGAGCGTCACCAATCTCGACAACGGAAAATCCATCGAGCTTCGGATCAACGACCGCGGGCCCTTCGTCAACGATCGGATTATCGAGTTGACCCCTGCGGCGGCCCGATTGCTGGGCATATCTAATCAAGCCACGGCTCGCGTTCGGGTTCAGATCGTGGCGGCGAAAAGCAAGGCGCTTGCCGCAGCGTTAGGCGGAGGTCCGGGCGCCGGCATCGTCTCCCCCGCGCCGGCACCCGCAGCCACAGTTACAAGCCTGCCATTGCTGAGCGGCCCAGCCGTGCAGCCGCTGAAGCCCGTGATGCCCCCCGCACCCGCCGCGCCGCCTTTGGTATCTGCCTCCGTGACGCCGGCGCAGATGCCGGTGGCATCGCTGATTCCGGTGCAGACTCCCACGAACTCCGCACCGGTGAACCGGGCGCGCGACGACCCGCAGGCGCCGCCGCCGACCAACCCGCCAAGGACCCAGACCGCGGCGATTGCCGAGAACTTCCATATTCAGTTGGCGGCCCTGAGGAGCGAGGCCGACGCGTACAAAACCTGGGATCGAATATTGGCCAATCACAATGACCTTCTGCGGCTCCTGCGGGTGCATATTGTGCGCGCCGATCTGGGTAGCCAGGGCATCTACTACCGCGTGGAGGCGGGACCCTTTGACGACAAAACTTCCGCCAAGGCCATCTGCGACAAGCTGAAATCGGTGGGCCAGCAGTGTCTTGTAAAGCCGTGGCCGGGCGATCGCCGCTCGTTCGCGCCGAACTCCTAAGCAGACCCTGCGCCCGATGCAGCAGAGCCCGGCGAGGCCGGGCACAGCATGATGGCCGCCGGCATAGCGCTAGGCAAGCCGCCGACGCAATGCCCAGCACCCATACTTTCCGTCGCGATCGATTGCCTGCGGCAAAACGGAATAATGACAATGAGACACTCATCGCGACTTCGCTGGCGGAACTCGGGCGAAAACGCGAGCAGCGTTATCATTCTGGCGACGGCGGGCCGACTGGCGCAGAGCGAGAACTGACTACCCGTCTGCGGACTGGAATATCGGCCATCTCGTCCTTTCAGTTTGAGGGAAATGGCGCCGACTTGCTGCCTGTCCCGATTACATTGCCGTTCGCGTCTAAGGCGTTCACAGTGAATCGATAAGTATGCGACCCGGATGGTGGGCAGGGCCCGTTATAGTCGTTCAATGCACCTGCTGGTATATCGCCACCCGCATTAGCCGGCACTGTGCCGCCACCATGACGATAGGTGGGCACGTCCAAGTCCTGTAAAGCAACCTCAAATTTCTTGGTTCCCTCTGGCACGCTGCTAACGTGAATCTCGGGGGATACCGTCGTGCACCTCTCGGTCTGCGCCCATGAGAAATTGATCTGAAGCTTGGCCTGTTCTGCGAGCACAGTACCCCCGATGCTCCACACCAGCAGCCCGCATCCGACCGGCAACGCAAATGTTATGGGTTTCATAGCGACACGCTCCAGGTTTCAATTCTACGCTTTCCAAGCGTAGTGGGAAGATGGGGCCACAAGCATCGGCCGTCCGGTTTGGCCCAGTCGCGGAATGTTGGCGCGTGTTAGCGGTCCCAATTTATGAGTTACCGCCGGGTAATCCGACTTTCAACAACCCAGAACAGCATGCCCCGATTGGCGCGCCAGCCAACGCGTGGGGTCGTCGACATAACCCTTTGTGATTGCTCTTGGGCGGGTGTTCTCACCCCAGACTAGCGCGCGTATGATGCCGAACTGGGACGCGAACTCTGCCAACGAAACCATGGCCAATCTGCCGGGAGGGTTCCAATGCCTACGCACGTGATCGATGCCGGGAAGCCCGGGCGCTTGGCGAGAGTGGGGCGCGTCCTGCTGCATGAGTTTCGACAGGTGCTGCCGCCGACCATCTTCTTTTTCGTCGGTTTCAACCTCATCCTGTTTACCAAGCGGCTGATCCTCGCCGACTATCTGATCCAATTCACCGGCTTCTTCATTGCAACAGTGTCGGCGTTGGTAGTCGGCAAGGTGGTGCTGGTCGCAGATAAGATGCCGTTCCTGCGACGCTTCGATCACGCCCCACTGGCACAGCCCATCCTTTTCAAGACGGTGGTCTACACGCTCTTCGTATTTCTGGCGCGCCTCATCGAAGCCTTTATCCACTATGTGATTGGCGGTGGGGCCGTGGGCGGCGGCGCCTTCATCGAACACCAACTAGGCAGCTTCAGCTGGCATCGCTTCATCGCCACTCAGATGTGGATTTTCGTGCTGTTTCTCGTCTACGTCACGGCGAGTGAGGTCAATCATCTTTTCGGCGACGGTGAGCTATTCAAAATCCTCTTTACCCGTCGCTCGTCGGAGTTCAAATCGACGCGGCGGGAGCGCATCCGCCTGCTGGTCCGACTGAGTCGGCTGACCGAGGCTCATTCCATCGAGGCGCTAAGCGATACCAGGACCGCACCGCACACGGAACTGGTCAGCATTCTGCGCAGCATGGCGACGAAGGGGCAAAGCGAATGAGTGCAGTGCCCACGGTCGGCCAACGGCAGACGGCGATTCTTGTTGATTGCCAGGTGACACGCCAGAGGTGAAACGATCAACTATCATGGGCCTCCGTCCGGTCTCCGTCGGCAAGCGGAAGCTCGGACTAAGAGGGCCAGAGGGCCGCCTTTGACCCCGAGCGGGCGTTTGCCGCCCCTAAACCGACTGTCTTTCAGGGGAGCAACTCATTTCTTCCCTGTGAGCGTGTCGTCAGGGCGTCAATGATCAAGGCGACGCAGGTCTCCGGTGGCGATTCGGCGGTGTCGACCGTTACGTCGTAGGTGCAGAACGCATGGACGACGTTGGCGAGGCCACGAGCCCGGCCCAGCACGCGGTCGCCGCGGGCCCGCTCACGGTTCTCAAGCACATCGAGGGGGCATGTGACGCCCACCGTGAAGACATCGAGCCCGGCGGTGGCCCGGCAGAAGCTCTGATACATCTCACGGTCGTGGAGCACGTGATCAAAGATGACAGCACTGCCACCGTCAACCAGGGTACGCACCGCGGGCGCCATCGCGTTGAGGAGGCGCCGGAACACGGGTCCGAACTTAGCGGCCACGCTCAAGGGAGTGCCGGGCGGTGACGTGATAAGCATTTCAACGCCAAGAGCGGTGAAGGAATCCGTCTCGCTCTGTCGCCCACCGTCCGCGCCGCGATAGTAGCGGGATGCCGCCATGAAGATGAAATCGTCGAATCCCACGACGAGATAGGGATCGAGGATAGCCTCCTGCAGCGCCCGGCAGAGAGTGGTCTTGCCTGCGCTCGACGGGCCGTTTACCAGAATGAGCTGCGGCCAGGGAGTCGTCTTAGCCACTGGATTCCTTCCACTTCATCAAATGAATAATTGCCATTGCGTAACGTCGGCTGGGCAGCCAACCCACTCGGTGGCACCAGTCAAGTGTCCGCCGTCTTACAGGGCGCTGGGGTCCGCGCAAGCCGCTAGGGCTGTCGCGGCCAATTACCTCGCCTTCATCGAGCTTGCTTCAATCCCGCCCTTGGGTGCGTGTTTATGAGTCCACGCCCTCGGAAGGGCTAACCGTTCGGCCCGACATGCCCCACGCTCGCCAGATACCGTAAATTGGCTGCCGCCACTGTTGGCCGTTTGACTCGGAAATCCACCGTAATTGATTCCAGGGCGGTTTTCTGCTTCATGCAAGCGAATTGGGCCGTTGGGCTAGGGTTGTGGGTAGCGGGCGAGGCTTAAGCGCGCATCCTGAGTCAAATGGCGAGTCCCTGGCGGCTGGCTAATCAGCGCTGCTAGGTCATGACGACCTGCCGAGTTCGCTATCGGGATGACACCTGACATTAGCTACATGACCTACCGGATTTCGATTTTGCGCCTTACAGGGCCAGCCTAGTAGCGCTCCGGCACCCACCGCTGGCTCGATTTCTTCGGCCGCTTGTAGCCTGTATCGGGCTGGCGTTGAGGCAACTCCAAAGCAATCGGCGTCAGATCCTTATAGGGAATTTGCTTCAGCAGGTGGGCGATGCAATTGAGTCGAGCCCGCTTCTTGTCGTCCGCATTGACGATGAACCACGGCGCGATTTTGCGATCCGTGTATTTCAGCATCACGTCCTTGGCCCGCGAATACTCGACCCAATGCTTGCGGGACTCGAGATCCATCGGACTGAGCTTCCACCGTTTGATCGGGTTGCTCATGCGCTCCGTGAAGCGCTTCTCCTGCTCCTCATCATTCACCGAGAACCAGTATTTGAGGAGGTGAGTGCCTGAACGCACCAGCATTTCCTCGAAGAGCGGACAAGCGCGCAGAAACTCGGTGTACTCCTTGTCGGTGCAGAAGCCCATGACGCGCTCGACCCCAGCGCGGTTGTACCAGCTTCGGTCGAACAGGACCATCTCACCGCGCGCCGGCAGATGCGCGATGTAGCGCTGGAAATACCATTGCCCACGCTCTTTCTCGGTGGGCGTGCCGAGGGCGACAATTCGGCAAATACGCGGGTTGAGGCTCTGCGTGATCCGCTTGATGACGCCGCCCTTGCCGGCGGCATCGCGGCCTTCAAAGATCACCACGACCTTGAGGCCGTCCAGCCGCACCCACTCTTGCAGCTTGATGAGCTCGAACTGGAGGCGGACGAGCTCATCGACGTACTTGTACTTGGCCGATGGCTTCTTCGGCGGCTTGCCATCGCCGCCGATGTGCCAGCGTTGCTCGATGGACGCCCCCTCCTTGGCGTTGCGCAGCACCTCACCTCCGAGGCCCTCGGGACCATCATGTCGGCGTGACTTGCGCGCCATGGTCTGCTCCTTTCCCGCCACTCGTTCTACCGCCGCGCTTCGCAGCAACCATGTCGACGGCGGCCCGTACTCGGCGGCCGCTACACGAACTCGACTTCCCGCTCCAGCCCTTGGGCATTATCAGGTAACATTTGAGAAGCGTCCGCGGCTATGGGACCAAGGTCCAATAGAGTGGATGAGCCCATTAGACCCCGCCAGCAAGTCTGACCGGTTTGCCAGCCTTTTGGTCCCACAGGGCGACGGCAGCGCCTGCGGCGGCCTCATTCGGGCCTCGTTTGTCGGACGACGCTTGACGCGTTTTTCTTGCTCCCCCCCAATCAAACTACAATAACATCGCCGTCGCGCTCCTCGGGGATCGCCGTTTCAGGCATCGCGGCAACGCTCGGACCGCGGAAGCGGCGCGATTTCGGAGCAATCGAGACCAGGCCAACAGGCAGGAAACATGATCCGGAACATCACGAAGCGATCGCTTGCATTGCCGGTTGGCATGATCATGGCCGGGCTGATTTTGCTCTTTGCCTGCCGGCCCGCCGCGGCTGAACCGGCGCTGTGGGTCGCCAAGGGGCCGAAGGCCACGATCTACCTCTTCGGCACGATCCATGTGCTCAAGAAAAACGCCGCTTGGGATTCGCCCGAGATCGCGAACGCGCTGGCCCAGAGCCAGGAGCTGTGGCTCGAGATACCTGATCCCGGCAATACGAACGACGCGCAGGCGCTGACGCAGCAACTCGGTTTCGATCCGAAGCACCCGCTCTCATCGAAGATGTCACCGCCGGTGCTCGCGCATCTCGACGCGGTTGCCAAAGCGGTCGGCATGAGAGAGGGCGAAAAGACACTCGAGCCGATGCGTCCATGGTTGGCCTCGCTGGCGCTCGAAGTCGCGCTGCTGGTTCATGCCGGATACGATCCCGGCAGCGGCGTCGAACCGCTGTTGCTGCGCCAGGCCGTGGCCGCCGGCAAACCCGTTCGCGGCTTCGAAACCATGGCGCAGCAGCTGCATTTTCTTGCCGATCTGGCTCCCGCGCTCGAGCTTCAGTTGCTGCAGAGCACGCTTCAGGATTTCGATCAGGGCACCCAAGAGATGGATGCGCTCGTCGATGCCTGGATGAGCGGCGATGATGCCGGAATCGCGCGGATTTTCGTCGATGAGATGCGGAAGCTTTTCCCCGCGCTTTATCGCGTGATCTTGGTCGAGCGCAATGAAGCCTGGGCCAAAGCCATCGCGCCGATGGTCAACGGCTCGGGCGTCAAATTCATCGCCGTCGGCGCCGCTCATCTGGTCGGGCCGGACAGCGTGCAAATTGCGCTCAAGCGGCTCGGCGTCGAGGTCGAGCGCGTTAAGACCGCGAACTGACGAAAGGCCGGTTGAGGCATGCCGATTATCGCCGCGCTTTAGGGAGGCAACCTTCGCCTCCACCATCTGCAGCTGGCTTTCATTCAGGCGCTGGCGTCCAAATTTGTCCCTCCTTCGGCTGCTGGCATGCCGCGATGTGCGGTCGTTGACGGCCTGCGGACATAGCGCTCGGCGTCGGGATCTTTTTTGTCGGCGAACTCGTACTCTCGCGCTGTCTTTACAAAGCCCTCCTGCGGGATGAACCATATTTGCTCGCTATCAGCCGCGCCGCAGGTGGTGCAGGGTGATTTCCGGCGGGCAGTTTAGGCGTGCTGCAATGATGGACGATCCGGCTCCCACAGAGGTGTAGCCAATCATGTTGTGGTACTGCCAAGCCCCCGCCCCCATGCGTCGCGGCAATACCGAATCGAGTGTGATCGGAATTGATCCTGGCAGACAGATCTGTCCACCATGGGTATGCCCGCTCAGCAATAAATTGAAATTGGCATGGGCCGCCTGGCGATAGATTTCCGGTGTATGCGACAATAGGATCGACAATTCCTCCTCCGGAATCTGCGATGCCGCCTTTTCAATGTTGTCGACCCTGAAGTAGTGCGCGTCATCGATTCCGGCTAGATGGATCCGCTGATCCCCGCGCACGATCGCCTCGCATTCATTGAGCAGCATCCGTATTGCCATAGCCTCCAGCCCGGGAACCATCTGAATGGTATCGTGATTGCCAAGCACGCCATAAATCGGCTCCCGTAGATGAGCTCGCACTCGTGCGATGCCATCCAGGGTTGCCTCGAACGGCCCAAAAGTCTTGCCGCGATAGTCGCCGGTCAGAACACATAGGTCGTAAGCCAGGTCACCGACCAACTCCGTCAGGTGCCGCATGGCGCCCTCATTCAGGTCCACATGCATGTCGCTTATGTGCAGTATGGTGAAATTCTCAAAAGGCGCCGGCAACTGTTTAAGCCTGACGTCATTGTGCCTGACGAGAATGCGCTCTGCATTTCGGCGCGCGCGCCAATAGAGACCGGTCAGTTTCAGCGCGACACGAATGACCGTATGCGCCGAGTCCCAGTTCTCGATGTGAAAGAAGTTGAGGCCTTGGCCGAAGAGTTGCGCTTCATGGTCCGTCTCGATCCCCAATCGCTGCCTCGCGTACAGCCGCCCGAGACGTTCCTCCAATTTCAGCAGGATTTCTTCATCCATAAGGTAATCGTCTGATCATGGTCCGATCTTGGGCGCAGGCTTTCGAGCCGGTTCGCAAGCATGGGGTGCGCCCTGGTCGGGGGTCAAGTCCGCCCCGTTGTCGTTCAATCAGCCCGCTCGGTCGTCTGCCAAGGGTGCCGATCTGCCAAATAGCAGCCAAACATGCAACTCATTGGTTCCGCAGCGGCTGAACCGCGTGCCGGGGCAATTCAACGACGGCATGGCCGAGGCCGATGCCATCGCAGTCCTGGGGCCAGATTGTCGGTGGCGCGTCGCGGCAAGCCGGTATTGGGGCCGTGCCCCCGATCTCGATCTGTGAGCACACGATCTGGTTGTACCGGCCAAGCCCGGCGCCCAGGCTCTGGAGATATTTGCGGTCGCGCGCAGTGAATTCGCCGCCTCAGAATGCCCCAAATCTTGCCATCGCTGCCGCGCAGATGAGGACGATCGGCGGCAGCGCCAGTTGGGCAGCAATGAAAAATCGGACGCGTCTCACGCGATCCGCATCCGGCGTGAAAGTTGGATCGGCCTTGCCGGCCCGGCGCCAGGCGAGCAACGACAAGGTGGGAATGATCGACAGGCCGCCGATGGCGGCGAAGGCAACCATCTTGCCCCAGAACCACGGATTGGAGAGATAGTAGTCCGCCCCTTTGGCGCCGAACACGACGCGGGCAATGCCGACGGCGACGACCAGGGCCGCGCAGGCTCCATAAGCTGCGTCCAATCTGGCGGCGCGCATGAGAGCGCCGCCGGCGGAGCCCGGCCGGATAAGCGCGAATTCCAAGGCCATGAACGCCACCAGCGTGAAAACCAGAAAGTGGTGGCCGATCGCAAGCACAAGATCAGTCATGTTAGGGACGTCCGCTGGGTGGCCTGCCGTGGCGGCGCCACGCCAGGAGGAGCACCGGGATGGGCTTTCGGCCCGGCGCTCCTCTTCGCCTCAAACCGCCAACGATCAGGCCGCCTTCTCGCAATTGATCATCCACGGAATGCCGTACTGGTCGACGAGCATGCCAAATCTGTGAGCCCAGAACGTCTCCTCCATCGGCATCCGGATCGTCCCGTCCTTGGCCAGGGCCGCGAAGATGCGCTCGGCCTCTGCCGGTTCTTCGACGCCGACAGTGACGGAGAAACCCTTGGCCGCGTCATAGCGGTCCGGCGGCGAGTCCGAGCCCATGATGACCTTATCGCCGATGGTCAGACGGGCGTGAATGATCGCCTTGCGCATCTCCGGAGCCACCTGATCGGCGATTGGCGTCTCCTCGTGCGTCATCATGGCGACGATCTTGCCGCCGAGAACCTTCTCGTAAAAGCGGAATGCCGCCTCGCATTTGCCATTGAAGAACAAATAAGGGTTCAGTTGCATGACATGCTCCTTTGTTTGGGTGCTGCTCTCGCGATGCAGAGGGCACACGGTATGAAAGGTTGATTACAGAATTGGTATGCGCGGCGGGCTATTTTTCGCCGCGATACCCATCTCCCGAAAGCGATCCACCGCCTCGCTGGGGCCGAATTCCTCCAGTTCGAACAGCTGGCGAATTTCGATCTCGCCCTCCTTGCCGTCGACGGCGGGATTGGGCATCCGCCTGGCCCAATCGAGGGCCTCTTGGCGCGACTTCACTTGAATGATGGTGTAGCCGGCGACGACCTCCTTGGTCTCGGTGAAGGGGCCGTCGATGATCGTGCGCTTGTTGCCGGAGAACTTGATGCGGAATCCCTTGGCGCTGGATTGCAGCCCATTGGCATCGAGCAGCACGCCGGCCTTCATGAGCTCCTCGTGGAAGGTTGCCATATCGGCCATAAGCTTCTCCCCCGGCATCACGCCGGCCTCGGAATCTCTGGTGACCTTGACCAAAATCATGAATCGCATGATTCATGCCTCCTTCAGGTGTTGGTTCACCTCGATCCAAGGACGATCCCATGCCCGGCGTTCCGACAGCGGAGGCAAATTTTTTCGCCTAACCTTGCCGAATGACCGCCTCCTTGCAGCGAGCCTGCCCCAGCCCGTGTTCTACGGCTTGAGGTCGACGGCGGCCTTGAAGCTGCCGTCCATGTAGAAGGGCACGGATTCATGCTGATGGGCGATTTTCCATTTGCCGCCGATCTTGCGGAAGCCAAGGGTCTGTCGAAGCCAGACGCTGTTCTTCCCGCCTCCGACCTTGGTTCCGCTCAATCGGTTGAGGCTATGGCAAAAGGCCACGCCGTCGCCCATCGTGAAGCTGAGGTCGCGAATCTCGTAGCCGAGCGGACCTTCCCAGGTGTCGAACCACGCGTTCAGGCCTTTTGTGTCGGACGCCGTCGATAGCAGCGGCGGCGCAAGCGAAAAGTGAATGAACGCCTCGGCGTGATGGGAAACGATGCCCTCGGCGTCCATGGCGCGGATCGCATTCGCCCATTCCTCCACCATGGCGCGGATCTTGGCTTCTTCCATTGCCTTGCCGTTTCCTACGGTCATTCTCGTTCTCCTCGATATGCTTGGCGCGCTATGAGTTGAGTCCGCTGCAGGGCTGCCTGCGCTTCTGTCCTCAATACTCGTCATGCCGGTGCCACCATTGATAGGGCGCGCTCTGCGGCCAGCCTTTCGGTGAATCCTCCCAGCTCTCCTGTCGGCCGAAAGGCGTGAGGTCGAGGAAGGTCCATGTGCTGCCGAGCGCCTCGACGCCGCGCGCAGTGGTGAAGTAGGTGCGAAAGACGCTGTCGCCATCGCGCAGGAAAACGCTGAGGCCGTGATGTTCGCCCGCCTCGTTGCTGAGGCCGAAGTCGGCGTTGAAATCGCTGTCGGCGGAGGAGAACCAGGGAACGGTCCAGCCCATGCGCTTCCTGTAAGCCTGGATGTTGGCGAGCGGCGCGCGGGACACCAGAACCAGAGAGACGTCGCGCGCATGCAGATGTGAAAGATGTCCGATCTGGTCGGCGAAAAAAGAGCAGCCGGGGCAGCCGGCCGTCGGCCAGCCGTTGACACCGGGAGCGAACATGAAATGGTAGAGGAGGAGCTGGCGGCGGCCATCGAACAGATCGGGCAGACACGCCTTGCCGTCCGGGCCCTCGAACACATAGGGTTTGTCGATCCGCGCCATCGGCTGTCGGCGGCGTTCGGCCGCCAGGGCGTCGCGGGCACGGGTGGCTGCCTTTTCCTTTGCCAGCAGCTTGTCGTGGGCCGCTTGCCATTCGGCAGGAGACACGATCTTCGGAAGCGCCGCCTTGGTCTTCGTTGTCATGACGGATTCGCCCTTCATTTGAGTTGCGCCGCGCCTGGCACCGCGGCCCCGGGAATCAACCCAAGGACGAACGGTGCGGTCGCGAGCCGACAGGGATGGGAGATTATTTTTAAGGAGCCTTGCCAAACTAGGCGTT
>Ga0137403_10005359_pt1 | contig 14912 bp, 12 predicted proteins | sample CZOMad2_1_16fung_FD_122057 | JGI IMG/M metagenome (GOLD analysis project Ga0137403, IMG submission 122057) | Vadose zone soil fungal communities from Angelo Coast Range Reserve, California, USA - CZOMad2_1_16fungal (Hybrid Assembly) | ecosystem: Environmental > Terrestrial > Soil > Vadose zone... | reverse complement strand
GCCGCTCGTGTGGTCGATATGGCCGTGCGTGTAGATCACGGTGTGAACCGGGCTGTCGTCCCAGGTTCGCACGAGCGCCAAAGTCTGGCTGGCGATGTCGGGCTTCGCGGTGTCGACGAAGACCAGTCCAGCTTCGGTGCGGATGACTGTGACGCTGCCGCAAAAATAGGTCGTGTGAACCGTGATGATGTTTTCGGCGACCCGCGTGATGGCGCCCGCGGACACCGCCGTCGTCCATTCCTCCATTTGCGCGGTGCCGTTCCAAAGCCGCTCGAACAATACGTCCTGGGCCATGCCGATTCCCTCTCAACGGAGCTGTGCTCTTCCGCTTAGCATCTCCGACAGAGGAGCGAAGCCCACGCAAGGGGGAATGCTGACAGCGCACGTCAGCCGCACATGCGGTCAATTTTGCTTAGCCCGCCGGTCGTGCCGGTGCGAATCCGCCACATCCATCTCGAAATTTCTCGCGATCAGGCTCGACGCAATTCCTCGTCCATCGTGTCGTGACGGCCGATCAGCCTGGAATATTCAGCTATCGGATGAGGTCGTCCGATCAGATAGCCCTGCACCTCGTCGCACGATTCGGAGGTCAGGAAATCGAGCTGCGCGCTTGTTTCGACACCCTCAGCCAGCACGGGCAGATTGAGTCCCCGCGCCAGGCCGACAACGGCACAGACAATTGCCGCGGATTGCGGATTGCTCTTCAAATTCGATATGAACGACTGGTCGATCTTGATTTTGTCGAAGGGGAACGCCTGCAAGTACGACAGCGACGAATATCCGGTGCCGAAATCGTCCATCGCGATGCGTACGCCGAGCGCCTTCAGGCGACGCAGGATCGATAGGCCACGGGCGAAGTCTTCCACCAGCACGCCCTCAGTGATTTCGAGCTCCAGCCGCACAGGTGCAAGCCCGGTTTCGAGCAGCACGGAATGTACCAACGCGACGAGATCGCCATGGCGGAACTGGATTGGCGATAGATTGACTGCGATCTGGAGCGGTTGTGGCCACGAGGCCGCCTCGCGGCAGGCTTCCCGGAGCACCCATTCGCCGACATGCATGATGAGGCCGCTTTCTTCGGCGATCGGGATGAAGGTTGCGGGCGAAACCATGCCGCGCTGGGGATTGTTCCAGCGAATTAGCGCCTCGAACCCGATAACTTCGCCGCCGATCTTCGCCTGCGGCTGGTAATAAAGGTGGAGTTCATTCCGGGCGATGGCGGAACTGAGTTCATGCTGAATCGCGCGCCGCTCGCGCAGCCGGTTATCCATTTCGACCTTGAAGAAGCGCGTCGTGCCGCGACCGGCGGTCTTGGCGCGGTAGAGCGCTGCATCGGCATTGTTGAGTAGCGTCGTCGCGTCCGCGCCGTCGTCCGGAAAGATGGCAACGCCGATGCTGATGCCGACGCGAAGATGCTGGCCATTAATTTCCAGGTCGGTCGCGACGGCTTCGAGCAGGCCTCTAGCGATGGCTTCGGCGAGCGCGGGCTGATCGCCGTTTGGTGTGATGAGAATGAATTCGTCGCCCCCGAGGCGGGCTAGGAACGCGTTGCCAGCGAGTTCTCGAAGCATCCGCGAAAATTCGCACAATAAATCGTCGCCGACCGCATGACCGAACACATCGTTGACCTCCTTGAAGCGGTCAAGGTCGAGACTCAGTACGGCAAATGATTCTCCACCTCGCCTCGCCATCTCGATGACGCGGGCGAGATGCTCCGAGAAGGCCGCGCGGTTAGGCAAATCGGTCAAGGTGTCGTGGTGCGCCAAATGCTCGATGCGGGCCTCCGCCTGCTTGCGCTCAGTAATATCTTCCGAAACGCTCAGGAGGTAGCGCGGCTCGCCGATCTCGTCAGCTATAGAGAGGTTCTTGGTTGCCAGGACCCGTTTGCCATTGTGATGGGTATCAACCACGTGCTCGTCTATTACTTGCAGGTCGCCCGTATGCGAGGCCTCGCCGCCGCGTGGAAACAATGCGTCCGCGACCTCCTTGTTGGACGGATCGTCGACATGTTTGCCGATCAAATCGCCGCGCACCATGCCGAAGATGGCTTCGGCGGTCCGGTTGAAAAGGACGTAGCACTGGTCTCGCGCGTCCTTGACCGCGATCGAAACCGGCATGTTCTCGATGATGGTGTCGAGAAAGTTCTGGGTACGGTCGAGCTCGGCAGCACCCGCATTGAGTGCTTCGAGCTGGCGGAAATGAATGAGTGAAATTATCAGGCCGGCAAGTGCCAGCGCGAGAAAGAGGCCAACCCCAATGCTCGAGCTTTGCCACATCACGGTGCGCAAAAATGGGGAGACCGGCACATCGATCGCGAAGGCGCCCATAACATCGTTCAGGTGCCACTGTGCTTTGCCAGGCTGCAGCGAATTGTGGCAGCTGACGCAACTCTGTTCCTGCGCCACAGTGGGATAGACGGTCCGAAACATCTGTTCGCCATTGATGTCGAGCAGTTCGGACACTGCTTTTGGATTTGGCGTTGCTGCGAATGCCTCGATCACCTCGGCCATCCGCGCGTCCGTTGGCGGCGTCACGATCTCTCGTCCCGGGCGGCCGACCGAACGCAGGCGAAAATCGGAATTGTCGCTGGCCCGCTTGTTGAAGGCTTCGATCGCATGGGCGCGGAATGACGCTGGCACCGGCGCGTTTTGTCCGAATTGCGACCGGATCGCCGAATAGTTGGTGACAAAGGCATCCACCAGCCGGAGCGCGATGATCTTCTCGCCGCTCTTGTGCTCCACGAACCAGTTCAGGCTGAAATAGTGGAAGCCGTACCCGACCCCCGCGGACAAAATTGCGCAGACGCCTAAATGGAGGAGAAAACCGCGGCCGGACCGCGACCGCATAAATCGCTTCACTGACGAAAGTTTGCTCATCTGCTGGCCCCCCGCCGCGGAGGCTAGGACGAACCAGTTAAATGTTTGGTGTGCGTGGCGTTGCCTAAATTTGAAGCGTGTGGTTGAGAAATGAAACGGCTCGAGTTTTCATCTGGGTTTCGGCATTTTTTCGTGGATCCGGGCGTCGACCCGTCAATTTGGGCAGCCAGCCTTGGCTACTGGCTATCATAATTTTAACCCAGTTGTTCGAATTCGCCCGATGTCCGTTAGGGTCAATCGCGTCGGTTTGGCGCTGCCCGAGTCACTTCCGCTTTTCCTTCAAGAGCGGAAGTGACTGCGACCAGGCAATGCCTCTAGATGTGAGCTCTCAATAGGTTGTCCATCCGGTCCAGACCGAGGAAGCTGAGGTTGCGAAGCTTCAGTGTTCCAGGGAGGGACCGGATGAACATGCACAAGAATGCCCGAATGACGCCGATCGGTCGAGAGCGTCTGGTTCAGGCCGTAGTGGGCGGGCAGACGCCGGAGACCGCCGCACGAGCCGCAGGCGTCTGCCCGCGGACGGTGCGCAAATGGGTTGCCCGCTTCAAAGCCGAAGGCAGAGCCGGTTTGATGGATCGCTCGTCGAGACCTAAACGTCTCTACCGACCGACGCCGGCGGCGATCGTCGAACGGGTCGAAGCCCTCCGCCGGCAACGTTTCACCGGGAAGCAGATCGCCGCGAACCTGGCGATATCGCCGGCGACTGTCAGTCGCATCTTGCGACGCCTGGGGTTGAACCGGATACGCGACCTGGAGCCGGCCGAGCCGGTGCACCGCTATGAGCGCGAAGCGCCGGGCGAGATGATCCATATAGACATCAAAAAGCTCGGTCGCTTCGACAAAATCGGCCACCGCATCACCGGCGATCGCACCGGTCAGAGCAATAGCCGGGGCGTCGGCTGGGAGTTCGTCCACGTTTGTATTGACGATCACTCCCGCGTCGCCTTCTCCCAGATCTTGCCGGATGAGAAAGCGGAAAGCGCGGTTTCTTTCCTTAAGGCAGCAGTGGCTTATTACAAAAGCCTCGGTGTCACCGTTACCCGCGTCATGACCGATAATGGCAGCTGTTACAAAGCCTTCGACTTCCGCGATGCCTGCCAGGAAATCGGTCTCAAGCACAAGCGAACCAAGCCGTATACGCCCAAAACGAACGGCAAGGCCGAGCGCTTCATCCAGACCGCGCTCAGGGAGTGGGCTTATGCGCAAGCCTACCCCACATCAGACAGCCGCGCCGAGGAACTCCCCCACTGGCTTCATCGATACAACTGGCATCGGCCGCATGGGGGGATAAAATCTCAAACGCCAATCAGCCGCCTCGGTTTGACCGAGGACAACCTGTTGAGGCTCCACATCTAGGCGCTCTTCTCGAGGCCCTGCGCGCTGTCGACGAGATCGGTGGCCTGATCGCGCAGTTCCCGCTTGAGCACCTTGCCGAGCGAATTTCGCGGTAGCGCGTCGACGATGAAGACGTATTTGGGCTTCTTGTAGCCGGCGACCAGATTGCGGACGTGCTCGACAACCGAGGCAGGCGTGGGAGCGCTTCCTTGCTCCCGTTCGATGAAGGCCGCGACCGCTTCGCCAAAGACAGCATCGGGCACCCCAACCACCGCGGCGTCGGCTATATCGGGGTTTTGCAGAAGGGCCTGCTCCACCTCTTTCGTGTAGATATTGAAACCGCCACTGAGCACCATGTCTTTCTTGCGATCGACAATATAGAGGTAACCGTCTTCGTCGGCCTTGGCGACGTCACCGGTATGTATCCATCCGTCCTTGATGGTCCTAGCCGTCTCGTCGGGTCGATTGTAGTAGCCGCGCATCACGGAATAACGGCCGGGCTGCCCCACGCGCACGAGCATTTCACCGGGTTCGCCCGTCTTCACCGCGACGCCGGCATCATCGACGATCCGCACCTCCACACCAGGCGTCGGCCGACCGATCGACGCGGCGTGATCGAACTGCTCCTCGTGCGAAAGCGAGGTTACGCCGCCTACTTCGGTCATCGCGAAGAACGATACCAGCCGCACGTCCGGAAGCAGCGCGAGAAACTGCTGCTTCAGCTCGACCGGGAAAGCCTCGCCGGTGACCACGATGCGGCGAAGCGAACCGCAGCGCGAGGGGGCGGCCTTGATCTCGGGAAGCAGCATGCGGCACACCGTCGGAACCATGCCGGCGACGGTAATTTTCTCCCTCCCGATCGTCTCGACGGTCTCGCGAGGATCGAACTTCTTCATGACAACGAGCGTGCCGCCCAGCGTCAACGAATTGGCGAGCCGGGCAAAGCCGGTCCGGTGGGCAAGCGGTGTCGTGACCAGATAACGGTCCTCGCTCGATATTCCCCACTCGACGGCGTTCATGAAGTAATGCTGGATGACGACATTGGAGTGGGTAATGATGGCTCCTTTGGGTTTGCCTGTCGTACCCGACGTGTACATGATAATGGCGTCGTCCGACTCGATGGACAGAGCCGGCAGCGGATCGGCATCCGCGTTCCGAAGCCCAGCGTATTCGACAGCACCGGCAAACTCGTTCCCCGTCGTGATCCGGACGGCGTCCGGATTTGCCTGCAGGACATCGGAAATTGAGGTCCCGTCTCCTTCGAAAACGATCGCGAAGGGCTGACTGTCCGAACAGATATGTTGCAGTTCGTGCGATGTGAGCCGCGTCGTGACAGGGATCACGATCGCGCCCACCGAGAAAGCCGCGTAGAACAGCTCGATGATCTCGATTCCGTTCGAAAGAAATACGACGATCCGATCCCCCGGACCAACGCCATGTTTCCTCAGTCCGTTCGCCACGCGCCGGATTCTCTGGTCGAAATCGCGATAGGCAAGCCGTTCGTCGCCGCAGATCAGTGCGGTCTTGCCGGGGTGGCGCACGGCTTGCGCGCGAAGAATGGTTTCCAGGCGCATGTCGAATTCCTCAGACGACCTTGAAGGCCGGATATTGGACATCGTCCGACAGACGATCCCACGCCACGACGACGCGCTGTCCGATCGCGACAGTGTCAGGATCCACGTCCAGGATGTTGCCAAGAATCCGCACGCCTTCGTCCAGCTCCACTGTTGCGACAGAAAGCGGCAACCTGCCCTCCAGGCCCGGGCCAGGAACCCGGATCACCGTGCAGGCGTAGATCGTGCCCTTGCCCGATACTTCGCGCCATTCGAGATTGCGGCTGCCGGTGAAGATGCTCACCGGGCGCGGATAGTGCTGAAACTTTCCGGTGTCCTTGCAGAACTGCAGCACGAGCTTGCCTGCCTTGGCACCGTCCCAAAACGGTTGGGTGTCAACGTAAACCGATGGTTTTGGGACCGGACGTCCCGCCTTTTCGTCTGCCATCTCTAAGCCTCCAGGATCATAGCGGCGCTGGTACCCCAATTCCGCGCGTAAGGAATAACGCCGATACCGGTAACCAGCGCGTTCTTCGGATTCGTCACCTGACGCCCGCCGCCTTCGCCGAACATCTGGCGTACCGCCTCGGCGAGATTGAGTCCGCCGCTGGCCAATCCGGGTTGACCGGCCGAGATCTGGCCTCCGCCAGTATTCAGCGGCAGCGTTCCTTTGTGCGAGAGATCAGTGTCGAGGGTAAAGTCGCTACCCTGCCCCCGCTTGCAGAAACCGAAATCCTCAAACTTCATCATCACCGCGATGGTGAAATCGTCGTAGGGCTGGAACATGTGGATATCTTTAGGGGTAAGCCCGGATTGCTTGTAGACGCGGGGCGCAACCTTCGAGAAGCCCGTCTCGGTGATCTCGGAGAGGGGCTGATTGCCGTTGAAGTTGGTGACTTCGGCATAGGCCGTCGGAAACACCATTTTGCTGATCCCAAGGCTGCGCGCCTTCTGTTCTGTTGTTACGAGAAAGGCGTTGGCTCCATCGCAGAACATCACGCAATCAAGAAGACGCAACGGATCGGCAATGACGCGCGACTTTTCGTAGTCCGCCATCGTGATCGGAGTCTTGAATTTAGCGTAGGCATTCTCGTTGTGCAGGGCATGCGCGCGTTGCGTGATGGCAATCTTGCCAAGCGCTTCCGACTTGATGCCGAACAGGTGATCATACCTGCTCATTAGCAACCCAAAGGTCGCCGGCGGACCCTGAACGCCGGGCGGATCCTGGAATTCCGAACGGTAAGCCCCGTAGTTGGCGCGCCACGCGGTGCTTGGGGCATCAGCCGACAGCACGACCGCGACCTCGCAATGGCCGTCGCGGATGGCGGAAGCAGCGCGTGCAACGCCTCCCGTTGCCGAACATCCCCCTGTACCGCCGTAGTTGAGCCAGGTGGGCGTGATCCCCAGGGCCTCGGTCATGTACACGGCAAAAAACGGATTGGGACATTCGCTAAGCGGCGTCGTCACCGACAGGCCGTCGATGGCATCCTTCGAAACTCCGGTCGCGGCAAGCAACTTTGCCAGGGCCTCGCCTCCGAGATCGTAGGCGCTGCGGCCGGTCTTGAAGTCGATTGCCGTTTCCGAATAGCCGGCGATGACGATGTCGCGTTTGCTTGCAGTCATTTTCATTCTCCGCGGAATTCTGGCGACCGCTTTTCACGGAAGGCCTTCAGTCCTTCGTCACGATCCTTGCTGAAGTAGAGGAGGAAGGAAGCATCCCCCTCGGCGTCGAAGCCGTCCGCGAGCGACATGTCGACGCCACGATCGATGACCGATTTCGTCATCATGACCGGGATCGGCGCATTGTCACTGATGCTGCTGGCGATCTCACGCGCCTTCTCCAGCGCCTTGCCCTGCTCGGTCACGTGATTGAGGATGCGGTAACGCTCGGCTTCGGAGGCGGTAATCCGGCGACCGGTCCACATCAGTTCCTTGGCAAGCGGCTTGCCTATCAACCGCGGCAGCGTCTGCGTTCCACCGCCGCCCGGCATCATGCCGAGCTTGATCTCGGGAAGGCCGAACTTCGCGTTCGCGCCGGCGACAATGATGTCTCCGACCAACGCCAGCTCAAGACCGCCACCCAAAGCGAAACCCTCGATCGCTGAAATCAGCGGCTTGGTGAAGCCGCCGATATCCTTGAACAGGCGATTCACCTTCCGGGTCCTCTTGCGGAACCGGTAGAAATCAAAATAGCCGTTTTCCTCGATCTGAAATTCGCTGGTATCGATACCGGTGCAAAATGCCTTCTCGCTGCCGAGCAGAATGACTGCCCGCACGTCCCTGTCGTGCTCGACTTCATTGAGAATCCCGAGGATTTCGTCGGCTGTCTGTTCTCGCAGCGAATTCAGCTTCTCGGGCCGGTTGATCGTGATTTCGACCCACCCCTTTTCTCTGTTGAGAATAACGTCCTGGTAACTCATGTGTCTTCGCCTCCGATGATTTCAATGTTCGGCTGGGGCTTCTCCGCCCATGGCGGATGCGATCTGAGCGTGGAGATCTGCGATCTTGCGCGGGTTCGACCTCGCCTCGTCGCTGATGCGAACTTCGAGAGCTACCTTGGCCGGAGAGCTCAACACCAGCGCGCGGTCAGCCATCTCGAGTGCGTCGTCGATGCGGTGAGTAATGAGCAAACAGGTCTTCTGGAATTCGCGCGCTATTTGGAGAAAGTCCCGGCGCAAGGCCTTTGATGTGACATGGTCGAGTTGACTGAACGACTCGTCGAGGAAGACAATTTCGGGATCGATGGCGAGCGCTCGGGCAAGCGATACGCGCTGCCGCATGCCACCCGACAGCTCATGGACGTATTTGTCATCGGCGCCGTCGAGACGTACTCGCGCAAGCCATTCCTTAGCGCGCGCCCGTGCCTGTGATCTGGATTTTCCGAGAATGAGAAGTCCCAGCTCGACGTTTTCGACGGCGGTGCGCCACGGCAGGAGCCTGTCGGTCTGGAAGCTGACCGAAAGCCGTCCTTTAAGGGCTTTGAAGGAGGCAAAGGGATCGAAGCCAGCCACCCGAATCCGGCCGGAGTCGGGGCACGTCGTACCCATGATCAGATTCAGCACCGTGCTTTTGCCGGCGCCGGTTTGCCCGAGCAGAACCACGATCTCCCCGCGACGTACGTCCATCGACAGGTTGTCGACCGCCAGATAGGCGCCGAACATCTTCTTGACGTCGCGGACCTCGATAAGATTCTCCTCGGTCATCTTACCGTCGCCTCTGCGCGCCATTTCAAGGAGATCTTCTCCAGACCATTCACGAATGCCTGAAGCAGCAGATTCAGGATCACCAGGAAGAAGGTCCAAGCCAGCACGTGATCGATCCGGAACGTCGACTGGGCGAGGTTCATGCGCGCGCCGATACCGACTGCGGATGCGACCAGTTCGGCGAAGATCACCATCCGGATCGCGTATCCGATCACCGATTTTGTCGTCAGGAAAATGTAGGCCACGATATGCGGTAGAATGAGATAGCGAAGCACCTGCCATCGCGACGGGCGGAAGCTCTCGATCATGTCGACGAGTTCTTTCGGCAACGCCCGCACACCTTCGTAGACGTTGAGGGCATAGAACGGCAGCAGGATGACGAGCAGAATGAAGAATATCCGCGACTCCGGATTCTTGAACCAGAACACCGCGATCAGCATCCACGACAGCGCCGGAATTCCGGTGTCGATGACGACGATGGCCTTCAGGTATGGGCGCACCGAGGGAAACATCCCCATCGCCAGACCAATCAGCACACCCGTAACCATCGCAATCGCGACGGAAATGGTCAGCCGCACCAGCGTGACCGCGACATGATAGGGATCGGAAAAGAACAGCTCCCGTGCAGCGTTCCAGACGGCCACCGGCGACGGCATGATGTAATCAGGCACGAAACGGCTGGTGATTTCCATCGCCGCAAGAAGCAGAACCACGACGATGCACGTCGCGACGATATCGCGCCGAGCCTCGGGATTTCTCCGAGCCTCGATCGCTACGGCGAGCGGTTTAACGAGTCCTGCAGCGGCGGCTGGGTCCTCCGCACCTGATGTTCGGCCGGAATCTACCGCAATGGACATCGGTCTTTCCGTCATGACGTATCAGGCCGCAAAGAACTTATCATCGACCGGTTTGGTCAGCAGACGGTTGCGCGCCAGGAACTCGCTCGCAAGCAATATCGACGACCTCGAAAGCTCGTCGCTCATGGGGCGATAGTTGAAAGTAAGGCGCTTGGAACCCATCGCCTCCTTCAGGATGTCCGCCGGAACGCCGGTCTTGCTGCCGAACAGATCGGTCGCCTTGGCGGTGTCGGCATTGATGCCGCTGAGGCACTCTTCAAAAACCTTCGCGACCTTGGCTGCGATACCAGGATTGGCGTCGGCCAATTCCTTCCGGATCGCGACGCCGAAGTACGGCAGCTCCAAGCCGCCCGAAAGCCTCTTGTAGACATCGCCTGCTTTCATGATGACGCGCAGGTCGGGCTTCTTCATCAGGCCTGTGGTGATGTTCGGCTCCCATGACAAGGCCGCATCGGCGCGATCGGCCATAAGCAGCGTGACCGAGGCAGCGGGATTGTCGACGTTCTGGATCGTCGCATCCTTTTCGATGTCGAAACCGAAAGCTTCGTTGATGAGAGCTCTGACCATCCGATAGGTGCCGGTCGACTGCAGGGCAGCGATCGTCTTGCCTTTGAGCTGCGACACATCGGCAACACCGGCCTTGGGCGCCAACAACGCGATCATGTTGGCATCCGTGATCGTGCAGACGTATTTGATGGGCACGCCGGCCTGATAGCGGGCAGCGAACGTGTCCCAACTGCCAATACATACGTCGTAGTTTCCGGCGACAAAATCATTGTAGTAGGTCGACACCGCGGTATACGGCGCAGGATCCGGAAAAGAGAGACCGTTCCTGCGACCGAGATCGTTGGCGAGAATGTACTGAACGGGCAGCACTGTGAATCCTGGCTGCAGTGAGGCCCAGCGCACCCGTATATCCGCAGCCGCGAACGCACGTCGGACGGTCGATGACAGCGTCAAAGAGCCCGCGGCCGAAGCGGCGAGGAAGTTCCGCCTTGTAGCTTCCGTCATTTTTCCTCCCGGGATCCGTGCGTGGCGCAGGATTCGTTGCTTTTTGGCTTCGCTGCGGCCGGTCCGAAAGAGCGCGCAGACTGCAACGGCAAACTTGAATCCAGCCTAAGCTTGCCAAACTCGGGACGATAGCGCATTTTTAAACCCTTACTGTTCCATAGATGGGACGATTGAGTGGGCTTGACGTGTCTGAAGCCCGAGACCGAAGAGCGCAGTTCGTGACAAGAAAACTGGACCTCAACGCGCTGCTGCTGTTTTTCGAAGTCGTCAATGCGGGCAGTATTAGTCGCGCATCGAAGAAGCTCGACATTCCAAAATCGACTGTCAGCCGCAAACTGATGTTTCTGGAAGATCAGCTCGGCGCCATCCTGTTCAAAAAGGGGGGCCGCAAACTTGCCGTCACCGACATCGGTCACGCGCTTTACGAGCATTGCGAACGCATCGCAGCCGAAATAGAAGAAGCCGGCCTCGGCACGACGCGCATGCAGACCGAACTGCGGGGAATGCTCCGCGTCAGCATGCCCGTGGACTTTGGCACCGGTTGGCTGAGCAGCGCGATCGCCGCGTTCGCGGTCAGTTATCCCGACATCCATCTGGTGATCGACGCGAACAGCCGCTGGATCGATGTATCGGTCGAACCGTACGACGTCGCGGTTCAACTCGGCACTCTTCCCGAAACGCATGGCGGCATCCGCCACCTGGCAAGTATTTCGCGAGGCGTTTATGCGAGCCCATCGTTCCTCGAAAGAAAGGGAGTTCCCGTTAGCGTAGACGATTTCGAACATTTCGATTGCGTCGTGACCGAACATCAGCGCGCCGAGGGCGTCTGGAATTTTCGCAGCGGGCTTGGCGCCAAGGTCATCGACGTGGTCGGACGAATCACCGTGAATCACATCGGCGTCGCGCGCGAGCTTGTAATAGGCGGCGTCGGCCTTGGCATTCTCCCGAACATCATGTGTCAAAGCGATATCAAGGCGAAGCGGCTGGTGCGTGTGCTTACCGACTGGGAGAGTCCTTCCCTGCAGGTCAGCGCCACCTTCCTCGGCCGGCGCAAGGAGTCGCGGCGCCTGAGCGCATTCCTCGATTTCATGGAGCGCAAGCTCAAGATCGAGGGAAGCACCGGCCAACGTTTGTCGGCGATGCCGAACGCGGCTGAAATGGCAAAGACCTGATGATACCGTATGCAAGAGCGCGCCTACCCGGCCAGCAACGAGCCGCTGATTTCTCGACGATGACGTCATTGAAGTGCAGATCCTCCATCGTCTATACCACACCGGTATTCTGATAAAGGTGCTTGATTTCGACAATGTCGTTCAGCGCGCCGCAGCCATGGATCCGGCCGTTCCGTTGCGCAATGTCCGCACCACACGCATCGCGCGTGCCGTTTGCGCGTCGGCGAGCCGCATTGCGTTTCGCCATTGCCGGGCCGGCCGCGTGCGGCATCCGAAGAACGCGCCCCCAATCACACCATGACGAAGTATGGGAAGAATTTTTTCAGCAAGGCGGAAGATCGGCCATACCCTGCGCTCTCGCGACTTGCCAATTCGTCTCATTCTTAAAGTTGCACCACAGAATCAACTCGCCAGTCAGGAGTTAGGCTTTCAAGCGTTCGCATCAAACCCCGCGGTGGCCCTCGCAAACGCGGCCTTTGCGTCTTGCTCCAGCACGTTATCAAGCTCAAGTTCTTCCAGGCCTTTGACATGGATGCGCTTGAATTTCATCACTTCGGCTTCCACCGGCTTGGTCGCGTCGATCCCCATCTTTGCGCTTATGCCCTCCTGGCTTGACGGATCGAGTTTCGAGCCCTGTGCGCCGGAGACAACAACCAGGTCGCGATCCGCCTGAAATCGGGTGGCCACGGCCCATTCGATCTCATGCGGGTCGTCGATGTCGACGTCGAGGTCCACCACGACGACCTGCTTGACGTCATAGTGTCCGCCGAAAGCACCCATGATGATGTTCTTTGGCTCTCCATTGCTGCGCTTGTCGATTTTGACGACAAGGTGATAGCGGCATGTCCCGCCCCGGGTCAGCCGTACATCTCGCACGCTGGGAAAACTTCGCTGGAGATGCTCAAGCAGAGTTGCCTCGCGGGGAATTTCCCCCAGCAGCAGATGCTCCATGCCCCCGCCGACGATGGTATGAAAGATCGCGTTCTCGCGATGCGTCACGGCATCGACATGAATGACTTCACGATTGGCGCGGGGGCCGTAATACTGCGGAAACTCGCCGAACGGGCCCTCGGGCTCGCGAATCCCAGGCAAGATGCGCCCTTCGATCACGATCTCGGCGTGGGCCGGCACGCGAATCCGGTTGGTCTTGCACTTCACCATCTCCACCGGAGCGCCCATCAGTGCGCCGGCGATTTCCATTTCGTCCTCGTCGAGTGCGGCGATGGCCTGCGAAGCCAGGATGCACGCCGGGTGGACGCCGATCGCGAGCGCGATTTCGAGCGCCTCGCCGGCTTCTTCCGCCATCCTGAAATAGTGATGGGTATGCCTGGGGAGCAGAAGAACGCCGACCCTATCCGGGCCGCTGACCTGACAGCGGTGGATCGATACGTTCTGGATCCCTGTTTTCGGATTCCGTGCGATCAACAGCGCCGCTGTGATGTAGGGGCCGCTGTCGTGCTCGTTGTGCTTGGGAATGGGCAGAAGTTTGAGGAGATCAACGTCGCGATGGACCACTTCCTGCGCGGCTGCATCCGTTACCTCGGTCCATGGTAGCGGCTGTCGTACGGCTTGCTGGAACCGCGTCAGGAGATCTTCGGTCGGCACGCCGATCGAATCCGCGATCCAGCCCCGATCGACAAACAGATTGGAAACGACAGTCATCGGATGGCCGCCCGGACGCGGAAACATGACAGCACGCTCAAGCTCAAGCCTCTTGGATACCGCCGCCAGTTCGTCGATCAGCGAGACGCCGTTTCGCGTCACAGCTAGCCTGCCGGTCGCGGCGAGACGCCGCAGCCAACTTCTCAGATCGGAAGACGCATTGTGACTCGCCGGCGTGGGGGCAACCTCTGTGTTCTTCATCGGTAATCCTCTCGTCTCTTGCTCATCAGGTCTCTCGCTTTGCCGCAGGACGGCGCCGGGAATCCTCCTGCTCGCCCCAGCGATGCGCCACGCCAACGTCGATATCGAAGAGATCGAGGGCGCGGCCAACGGTGTGATTGACCATATCTTCGAGCGTATCCGGCTTGGCATAGAACGCGGGAACGGGAGGCGCGATGATCGCTCCCATTTCCGAGAGCGCGGTCATGCTTCTGAGATGGCCGGTATGGAGCGGCGTCTCACGAACCAGCAAGACCAGTTTCCGCCGCTCTTTAAGGGTCACGTCGGCCGCCCGGGTCAACAATGTCGTCGTCACGCCGGATGAGATTTCCGACATCGAACGCATCGAACAGGGCGCGACGATCATCCCCATCGTCCGGAACGAGCCGCTTGAGATCGGAGCAGCCATATCGTCGATGGAATGTGTCGTGTGGGCAAGCGCCTTGACGTCGGCAATCTTGAGCGTTGTCTCGTAAGCGAACGTGATCTCGGCTGTCTTGGACATCACGAGATGGGTCTGAACCCCGGCATTGCGGAGGAGTTGAAGCAGACGGACACCGTATACCACTCCCGACGCTCCGGAGATTCCGACGATCAGGCGTCGTTGCGATGGCTCCATGACAAGGATTCCGTAGTTTCGCATGCGCCGGAAACGGTGCTCCGGGCAGGACGTCCGCCCCTATTTCCAGAACGATAGGGGCGCTTTACAATCAAAACAAATAATAGATATTGATGGTTTCAATCACTAAAATTGATGAACTACGGGCGCACCCGATGGATCTGAAGCAGTTGAACTACTTCCTCTGCCTTGCCCGCGAGGGAAACATGACCCGGGCGGCGCGCCAATTGAACATCGTTCAGCCCGCCTTGAGCATGCAGATCGCGAAGCTCGAAAAGACTTTCGGAAAGCAGCTGTTCGATCGGGCCGCGCATGGTGTGTCGCTGACACCGGCGGGGGAAACCCTGGTACGCCTCGCCGGCACCATTACGAAGGAAGTTGATCGCGCCAGGGAGGAAATGGCAC
>Ga0137403_10005358_pt1 | contig 14915 bp, 12 predicted proteins | sample CZOMad2_1_16fung_FD_122057 | JGI IMG/M metagenome (GOLD analysis project Ga0137403, IMG submission 122057) | Vadose zone soil fungal communities from Angelo Coast Range Reserve, California, USA - CZOMad2_1_16fungal (Hybrid Assembly) | ecosystem: Environmental > Terrestrial > Soil > Vadose zone... | reverse complement strand
GGCAAACTTTTTAGATATGAATGCTCAGCTGCTCCCAACACCTGAACGCGTTTCTCGGCGAAATACGTGTAGAACCCGGAGAGCGCGAGCCCGGGACGGTTAATGGTTGGCTCGCGAATTTTCCGATGAAACCCCACACGCTGGCCTTCCAGCTTCATATGGAGCTTTTCAGCGTGGGAATTGTAAAACCCTTCGACCGTGACGACCGGAACGCTCTTCTGCTGACTGCTCGTGGATGTAATCGTTTGCGTCCCGCGTCGTTCCTCCATTAGACGTAACTTCTAGCGTGAATAGGTATGAATTCCAATTCAGGACGATGAACTTATTTTCGGCAGGATTTCCGCGTCGGCTGAGAAGGTTCACCCATTGAGCACCGAGACTGTCCCCCATTCATGCAAGACCCGAAGGTCGTTCTGGAGATCCGACACGTCAGTCAAGTCAGAATCCGTCGCGACTTCAAAGTGCGCTCGATACATGTCAGCGAAGTTAGTAAAGGCGTTGCGCAGCGCATTGATGCTCTGCTCCATCCAGCGACGCAAGCGATTCGCATAAAGGCTTAGAAACTCCAGCAATGCCCGATCATATTCGCTCTCCAATTTTCGCTGGACGTGCCACGTCAGCGCGCTTTTGCCCAGCAGCGAAAGCAGGCGCGGCTTTTCGACTACGATGTTTTGGGAAATTTCGTTCAAATCCACCAGTGGCATCCCGGACGGCTTGGGCAGTTCGTCAGGCGCGTCCTGGCCGGAAAGTGATGCAGCAACTTGCATCGCTTTTGCCAAAGCCTCGCGTATCTGCTCGATCGAATTGAGAGTGGCAGCTACAGGTTCAGCCAGAAGTCTCGTGAAAGTCTCGGCAAAAACCGCCGCAGCATCTACTTCAGCCGACGCGGTCAGCGCTGCTGCGATTCGCTCCGCAGCAATATCGATGATTGCCCTGTGCATCTTCGCAATTTTGCGGGTGAGAAAAAAAGATTCAGATTGCGCGCGCTCTAAGATTCGGTCGCCATTCCGCAACGCCTCCGTGGCTGCCTCCGGCGGCGTGCCACTTTTGTCAGAAACCATTTCTGGTTTGACCTGCAACCTGCGCTCCAATCTGCCGATGATAGCTTCACGCAAAGCGCCGATCTTGCGCTTTCGCGAAATGATAGCCAGTTGCTGATGTTCAGCCAAGAACGGGCGCAGTTCAGTTTCAAACCACCGATCACACAGCGCGGCGTCTGCTCCAAAGATACTAACCGCGTGCACAGGTGGCTCAACACGAAGCTCGCTGCGGAGGTTAGCTTTCACATACGCAATCATTTGCTCTTGATCGGAAGCGCTGAACAAATCGGCCTTGCTGATGAGGATCATGGCGCTCGCGCCCGCTTGATAAAGCGCTTGCACGACGACGAGATCGTCCTGAGTGAGGCCTGCGCTCGCGTCGATCAAAACAATACCGAGATCACACCGCGGCAGATAAGCTATTGTTTCCTCCGCGCCAGCAACTGCCAGCGAGCCAAGTCCTGGTGTGTCGACGAAGGTAACGCCTTCCGCCAGGCGATCGGATGGCAGCTTAACGAAGATGCGCATCACGTGCTTTTTATTTCCCGGATTTTTCTGCTCGGTCGCAAACTCAGGCAACTCCGACAACGGAATGATTTGCGGCTGCGCTTCGGCGAATTCGATTCCCGCTTCTGCAACAGGTCCGTGGCTGATACGCGTTGGAATTGCCGTGACTGGTGTGACACCAATCGGTAACACATCCGTTTGCAAGATGTAATTGAGCAATGACGATTTCCCGGAGCTAACTCGGCCGAAAACGCCGACCTCAAATGCCGCGCTTTCTATGCGGTCGAGCAGCATGCCCAGCGTTCCGCGAAATTCTACAAGGCCATGCGCGGTGACGATCCTTTCAATTTCGCTGACCAAACGGATCTCATCTCCGGTTTTGCCTAATTGCTGGAGACGTTGTTGTAAATCGCCGCCGGCGCCTTTGCCCAAGTAGTTTCGCAGCCTGGCAACCAATCCATCCAGCTCCGCGCGGATGCGATCTAATCTGTCGGCAGCTTCGGCAGAAAGCGGACCATACGCGCGCATCCGTTCCGGCGTAAGCTCGTTAAGCGAGATTGAGCAATACATCAGATTAATCGCAGCGGCCCAGAGCGCGCCCGAGTGCTGCTCGGGTGGCGGAATGTCAAGCTCCTCCATCACGCGTCGCATCGCTTCGCGAATCCTGCTGATATAGTCGTGCGTCACCTTGCGCTGGATCGGCGTCGTGTCGTCGGAATGTCTTTGGAACGGCGACTTCGAACCGGCATCGGTGACCGTGTGCTCTGCTTCAGAGAGCAATTTGTCGATGTACTGAAACGTCGTGCGCACATGCCGCTGATGATGTTCCGTGAAGTGGCACGGTCGTGTCTCCTCATTCATCGCCATTATCTCCCACGTCCGCCACGGTTAACACTCGGATGCGCTCGCGATAAAGGCGCCCCCAAGCGTGCATCATCTCGACTGTTGGCTGGAAAAATTTCTGCGCGATCAGCGTCGGCACAAACGCGCTCAGGATGACGACACTGACGAGAATCGTGTACTGATTCTGGTCGATGATCCCGTTTTGCAGTCCGTACAAGGAGGAAATCGTCCCAAAGGTGAGGCCTGTGGCCATGAGCAGTGTCGTGTAGCTCGCTTCCTTGATCTTCATGTAATGCAATCGAGCAAGAGGAAACACGCCGGCGATTTTGGTTATCATCTTCAGCGCGAGGAGCACGCTGATCACGAGGAGCCCTGTCCACAGGGCCGGAAGCGAAACGTACAGACCGGCCTTGATAAAATAGAACGGGGTGAAAAAAGCGAACGCGATGCTACGCATGCGACGAACAAGGGTTTTGTCGCGAAGAAATACGCCTGCAACAACAAGACCAAGTAGATAGGCTGGCAGGACGGCTTCGCTTTTGGCCGTTGTGGCTAAGCCACCAAGAAAGAAAAGGATAAAGAAGATAAATTTTACTTCGGGTTCGCTCACCTGCGTTGCACCCAAGCGCGTGATGATCGCTTGCGTCCAGCGCGGCATGAACCACAAAACAATCGACGTCACGATAACGAATAGCAGCAGCCAAAGATTGTAGTTGGCGAACAGGGTGCCGAGCGCCAGTACGGTCCCAAAATCGGTAATGAAGCATGCAGCAAGGATCATCTTGCCCATGGCAGTGTCGCTGAATCCGCCCTCGATCATTACGGCATAGACGACTGCGACAGAGGTCGTAGAGAGCGCGATACCAGCGATTTGAGACTGGTGCAGAGGCCAGCCGAGAACGAATTGTACAAAAAGCCATACGACAGCAAACGGAATGGCAAACGAAAGAACGCCGATCAGCACGCTCGCGCGCCAATTAGCCTTCAGCGAAATCGGATCGATCTCTGCTCCGGCAAGAAACGTGAGCACGCCACTCCCGAGCAATGCCAGGAAGTTGGTCCATTCCGTGGATTGCAGTACGTGATGGACATGCCCTGCGCTTGTATTGGTACCGGCAATCCCGAGATGCAGCGTGCCGCCCTCCAAGCCCACAGCGAAATTGCCGGCAATAACCCCAATCAGAATTTCGACCAGTGCGACCGAGATTCCGGTCCGAATCGAGATCAAACTGGCGATGAGCGCTAAGCCCATCCAAACTGCCGCGATAAACCAGATATTTTCGAGCATAAAAAACTCCTTCCGATTGGAAGGAGTCATTAGCTCATCGCGGTTTTCCCAAAAACGGGAAGGCAAACTCCATTGCCTTGATCGGACTATACCGCAGTCCTATCTCCGATCAAGTGAAGTCGGGCAAAGTGGCACAGGCAATCTTGTCTGTGTCCCAATTCTTGCAGACAGGATTCTGCATCACGAAGTCACATTTTGAAGCGTTCGCCCAAATAAAGCTGGCGGCTGATGGGATCATTGATGAGAAAATCCTTTGTGCCTTCGCTTTCCACACGGCCATCGTAAATCAGATAAGCGCGGTCTACGATGGAGAGAGTCTCACGCACGTTGTGATCCGTGATCATGATGGCCAATCCCGATTTGCGCAGATTCACGATAATTTGTTGTACATCATAAACCGCAATCGGGTCGACGCCGCTAAACGGCTCGTCGAGCATCAACAACTTCGGTTGTGTGACCAGCGAACGCGCGATTGTTAAGCGTCGTTTCTCTCCACCACTCAGGGTAAGCGCGGTGTTTTTCGCGATTCGCTCGATGCCGAACTGGTGCAGCAGTTGATCGCAACGATTCCGCCGCTCAGCCTTACTCATCGGAAGTGTTTCCAAGATCGCGAGGATGTTTTGTTCCACCGTCATTTTCCGAAAGATCGATTCCTCCTGTGGCAAATAACCCATACCCAGCCGGGCCCGCTTGTACATCGGGTAGTTGGTGACATCGGTGTCCGAAAAAATCACGCGACCGCTGTTTGGCCTGACCAGACCAACGATCATGTAAAAACTGGTCGTTTTACCCGCGCCGTTTGGCCCAAGCAGTCCCACAATTTCGCTGGCACGGACATTCATGTTGACCCCGTTCACGACTGCGCGTCCCCCGTAAATCTTAACCAACTGATCGGTAGTCAGAACAGTTTCCGCTTTCGCCTTGGCGGGCGAAGGAATTTTGGGCGTCGAAACCGGCGCAGTTTGACTAATCATGGTTTCGGGAGAGCCACAGGCGGTGGCGTTTGCGTGGGCGAAGTCTGAGAGGATGGAGTCTGGGAAGAAGTCGCTTTGGCCTTCTTATCCTCGCTAGGTTGCTGATGAATCTCCGTGCGGCTCGGTCCGTGTGTAGACAGCTGGCTGTTTTGATTAATGACCATCACCGTATCAGGGCTAGTCGCCACGTGCATATTTGCTCCCTCTTGCACACGCGGCGTCCCTCTCAATTCAACATCTCCAGTTGCAGCCGTATAAGTAGCTTTATCTGCCCGGCCAATCGCGCGCGTGGGCGCTCCGCCGTTTGGGTCGGGCCGTTCGCGCACGAGTCCAACGTTCCCTTCTGCGATGGCTTTCTCAAGGCTCTGGTTTTGTCCCTTTGTAATGAACACTGTCAATTTGTCAGATTGAAGATTAAAACGCGGATCGATTACCTTCACTCGGCCGCTAAAGATGCCCATGTTCTTGGTTGAATCAAAAAAAGCCTCGTCGGCGTAGATTTCTGTTGTGACGGGTTCATTCGATTGTAATCCCGCAGCGCTCGAGCCAAATAAGTTCGTTACAGGCGATTTGTCCTCCTTCTTCTTGGCTGGTTTCTCCGCCTTCTTCACTGGCGCAGGCGAGCCGGCCGCCGCGGCGGCAATCTGCCCATGTAAGCGCGCTCCTACCGCGCACGCAATAAACAACACCAACACCGCTAATCTTCTCATTCCGACGTGTTGGGTTTCGCCGTGAGATGAGATTTGTCAGTAATCACCATCTTCACATTTCCGACCAATCGCCCAGTTCTCGAGTTCGTGTCGAACTGCACTGAATCGCCCACAATATTGAAATCTGCGCGCTGAATTGTTGTGCGCTCCTTCGAGCTTAGAACCCGGGTTTTCAAGTCAAGCACCGACGTGTTCATGTCGATTCGCAGGTCGGTCTGATTCTCCGGTGTGTAGGTTGTAATCTTAAGGCCCTTAAACCCTACGTGCTCCTCGTCAATCCGGTGCGCCGTTCCTGCTTCAAATCTTCCCCGCAGATGACCGTTGGCGTCGAAATCCGGTAACACAAGGCCCTTGGCTTCATGGCCGATTGGCAGTGGAATGTTGGTTAGATTTTGTTCGCCCGGAGATGCACTCGTCGCCTCCGTCGCACGACCCTTCTTCTTGCGGCCTTTTGACTGCCCGGACACGGGAGGCGTCAATATGAAAACGAAAAGCGAGATCAACAATAACCAAACCGATAATACCCGAGGCAGGGAGGGGCGTTTCACCCGTTTTCTATCGCCGTGGCGACTTACAGCGTGCCAGGCCCGAACTGCGCGCTTCCAAGAAGTGATGCCCTTATTGGTCGGGCGATTGGGGTCAATCGCCCCTACCTGAAACGGCAGCATGAATAGCCTTTAACATGCGCAGGTGCTTCGGCAAATCCTTTAGCGGAACCTGAGTCGGCCCATCCGACAACGCACGTGCCGGATTTTCATGCACCTCCATAAAGATTCCGTCGCAGCCCGCGGCCATCGCGGCCCTGGCCAGTACTGGCGCCAACGCGCCGTCACCTGAGGTCGAGTCCCCTGCCCCGCCTGGTCGCTGCACAGAATGTGTCGCATCAAAGATCACGCGGTATCCGGCTTCGCGCATCCAATAGAGCGAGCGCATGTCGGCGACGAGATTGTTATAGCCAAACGTTGTGCCGCGCTCGGTGAAGCAGAATTGTGCGTTGCCAAAAGCGATCAGTTTTTCGGCAATATTTCGCACATCCCATGGCGCAAGGAACTGACCTTTTTTAACATTGATCATCCGGCCGGTCTCCGCGGCGGCGCGCAGCAGATCCGTTTGCCGGCAGAGAAACGCTGGGATTTGTAACATATCGATCTTTTCACCCGCGATTTCCGCTTCGTTCGGGGAATGAACGTCCGCCGTCACTGGTATTTTGAAGTCTCGGCCAATGGCGGAAAGAATCTCGCAGCCTTCGCGTACGCCAATTCCGCGAAACGAACGCACCGAACTTCGATTTGCCTTGTCGTACGAAGCCTTAAAAATGAAATCAACATCTTCGGCGCAGCACACCTCAGCGATCTTCTTGGCCATGCGCCAGACAAACTTCTCCGACTCAATAACGCACGGGCCAAGAATGAAGGCTGGATTTTTCCCGCCGATCGTGACCTTGCCAACGCGCAATGGCTTCCGTTTCATTGATCGCATCCACTCTCGCGAGGCGGGCGATTGAGGTCAATCGCCCCTACCGTGCATCCCGCGTGCCTCAGGTAGTGGCTGTTCACCTGAACCGCCCGTCGATCGTCCTCGCTGAATTAGATCGACAATGGCAAATGGCACATACAGGACCAGAAAAAAGAGCAGCGCGACTCCGTGCAATTGCAGAAGGTAAAGCGGGCGAGAATCCGACAGAAAACTTAAAATGGAAAACGCCTCCGGTTTGTGCAGCAGAAATCCATAGTTAACGCCAGTGAGCTCATCAACGATGAGCGTCACCACAAAATAAAACTCCGACCACAGCCACACGCGCACGATCGACATCGGATAAGGCCGATATCGCCGGGTCAACATCAGGAAAACGACTCCCACGATGATACCGCAGTGCGAGGTAAAAAAACTGATGAACCGCCAGTCTGGAAAACCAAAGCGCAGGTTTGGCGTTAGGACGGCTTGCAACGTGCCGCCGATGCCCCAGAAGTACGCCACTTCGAACCAGCGCTGATTTCCGGTCCACATCGCCACGATCACGACGACCATGCCCCAGTCGCACATCTGCATCGGCAACATTTGCCGCCAATCCACAATGCCACGGCTACGGATGAAGATTAAATAGACGACGTAGTTCAAGATCAGCACGGCGGAGAGGACGCCAATAATGATCTTCTCGAGTCGCTGCGATTTTGTGCGCCGCACCATCGCCGCAAGCGCGAACGGCAGGACGATTGTAAGAAAAATGACCGTGAGATGCGGCAATCCGAACGGTTGAAACTGAGGCGCGTCGTTCATGCAAAGAAAGACAAATTCCAACATCCAAGCTCCAACATCCAGAAAAATCCAAAGCTCCAATCATCAACAAGTTGCTCCAATATGGAGCTTGGTGATTGGAATTTCTTTGGAACTTGGAGCTTCCGCTTAGCGGATCACCCAGAGATTGCACGGAATAACATCAGTAATCCAAGCGATGTTGCTGGGTAGCGGCTGACCGGGTTCGCCTTTCTTTTGCAGCGGCACTACCAGCAAATCCGCGTTTACCGATTGAACAAAGTCCGATGCAACTAATCCCGTATTGCCGCGGACACACCGGACCTCAATCGGGACTTCCGTTGCGCCTGCCGACAGAACGAATTGTTCTAGCGCCTCTTCCTCCTCGTCGTGTGCATCGGAATCTTTACCCTTGCTGGCACCTGAGCTAATCGATGCGCGGGCCTGATCAAACGTCGTAATGATGCTAATCACATAAAGCCGCTCGCACGATTCGGCCGCAGCAAGGGACAGTGTTTTTTTCAAAGCTTCCAATCCGTGACTGGAATGATCGGCTACGAAAACGATCCGGCGCAGCGGCTTGGGTTTCGCCGCTGGTTTGGTAAAAAGCATAATCGAGCACTGCGCTTCTCGCACGAGGCGACGCGCGACATTGCCGAGAAACGGATGCAACACCACCTCCTTTTCCAGCGCGCCAGCAACGATTACATCGATCTTCTCACGAGCGAGAGTGCGCAAAATGGCTTCGGCTGGATCTCCCTCTTCATAATGAATCGTCGAATCCGCGGGAAGCTGGAGTTCCTGTAGCACGTCACGAAACTTTATTGCCGCTTCTTCACTTCGCTTGCCCGCATAGATCAGATGAAGCTCAGCCGGAAAGCGTTCTCGGATTCGCTTGGCTTCGGCGAGGACCTGCTTAAACCGCGGCGAAAACGTGCTCGCGACGGCGATTGTTTTGAAAGGCGAAGAATCAGGCATGAGACCTGTTGAACTGTCGCCCTTCGACGGAAATTCGGCAAGGTAGCCACCGCGCGCCCGGCAAGCCCCATACCATTCGGCTTTCCATTTGTAATTTCCTCTGCGAATTTTCGCAGATGCGACGCGCGATTTATCCGGGCAGTTTTGATCCGGTGACCAATGGCCACCTGGATGTGATCGAGCGAGCGCGAAAACTCTTCGATGAAGTCATAGTGGCCGTGGCGCACAATGACGAAAAGCAGCCAGTCTTCTCTCTCGAGGAACGCCTGGAGCTGCTTCGAGAAACCGCAGGCAAGATCGATCACGTGCGGATCGCTGAGTTCAATGGATTACTTGTTGAGTTCGCCAGGGCACAAAACGCCGGAGCCGTGATCCGCGGTCTACGCGCGGTCTCCGATTTTGAGTTCGAATTTCAAATGGCGCTGATGAATCGAAAACTAGATGACGCGGTAGAAACGATTTTCTTAATGCCGAAGGAGGAATATACCTATCTCAGCTCTCGTATTGTAAAGGAAATCGCGCGTCTTGGCGGCGATGTCTCCAGTTTTGTTCCAGTTTGCGTGGCTAAAGCGTTGAGCAGGAAGTTTGATTGATGAATTTCGGAGGGTTAGCTCATGAAAGTTCACCTGAAACAAATTCCGACCCAGGGTCTGCATCTGGAAGGCAAAGAGGAATGCCCAATCCAAGAACTGGAATCAGAGGGAATTCGTTGCGCTGGCTACCTTCATTACGATGTTGATGTTGGCGTTGCTGGGGGCGGATTGTGGGCAAACGGCTCGCTATCACAGCCAGTAGAGCTGCGCTGCGTATCGTGTCTCGAAAAATTTCTGCATGAAGTCCGAGTGCCTGCGTTTGCTGTGCACACAGAGCTCCACGGACCAGAGACTGTCGATCTTACGCCATTTATGCGCGAGGATATTTTGCTAAACCTCCCGGCGCATCCCCATTGCGACAGGGACGGCGATCGGATTTGCAAAGGGAAACAGATTGAGATTGCTGAGCAGGATACAAAGCGAAAGTCCGATTGGAGCGCGTTGGATAAACTCAAGTTAAAAAGTTAAACGTTACAAGAGTTACAACATATGCCGTTTTAACATTGTAACTTTGGAACGCTTTTAACCTTTCCGCAGGCGGCTGGTTGTTTTTCACAAGGGTTATGCTTTCATAACCGCTTGCCATGGGAGTCCCAAAACGCAAAACATCCAAAATGCGGTTACGCACGCGCAAAGCGGCAAACCGCTGGCACGCGGCGCAACTGAACAAGTGCCCCCAGTGCGGAAGCAGCGTCCCGTCACACATCGCCTGCCCATCGTGCGGTTATTACCGCGGGCGACAGGTGTTGACGCTCGAGGGGAAGTAGCGTTAAAGCGTTTGTTCGCTTACCGCTTTAACGCTTCAACCTTTCAACTGTTCAACGGCTTCTCATTTTCATTTTGCATTCGGAGGCTAAAGTTCGCAAAGTTTCGCACTAATGAAGATCGCCCTCGATGCGATGGGCGGTGACTTTGGTCCGCCTAACCTCGTTGCCGGCGCCGTTATGGCGCTGCGCGATTACCGCCAGATCAACAAGCTCTATCTGGTCGGAGACTCCGCCAAGGTCGAAAACGAGTTGCGCAAACATCAGTGCAGCGATTCACGCATCGAGATTGTGCATTCCACTCAGGTGGTTGACATGAGCGATCGCGCCTGGACCGCCGTTCGGCGAAAGAAAGATTCGTCAATCAGCCGTGCTGTCGATCTGGTAAAGCACGGTGATGCGGACGCCGTCGTCAGCGCCGGACACACGGGCGCAGCCGTTGCCGCGAGCACGATTAAGCTTCGGACATTGCCAGGAATCGATCGACCGGGTATTGCGGCCGTGCTTCCGACCGAGACGAACGTTTTCGTTTTGATCGACGCAGGCGCGAATATCGATGCGCGCCCAGAACATCTTCTTCAATATGCGTTCATGGGCACGGTTTATTCCCGGCATGTTCTGCATTACAAGAATCCGACCGTTGGCCTGGTCTCGCTCGGCGACGAGGATGTTAAGGGCACCGAACTGACGAAGGAAGTATTCAAGATGCTGAAACCAAGTTCACTTAACTTCGTTGGCAACATAGAAGGCCGTCATCTCTTTGAAGATCCGGTCGAAGTTGTCGTATGCGACGGATTCGTTGGCAACGTTATCTTGAAAACGTGCGAATCGATTGCCGTGGCAATGTTTAAATGGCTCAAGCACGAGCTCATGCGTACAAGGATGCGAAAAGTCGGCGCATTCCTTTCGAGAAATGCCATTGGAACGATTAAGGACAAGACGAATTATGAAGAATACGGCGGCAGTCCACTTCTCGGGGTAAATGGCATCTGCATCATCGCGCACGGAGCAAGCACGCCGTTGGCGATCAAAAACGCGCTGCGAGTCGCGGCCGAGTCCATTGAACAGCAGGTGAACCCGCATATCGTCGAAGAGATTCGCCGTTATCATGAAACGACAGCCCCGCTTCAGCCCGCGCTCCACTAAAGCGCTGCGCACGGTCTCAATCATCGGCACAGGCAGTTATGTGCCCGAAAAAATTCTGACCAATGCGGATCTCTCGCGAATGGTCAACACTAGCGACGAGTGGATCACCACTCGTACCGGTATTAAGGAACGTCGTATTGCGGCGAAGGGCGAAGACACCAGCGACATGGCGGCCAAGGCGGCACTGAAGGCGATCGAGCAAGCCAAGATTTCGGCCAAAGACATCGATCTCATCATGGTAGCAACGGCCACGCCGGACATGCTGTTTCCCGCCACGGCATGCTTTGTTCAGAAGAAGATCGGCGCAAACAAAGCCGCTTGCCTCGATATTTCTGCAGCCTGCGCGGGTTTTCTTTTTGGATTAGAAATTGCACAACAATTCATCACGTCACATACACACGAAACGGTGCTTGTGATCGGAGCAGAGAAATTGACGTCGATCACAAACTGGACCGATCGCAATACGTGTGTCCTTTTTGGTGACGGCGCCGGCGCCGCGATTTTGCGCCACCGCGGGAGCGCCCATGGCGTCATCAGCACTCACATCGGCAGCGACGGGCAGTACACAGACATTTTGTTCATGCCGGGCGGCGGGTCGCGGTGCCCTATCACACGGGAAAATGTGGACAAGCATCTGGCGACGATACATATGACCGGCAAGGAAGTGTACAAACAGGCTGTGATCGCGATGCTCAACGCAGCGAAAAAGGCTCTCGATCAAGCCGGGCTCTCCATTGAAGACATCGCCTGTGTCATTCCGCACCAGGCAAATCTGCGCATCATGGAGGCGATCGCGGACCGGCTCGGCATTTCGCGCGACAAAATGTTTGTCAATCTGGATCGCTACGGCAATACGTCCGCTGCAGCCGTCGCCATCGCACTCGACGAAGCGAATCGCAGCGGTCGAATCAAGCGCGGTGATTACGTTCTGATGGTCGTGTTCGGTGGCGGACTCACCTGGGCCAGCACGATCATCGAATGGTGAAAAGTGGCGTAAACATCAGGCTTGCGTTCTATTTGGGCGCCAGCGGAACTGTTACGCCACCATGGAACGTCGCCTGACTGCCATCCTCGCCGCCGATATTGTCGGATACAGTCGGCTCATGGGCGCGGACGAGGCGGGCACGCTTGCACAGCTCAAAGAGATTCGAAGCGAGTTGCTCGACAAGAAAATTGCCGAGCACCAGGGACGCATCGTCAAGATTATGGGTGACGGCATTCTCGCGGAATTTCCGAGTGTCGTCAGCGCCGTTGCCTGTGCGGCGGAGATACAGCAGGGAATGCAAGCACGCAACGCGAGCATGTCAGCGGATCGTCGCATCGAATTCCGCGTCGGTATCAATCTTGGCGACGTCATTGTCGAAGGAGACGACATCTATGGCGATGGTGTGAATGTCGCAGCGCGGCTCCAGACCATCGCCGCGCCCGCTGGAATCGCGGTAACTCAATCCGTGCGCGATCAGGTCGGCAATCGGCTGAATTGTGCTTTTGAAGATTGCGGTGACCAGCAGTTAAAGAACATCGACAAACCGGTTCGGGTTTACAATGTCCTGCTGGAGGAAGCAGCTCTAACCGGCGTGAGGTCAACGAACGACCCGCGCCCCTCGGTTGCCGTGCTCCCATTCACGAACATGAGTGGCGACCCCGAACAGGAGTATTTCAGCGATGGGCTCACCGAAGACATCATCACCGACTTGTCGAAAGTGTCAGGCCTGTTCGTCATCGCGCGCAACACCGCGTTCACCTATAAGGGCAAGGCGGTGAAGGTCGATCAGGTCGGCCGGGAACTCGGGGTTGCTTACGTGCTCGAAGGCAGTGTGCGCAAGGCGGGACAACGCGTTCGCGTCACAGGAGAGCTCATCAACGCGAGCAACGGCGGCCATGTCTGGGCTGACCGCTACGACCGGGACTTGACCGACATTTTTGCCATTCAAGATGAAATCACTCACGCAATTGTCCAGCAGCTAAAGGTCAAACTGTTGCCACAGGAAAAAAAATCGATCGCGCAATTACCGACCGATAACGTGGAAGCGTACACCTACTATTTGCGTGGTCGCGATTTCCTTTATCGCTTTTCCAAGCGCTACTTCGAGTTGGCGCGCCGAATGTTCGTCAAGGCCGTCGAACTCGACCCGGACTACGCCCGCGCCTATGCCGGGATCGCCGACTGCGATTCGTGGCTCTACATGGTTTATCAAGCCGATGTTTCACTCGAGGGGATTTTGGAAACCTCAGCCAAGGTTCTCGCATTGGATAATAACCTGGCCGAAGCCCACACTTCGCGCGGAGTCGCGCTTTCGGCCGCACGAAAGTTCGATGAAGCAAATGTCGAGTTCGAACGCGCACTGAAGCTGGATCCGAATTCATTTGCCGCCCACTTTCTCTATGCGCGTCCTGCGTTTCAGCAGGGAAATATCTCGCGCGCGGTGGAACTTCTGGAACGAGCGGCGCAAATCAACCCGACCGATTATAAACCCCCCGCGCTGGCCATTCACATGTACCGCTCGCTCGGACGCGATCAAGATACGAAGGCGGCCGCACAGAAAACAGTCGAGCTGGCTGAGCGCGAGTTGATCTCGAATCCCGAAGACCCTCGGCCTGCCATTGCCGGCGCCCTTGCACTACTGGAATTAGGTGAAGAGGACCGGGCGAAAGATTGGACGACCCGCGCTCAGGCGATCGAAGATCAGGATCCGATTTGTCTCTACAACACGGCGTGCGTCTACAGCCATCTCGGTGACGCGAAAGCTGCCTTTTCTTTGCTCGAACAAGTGATTCGCAATGGCCGGCCGTTCTGGAAAGACTGGATCCAAAACGATTCTGATCTCGATGGAATAAGAGATCATCCCGGATATCAGAAACTCCTTCAACGGCTCGAAGAACGAACGCAATCATAACAATGCGGATTGGAAACCCAGGCGCACGTCGACTCTTTGTCATGTCGAACGGCCACACAACGTTGCATCCCTTTCGTGCGGCCGCTAAGGCCGCTCTGATTGAGCTGGCCCTCGGCGAGCGGAGCGAGTCGAATGGGAGACGTCTCTAATTTATTGAATTCCGCGACTGACGATTGGAGATTCCTCAACTCCGCTCCGGAATGACAAAATGCTAATCGAAACTCACGCGCATCTCGATTATCCCGATTTCGCTAATGATCTCGATGACGTGCTACGCCGCGCGATTCAAGCGGGCGTGACGCGCATCGTCACGATCGGCACGTCGATCGAGAGCAGCCGGCGCGCGATCGATCTTGCGGAAAAATATCCGGCTGTTTACGCGGCCATTGGGGTCCATCCCACTTACGCTGAAGAGGCGGAGGAAGACGTTTTCACGCCGCTACGCGAACTGGCGAAGAACCCGCGAGTGGTGGCGATCGGCGAGACGGGACTCGATTATCACCAGCTGCCGAGCGAAAAAGTAGCGAAGGAAAAACAGGTCCAGGTTATGACGGCACTGCGAACTGAGACCGATGAAGAAATCGAAGCGCAAATTCGCGACGGCGCCTACAAATCAAAACAAGCAAGTTTATTTCAGCAGCAACTCGACCTTGCTCTGGAACTGGGGCTCAACGCAGTGATCCATCAACGCGACGCCTGGGAGGACACGCTGAAAATTATGCAGCCATACACGGGCAAATTGCGCGGCGTGTTTCATTGCTTCGGTGGCTCGCTCGATCAAGCGAATGAAGTTCTCAATCTTGACCATCTCGTTTCGTTCACTGGAATTGTTACTTTCAAAAACAGCGCAGCCGTGCGAGAAGTCGCGGCACAGATCCCGCTTTGGAAATTTATGGTGGAAACCGATTGCCCATATCTGGCG
>Ga0137403_10005357_pt1 | contig 14916 bp, 10 predicted proteins | sample CZOMad2_1_16fung_FD_122057 | JGI IMG/M metagenome (GOLD analysis project Ga0137403, IMG submission 122057) | Vadose zone soil fungal communities from Angelo Coast Range Reserve, California, USA - CZOMad2_1_16fungal (Hybrid Assembly) | ecosystem: Environmental > Terrestrial > Soil > Vadose zone... | reverse complement strand
GATCGCGGTCGCAAACACAGGCACCATGCCGGTTTCGATCACGCAAGCCACGCTTTCCAATCCGCAATTCAGCTTGACAGGTGTGACTCTTCCAATGTCGATTGGCACTGGCCAGTCGGGAAACTTTACAGTTGGCGTGACGCCTTCCACGGCCGGGGCTCTGACCGGGACGCTTACGGTCCTGGGCAGCGACGGAGCTGCGCCGGCGGTGGTAAATCTGTCTGCAACAGCAGTAGCCCCTGCACCGCAGATTTCCTTGAGCAGCACCTCGGTTCAATTTAGCACTGTCGGGATGGGGTCCACCAGCAATCTGAACTTGACGATATCGAACACCGGCAGTGCGGACCTGACGATCTCTGTGGTTACGCTCACCGGTGCGGAATTCAGTGTGAGTGGAATCACAACGCCCAAGACCCTTACTGCCGGCCAGTCGGCGCCAGTGACGTTAACTTTCAAACCTATAGTTGGTGGAGCGGCAGCAGCGACCTTGTCCATTACGAGCAACGATGCGGTGAATCCGACCGTGAATGTCGCTTTGACTGGGACGGGATCTACCGCAGCGTTTGGGCAGTTGCAGGCAAACCCACCCTCAGTGAGTTTTGGCAGGGTGAGCACGGGGAGCAACGGAACCCAACAAGTTACACTGAGCAACACAGGAACAGTTGCTGTTCATATTTCTGGCATTGCGGTGACTGGAGCCGGCTTTACGGCGAATGGAATAACCACTCCCTTTACATTGAACGCCGCGGCAACCGCGATCCTAAATGTAGCTTTTGCTCCAACTACCGGGGGGAGTGCCTCGGGGAGCGTAACGGTTACGAGCGACGCAACCAATTCACCTCTAACGGTTTCACTGGCGGGAACGGGCGCGCAGCCGGGAGTGAGTGTTACGCCGGGGAGCTTCGCCTTTGGAAACGTAGTGGATGGACAAACAAAATCGCAGACCTTCACGTTGACGAATACGGGCAGCGCAGCCCTCACGATATCCCAGGTGAGCGTAAGCGGGGCGGGCTACAGCCTCAGCGGGCTGGTGACGCCGAGTACGGTAGCAGCAGGAGCCAGCACGACTTTTAGCGCCACATTTGCTCCAACCGTGGCAGCAAGCTTACCGGGAACCATAACGATTACCAGCAACGCGCCGACATCTCCTTCGACAGTGGCACTGACCGGCACAGGTGTCGCAGGGACAGTGATACTGTCTGCAAATCCAACGAGTTTGGCGTTTGGCAATGTCAACGCGGGTGTGGCCAGTTCCAAGAGCGTTACACTGACCAACAGCGGCACGGGGAATGTGACCATTTCGCAGATCACGGTGAGCGCGAAAGACACAACCGCCAGCGGAGTGACACTGCCGGTGACCTTGACGCCGGGGCAAATCCAGACGATGAGTGTGGCGTTTAAACCAACGGCCCAGGAGACTGTTTCAGGCAATATTACCGTAACGAACTCACAAGGGACCAATACGGTGGTTGCTGTCAGCGGTACCGGCGTGCAGGCGGGAATTGGCTTGACGCCTTCCAGCACAGATTTTGGCAGCGTCACCGTAGGCGCAACGAATTCCCAGACGATTCAGATCCGGAACACCGGGAATGGCGTCCTGACCATCACCCAGGCAAACGTTACCGGGACAGGGTTCAGCGTGGCGGGCTTGGCGCTGCCACTGTCGATCAATCCTGGGCTCACAAGCACTTTCAACGCCCAATATCAGCCTGCAAGCGCGGGTTCGGCGAGCGGAAGCATTTCGATTGTGAGCAACGCTGCTGTTTCACCGAGTGTAGTTACGCTGACAGGAACCGGCATGACAGCCACCGAGATTCTTTCGCTGAGCTCAACGTCCTTGAGTTTCGGAAACGTGGACACCGGTACGAGTTCGACGCAGGCGGTATCCGTTACAAACACCGGCAATGCGATTGTTCAGATTTCCCAAATCGCAGTCGTCGGAACGGGGTATTCATTGAGCGGAGCGAGTGCGCCTATCACGCTGACTCCTTCACAGAAGCTGACCTTCAGCGTTATTTTCAACCCGACAGTTGCGGGCAGTGCAAGCGGAGCCGTGACCCTCACCAGCAATGCGACCGGTTCACCAGCAACGATTACGCTTTCGGGCAGTGGAGTGACGCCCGTGCCGCACACCGTGAGCCTATCCTGGACGGCAAGCACGTCGGCCGTTTCCGGCTATAACGTCTACCGGAGCACAACCAGCGGCTCGGGCTACGCGAAAATGAATGGCAGCCTGGTTGGAGCCGTGAACTACACCGATTCGAGTGTCGCGAACGGCACTACTTATTACTACGTGACCACAGCAGTGGATAGCAGCGGGAACGAGAGCAACCACTCCAACGAAGCGGTGGCGGTAATCCCGTAACGAGCGGATACAACTTTTATCGCTAAGAACCGTGTATCTTCAACCCTGGCGGTTGAACTGAATTGCGGTGCAGCTTCGCGTAACACCAGACAAGGGCTTGAGCGAGAAGCGCCCCCATCGAATCGATCAGAACATCGCGGACCCTGGCTTCCCGCATCGGCACCAACGACTGGTGCAACTCGTCAAGGCCGGCATAGCTGACCGCAATAGTCAGTGTAATAAGGGCCCATCGCCATCGCCAGCCGTGGCCCTCACCGCGAACCCCGTGGAACACGGCAATACTGAAGCCCCCGAATTCCGTCACGTGAGCGAGCTTTCGAATTGCGGTGTGCATCCTGTTGAGCGTGTGAAAGCTCGCGGCCGGAAAGATCCAATGCAGAACTGGCGTCAAGATTTTGGAAGTTTCCTCACCGCTGAAGTAGTGGGTTGAGAAGGTGGAAATTAGGATAGCCACGCAGATGGCCGGAATCCAGTATGTGAAGCGCTTTGCCATGGAGAATTATCTGCCAAGCCAGTGAGAATCCCTAGCGAAGCTTGCCCCTCCGTTTTAGATCGGCAAGATAGGCTTGCAGGGCCCCTTGCCAGGTGCGTAACAGGATGCCGTATGAACTTAAGACTTTGGGCGATAAGGCAGAGTATGCCGGGCGCCTGCCGAGACGCCCGGTTTCGGCGGATGTGATTGGGGAGATCCGGGTGCTCCTGCCCGCCAATTGCAGTGTTTCCCTTGCAAATTCGAACCAGGAACACGTTCCCGAGTTCGTGATGTTCAAGATGCCTCTCGCGTCCGTCCGAATCAGTCCGCGGATGGCGCCGGCCAAATCTCGCGTATACGTTGGAGAGCCGACCTGGTCCGCGACAACTTTCAGTTCAGGTCGAGAATCCGCTGCTTGCAGCATCTTCTCCGGAAAACAAGACTTGTTCGCGCCAAACAGCCAGGAGGTTCGGGCGATCAACCATTGATCGGCATGTTCCTTTACGGCTTGTTCGCCGGCGACTTTGGAGGCGCCGTAGATGTTTAGAGGATTGACCGGGTCTTCCGGTTCGTATGGGCGAGTCGACGCGCCGTCAAACACATAGTCTGTACTCAAATAGCAAAGTTTTGCACCAACCTCACGCGCCACAACGGAAACATTTCGAGTGCCATCGCGATTCACGGCGAATGCGATGTCCGGATCCCGCTCGCTGCCATCTACATCGGTGTAGCCGGCAGCCAGAATGATCCAGTCAGGGCGGTGCCTGGAGACCAGCCTGCGCACCTGTTCGAGATCGCGGATGTCTGCGTCGCGCGAAGTCGCCGGAATGCTTGTGTCTCCCGCCCAGTCATCAACGAGGTCGCTTCCCAAGAGGCCATTGGACCCAATTATCAGAATTCGCATGAATGGTTTGTTTCAGCGAAAGCCGGCACAGCCAGCGAACGTCCTGGTCGGCCGGATAGAACTGCCACGCTAAGAGTCAACATGAGAGCGAAAGGTTTCCGCGCGGCGATCGTAGTGTCTCTGATAGTAGTTCCGATATTCGCCGGAACGCGCGTGATCCAACCACTCGGAATTGGCACGGTACCACTCGATTGTTTTGCGGAGGCCGTCCTCAAAGCCGAGCAGCGGGCTCCAGCCGAGCTCGCGCCGAATTTTAGAGCTATCAAGCGCGTAGCGACGATCATGGCCTGGGCGGTCACGAACGTATTGAATCAATGAGTCGGACTTGCCGAGGAATCGTAGGATTGTGCGGACGATTTTCAGGTTGGGTTGAGACTCGCCGGAAGATACGTTGTAGACAGAACCCGGGGTGGCTTTCTCCAGCGCCAGAGCGATCGCGCGGCAATAGTCCTCCACGAACATCCAATCGCGCTCTTGCATGCCGTCGCCGTAGATTGGCAGGGGCTTGTTCTCGTTTGCATTTGCGATGATCAGCGGAATTAATTTTTCTGGAAACTGAAATGGTCCGAAATTGTTGGTGCAGCGGAGAATGACCGAGGAAATGCCATAAGTGTTGGCGTAGGCGGTAACAAAGTGATCTGCGGAGGCCTTGCTTGCCGCATAGGGGCTGCGCGGGTCGAGCGGAGATTCTTCATTGAAGATTACACCGGCGGGGGCGCTTCCATATACTTCGTCGGTGCTGATGTGAATAAACCGGATTCCGGGAAAACCACGCGCCGCCTCCAGCAAGGAGTGGGTGCCGAAAATATTGGTGCTCAGAAACGGAGAAGCATCCTCAATGCTGCGGTCGACATGGGTCTCTGCGGCAAAATGGACCACGGCGTCAAAGTTTCGGCGGAAAAGCTCGGTAACGGCAGTCCGGTCGGTGATGTCGCCTCGAACGAACGTGTACCGCTGGTCCTGTGCGACGTCGGCCAGATTCTCCGGGTTGCCTGCGTAGGTCAACTTGTCGAAATTGAAGATTTCGACGTCGCGGCGGGTGTTCAGGAGAAAGCGAACGAAATTAGCGCCGATAAAGCCTGCACCGCCCGTGACCAGAACTCTCAATCACCGCCATCCTTTCTTACAATCAGAACTCTAGCCGCGATCCGATTACTCGCTCCCGTTATTTTGAATCTTCGGAGGGTCGAGGTGGTTTCCCTCGCCCGGGCAGCTTATTGGTGCCCGTTTCGGCGGCAAGATTCGTCACCCGCAAAAGGGATTCGAAAGTTCCGGCGTCGCTCCACCAGCCCTCCAGGATGCTATGAGTGAGAGTCTTTTCTTTCAAATACATATTGTTGACGTCGGTGATTTCCAGTTCGTTCCGCCAGCTTGGCCTGGTCTTGCCGATTTTCTCGAAGACCGTTGAATCATAAAAGTAGATTCCGGTCACAGCATAGCTGGACTTGGGCTTTTTCGGTTTTTCTTCAATCCGGAGAATCTTGTCGCCGGAGAGTTCGGGACAACCGAAGCGTTCCGGGTCGCGGACTTCTTTGAGAATGATGTGGGCACCGCGCTTTTGCTTTTCAAACATATTTTTAGCAGCGACTATATTATTTTCGATGATGTTGTCGCCCAGGACGACGCAAATCTTCTCATCTTCCACAAAGGGCTGCGCCAGCCGAAGGGCGTCCGCAATCCCGCCCTCTCCCTCCTGGTAGGTGTAATGAATACGCTGTAGGCCGAACTCCTTGCCATTCGAAAGGAGGCGGATGAAGTCGCCCGAGTTTTGTCCGCCGGTGACGACAATGACGTCGCGTATGCCCGCGTCCACCAGCGTCTGGATGGGATAAAAAATCATCGGCCGGTCATATACAGGGAGCAGATGCTTGTTGGTAACGCGAGTCAGAGGATAAAGGCGCGATCCTTTCCCGCCGGCAAGCACGACACCTTTCATGGACGAGTTTCTCCTGGTCGCAAGTCTCCCACATTAGACTATTCGAAGTGTATGATTTTGGCGCTGACGCAAAAAACCCGAAACGGAACCCTTGAACTGCCCGATCCCATGTGGTTCTCTACTTATTTTTGGCAGAGGAGTCCATCTGGGGCCAGAAAATTTGGCGGGCTATTTAAAGCCGGATCGCGGAAATCAGAATTAGCCGCCCGAGAGTTGAGAAAGCGCACTGCGCGCCCGGTCCGCAAGCGGGGACTTGGGATCCAAATTGATCGCCTTCTCGAATTCAGCCTTTGCTTTAGCCGGATCATTGAGCTTCTGGTAGGTGAGGCCAAGATGATAACGGTACGTTTGATTGCTCGGAGTCGCTTTCACGGCGTCCTCCAGAAGCGGCGCCGCGACCGAGTAGCCGCCGTTGTTGTAGTAGGCCCAACCGAGGGTGTCCTCGGCATTGGGAAGTTTGGGGAGTCCCTTCCGAGCGGTCTGTGCCAGCGTCAGTGCAACGGTGGGGCTGCCACCATGCTCCAGAAGCAGATAGGCCAGATTGTTGGAAGCAAGAGGATTTTCCGAATCGATCGTCAAAACTTTTTGGTAGGTTGATTCCGCCTGCTGCCAATTGCCGGAGCGCTCATAGAGGGCGCCAAGCGAGATCTGGAGGCGGACATCCCTCGGGGATATTTCGATGGCTCGTTGATAAAGAGCGATAGCTTTATCGGGCGAACCATCCGCGGCAACCAATTGGGCAAGCAGGACCATGGCGGGAACATTGTTTTTATCCAGTGCTAGCACCTGGTTTGCGGAGTCTTCCGCTGGCTTCAATTGTTTCGCCTGCACCTGCAGCTCGGCGAGCAAAAGAAGCAGCCCGGCATGGCTGGGATTCCGTTTAATCTGTTCCTGAACAAAAGCCATTGCGTCGGCAGGCTTGTTTTTAGCTTCATCAACTTGAACAATGCCGCGGATCGCTTCAAACGAATTCGGATCGCGCGAGAGTGCCTGGCGGAACATGGCCTCGGCGTCTGCCGAGCGCTTTTGCGCCAGCCGCAATTCTCCCATTTTCAGGAAGTACATGGGGTTTTGTGGGCCCAACTTCTGGAGATTCATCAAATCCGCCTCGGCTCCTATGGCATCGCCTTGATTCATGCGTGCGGTTGCGTGATACAAGTAGCCGTCAGCAGAATTCGGCGCTTGTTTTTTCAATTGATTGCTAAGGTCTTCCAGATTCTTCCAATCCCCCTTCACGGCAGCGTTTCTTGTTAGAGCCAGCCAGGCTTCCGTCAGGTTGGGACGCAGGCGTACAGCTTCTCGCCACTCGCTTTCGGCCTGCTGGGTGCTGCCCTTCTCGGCGAAAGCGAGCCCTAATTGGTAGTGGCCCAGAGCATTGTCGGGAGCGCTTTTCAAAGCTGCCTGCAGGGTGGTTAGAGCCTCATCCGCCTTGTGCTGCCGCAGCAGGATCTGGCCTCTGAGGACGAGAGATTCGGCATCCGAGGGGCTTCTTTTCAGGAGGGCATCCACGCGGGGCGTGGCGTCGTCCGAGCGGTTGTTCAGAATCAGTAGCTGAATATAGGTTCGCTGAACCGAAAGATCGTCCGGATATTTTGCGGAAAGAGAGGCGAACTCGCTAGATGCATTTTCAAGTTGGCCGCGGGAAAGATAGAAATCTCCCAGCATGCGGTAGGCCGCTGGATTGGAGCTTAGTTGTTCCTTGGCATCGGTCAGGACCTGCTCGGCCTGGGTGGTTTTCCCTTCAGTAAAATATAGCGAGGCGAGAGCGGCGCGCGGCGAAGGATCCTGGGGGACGACCGCTATGGCGGATTGCAGCTGCTTTTCCGCATCTGAACCTCGCTTCAATCGGTTGTATATACCGGCCAGAAGAAGATAAGCCGAGACGGATTTTGGCTCAAGGCTTTGCGCTTTAAGCAGATTCGGCTCGGCGTCTTTGAGATTGCCAGCGCGCATTTGCAACTGGGCGAGGTTCATATAAGTTGAGGCGCGCTCCGGCTGCATTTTCACGGCGTCGCCAGCCTCTTGGAAAGACTCAGTGGAATTTCCCAGGGCGGCATCCGCGTTCGAAAGCAGAAGCTGTGCCTCGACATTGGCAGGATTGGCTTTGAGCACGAGTTGGGCGCGCTCTTTGGCTTCCTGTTTTTGGCCAGCTACAAGCTGCAATCTTCCTAGGTCGAGTTGCGCCTCCCAGTTGTCGGGCTGAAGCTCTACGGTTCGCCTAAACTCGCCGAAAGCGGCGGCTAGACTCGAGAGTTTGAGCTGTGTTTGAGCCAGTTTGAAGTGCGCTTCTGCGTAACGCGGGTCGAGTTGAATTGCACGGCCGTAGTAAATCAAGGCTTCGGGGTATTTCCCCTGGTCGAAACTCACATTGCCCTTTGCGAGAAATTTCTTCGGATCGCGATTACACGCAGAGAGGCACACAATCAGGACCAGGAACAGAGTGGTCGAGATTCGTCGGAAAAATCGCGTGCGACCGCAGATCAAGCTGTGATGGAAAATGATGGAGTTCATATCCGCCTGGAAATGCAATTCTGCACCCCTATTCCTCATGCGGCAAGCGACAACCTTGGCCAGAGCTAACTTTAAGAGAATCTTGTAGGTGAAGACCTCAATCCTGAGGCGGAAGGAGTGTATCAGTAACGTAGGAAAGGAAGACTGGGAGAGATGGACGAGTGAGGGGAATCTGGGGGATAAATGGGATATATTTTTTCCACTTTCCGTGGCGAGAACTTGAGGTTGGGAAAGTGTGCCCAGGTACCGGTTGCATTACACACCGTAACTGATTGATATGGAATTAGTTGCTTGCCCATGTGAAAATGGGGAGGAAGGTGGGCCTATTTCTTCGTGGTTATTCTCGTGCATCTTTCTTCTAGATGGGATGCCTCCAGCTGAGCTAGTTTCATGCTGAGTTTTAGGCTGGCGCCGAAGCGAGGTTCTGGAAAATGGTACGCAACGGAGAAATAACTGTAGCTGAGATTAAGCGGATATTCCGCCGCTATTGGTGGATTCCTGCTTTCGCAACTGTGGTGCTAGGCGTGATTGGCTTGGCCGCGTCTCTCGTACTTCCCAAGAAATACACGTCTTCGACTCTGGTTCTCGTTGAGCAACCGACGGTCCCCGTAGACCTAATCAAGCCAGTGATCACGAATGACCTAAACCAACGAATGGCGTCGATGAAAGCGCAAATTTTGAGTCGGTCCCGGTTGGAATCGATCATCGACAAATTTGGCTTGTTTCCTCAAGAGCGGAAAACGGCCCATATGGAAGACCTGGTAGAGAGGTTGAAGTCCACAATCGATGTTGAGCTGATTCAGCCGATGACGGGAGCGATTGATCACCAACCTCCGGGATTCAACGTGAAGGTGACGTTTGACGACCCACAATTGGCGCAACAGATCTGCCAGGAAATTACCTCCATGTTCATGGAGCAGAACGCGACAGGTCGTGTGGCTCAATCGAACAAAACGACGCAGTTCCTAACCGAACAGTTGAACGAAGCGAAGGCCAAGCTCGAAGAGCAAGACAAGCGGTTAGCCCAATTCAAGGCGGAGCACCTGGTCTCGATGCCAGAGCAGGAGCAGACGAATATCACGCTCCTCGGCGGAATGAATACGCAATTGGACGCCACCACCCAAGGCCTGACTCGGGCCCAGCAAGACAAATCGCTCAACGAAACCTTGCTGACCAATCAGGAAACCAGCTGGAAAGCCTCACAGGTGGGGCAACAGAATCCGGAGACCGAGGATCAGGAGATGAACGCGCTGCAAGCGCAACTTTCGATCCTGCTGTCGAAATACACTCCCCAGCATCCCGACGTAATCAAGCTCAAGACACAAATTGATGAACTAAACAAGAAAATGGCCGAGGCCCCGGCGCCGAAGCCGGCAGCCGCGGGAGCGCAAGCAGCGCTTCGCGAACCCCCGGCGATCCAGCAATTGCGCACCAGGATCAAGCAAGATGACTTTTCGATCACAGAGCTGACCAAGCGCCAAAGCCAGATTCAGGACCAGATTCGGGCAATCCAGGGTCGCTTGCAGGCCAGTCCCGTCGTGGAGCAGCAATTGAAAGAGATGACGAGGAGTTACCAGACAGCCTCTGAGATCTATAATGACTTGCTGAAGAAGAGGGAAAACTCGGCGATGGCCACGGATTTGGAGCACGAGCAGCAGGGCGAAAACTTCAAAGTGCTTGACGCCCCGAGTCTGCCGACCACCCCGTCGTTTCCCAAAAAGATTATTTTTGTGGGCGGCGGCCTTGGGGCGGGATTTGCGCTTTCTCTGGGCATTCTTTATCTGCTGGCCGTTAGTGACAAGGCCATGTATTCCGAGCGCGATGTGGAGCTGTGCCTGAAGATTCCGGTCCTCACCAACGTGCCCAGCTTCGATGTGAGTGTCCACGGAAACGGATGACGGTCGGACGGTGGCACCCAAAGCTGCCCCCCCGCGGTAAGGGAGACAAGGTCAGGCAGAAGGACTGAAAGAGAGAAAGATGAGCCGGATCCATGAAGCCTTAAAAAAAGCGGCCGAAGAGCGAAGCGCGACCGCCAATCGAACGGCAGTTGACCCAATGGAACTTTCTATTCGGGAAGAGGTAGCCGGAAGACTCCCGGTCCTCGAAGAGGGCCCAGTAAAGCCTCGGACTGATGTGAAGCCAGACCCCGGAGTTGGGCGCTTTGAGGATTTTGCGAAACGCTGCCAGCAGACTGTCTGGAAGATTGAACCGACAGCAAATGTGTATTCTGCGCACGGGAACAACACGATCGGCGCGGAAAGATTCCGAACGCTGCGTTCGCGGCTCTATCAGGTTGCCTCGGCACAGCCCCTAAAGCGCATTCTAATCACAAGCAGCACTCCGGCCGAGGGGAAAACCTTCGTGGCTGCGAATCTGGCCCAATCGTTTATCCGGCAGGAGAACAGGAGAGTGCTGCTGATTGACTCCGACCTGCGGGCTTCGCGTTTGCACCTGCACGTGGGCGCCTCCGAGACACCCGGGTTGTCCGACTATTTGCGCGGAGATCTCGACGAGTATCAGGTCACACAGACAGAGAAGGGCGGAAACCTCTGCTTGATCCCCGGCGGACGAGAGGTACCAAATCCGAGCGAGTTGCTGCATAGCGACCGGATGAGGAGTCTGCTCGATCGGATGTCGGTGATATTCGATTGGATTATTCTGGATTCACCGCCAGCGCTGGCGGTGCACGATGCCAGCCTTCTCGCCGATATGTGTGACGGCGTGCTGTTTGTGGTCCGGGCCGGGGTAACTGATTTTGAGCTGGCTGCGAAAGCTTCGGCCGAATTCCGCGAAAAGAATCTGCTTGGAGTGGTTCTGAATCGCGTGGAAAAGGGCGATTCTTACGGCGGTTATTACTACAATTATGGGCGCGCGCAAGAAGGCGGTTCCAACCGCCAGGAATAGCTCGGCGACAGTAGGAGCTTCAAGGCTATTGTTTTAGCAGGGCTATCTACCCTTGCTGTGTGACAAGCGAGGCCGTGCGTGCCTCGCCCCTCCGTAAGAGCCAATAGACCGGCAGGAGCAGGGCTAAGCCAATCAGGAAGAAAACGACTCCTCCGCGGTGGTGGAGATTTCCGGTCAAGAATGCTGGATTGACGTAGTTCGCCAGCAATGTGAGTGTCGCGATTCGAACCCCATTCTTAACCAGCATCATGCCCAGTCCCGCAGCTACAAACGCCACTTTTTTCCACATGGGCCGAAACGAGAAGTGAGCCACCAGTACGGCCAGGATCAGAAGAGCCAAACTCGACCGAATTCCACTGCATTCCTGCGCCACTTCAATCGATATTTTGGGAAGGCGAAAAACAAATCCCTGACGAAGCACCGGAACGCCGCTCAGATTGAACAAGAATTCCGCTATCGCCGCCGAGCCCGCTTGGAGCCAGTAAATTGTCCGTTGAAGAAGGACCTCCGGGATGGGGACAGCAAAGAGTAAGAATGCCAGTGCGAACCAGGAGGACTTGGCGGCTGCCGAGCCGAGGGTAAATACAAATCCCGCGGTCAGCAATAAGACAAGGGAAAGAGCATAGCCACTTAAACGATTTCGGGCTCCACACAAACCGCAGTTCAGCGAGAGAATTGCAGTGAGGGCAGATGTGAGAAAGAAGGGTGCGGCCGGCCACAATTCAAAAGCGTCCTGGGGTTTCGTTAGTTTGCGCTCCGTCCACAGCAGCCATGCTGAAATGAAGGGAACGAGGACGATGTGGGAGGCGGTGTCATCCTGGCTGGCAAGCTGAAACAGGCCAAATACCGGCTTCCAGAAAAGCAGCAGAGAAAGCAATGCCCAGACAGCAAAAACAGGCCAGGGATTGATATTCCGTGGTGGGGTGGAAGTCAATGGAGCATCCTTTTCGCGGTGGCTGGAACTGAATTACTCAAGATGCTTGCTCTCCTGATCGGAATTTCCTCCGATCCCCCAAAACGCTTCAAGACTTGTCCACCGACTGTACTCATTGTATTTCAAACATCGGGCCGAACGCTGCGCGGCTTATTTTGCCGATGTCCGATTCATTAAGCGTGCAGTCTGCTGGCCAAGTCTGACGGAGTTTTGTCGAGCTCATAAAGCGCCAGAAACACGGCTTGCCCGTGGAGTCTTCCTGATACCCTCTGCAGCCGGAGCCTACCCGATACGCCCGACCAAACTGCACTCAGAACCTCATTTAGCGATTGAGACAGCCTTCAAGACTGGCCTACCAGACAAAGGGACCCCGGTGTTGCCATAGGGCAGGGGAATAAGCTCAGATTTGCCTCTTGGATCAAGTTTCAAGCCCCTCAGAACGCACTTAACAGTTTTGTTTTCAGGTTATTAGACTCAAATCAGGTATAGCCCGTGTCGCCTTCGGGAAGGGGATTGCAACTATAAGGCATAGCTTTTCTCATTCTTGTCGGCGATGACTTGTAGAGGATGGACGTTCAGAATCTCATCGTCCATAATTAGTTGAAAATACGCATGTTAAAAGATGGTTAAGGCGCCGCTCCGGGGTTCCCCTACGTTCACGACTGGCAGGGTAATTGCCTTTATGGGAGTGACGGCCCGATGGGACTGTAACGGTGATAGCCTGCCGAATTGAGCAATTGGATAGGAAACGGACGAAACCTTGACCCTTCTAACGGAAAATACGCCAAGCGGTTCTACTCCGAAAGCTTCTTGGTATGCCCTCCAAGTTCGCGCCCGGAAGGAAGGGTACGTTGCGGCGCAGATTGAGGGACAGGGTTACGAGTGCCTGCTGCCGACTTACAAGAGTGTTCGAAAGTGGTCGGATAGGATGAAGGAGATTGAACAACCTCTCTTTCCTGGCTATTTGTTTTGCCGATTCGATTTTCAAAACCGCCGGCCTGTAATCACCACTCCTGGAGTGCTCCAGATTGTTGGGTACGGCAGGACGGCAATAGCAGTTACGGACGAAGAAATTCAGGCAATGCAATTGGCAGTCGCATCGGAAATGCCCAAACATCCGTGGCCGTATCTGGAAGTCGGCCAACGCGTCCGGGTGAACTACGGGACCCTAAGCGGGCTGGAAGGAATTTTGGTCAACGTGAAGGGGAATCATCGCGTGGTTCTTTCGGTGACACTCCTGCAGAGATCAGTGGCACTGGAAGTGGAGACATCGTGGCTTTCCGTGGTCAAGGAAGAGACGCAGGTAAGCATGGCGCAACGAATACTTCGCCCGATTCGCCTGCCGCTGGGTATCTAAGTTCAATCGGATTGGAATTGGAGCGAGAAAGATGAGTCCAATGGAAGCGATAGCGCGGCGAGCGAATGAGAGCCCCAAATTGGAAGTTCGCGCGCATTTGTCCGTACCGAACATGGGTAACACGCCGCCGCGGATGCTGCTTAACGAGGACGCGTTTGTCTCCATGCTGTATCTGGAGCGCCGCCGTGCGGAGCGGGCACAAAACCGGTTCGTGCTGATTTTGGTGGATGTGCAAAAAATAATGGAAGAGATTTCCGGCAAAGACCGAATGGTGCAGGCACTGGCCAAGTCGTTGTCGGAAGCGACCCGGGAAACGGACATCATAGGCTGGTATCTCGAAAAGAGCCTGATGGCGGTGATCGGGACCGAGCTCGGGAAAGCCAGCAACGAAGTTGTCCAAAAAAGATTTCTAGAAAAGTTGCGGAGTCTGTTCGAATCGACGCTGGGAAAAGAGAAGAGCGCGTCAATCTTCGTCTCCTTCCACTTTTTCCCGGAAGAGTACGGCAGCGGCGCGAACGATCATTCCGCGAACATCAAACTGTATCCGGAGATACAAAAGCGCGAAGATGCGAGAAAGGTCCCGTTGGCAATCAAGCGGGCCATCGATCTGGCGGGCAGCACCGCGGCGCTTGTTTTTCTATCTCCGATTTTTGCGGCAGTGGCTCTGGCAATCAAGCTTACTTCAAGGGGTCCTGCGCTATTCAAACAGGAGCGCCTAGGCCAGCATGGGAAAACCTTTACGGTACTGAAGTTCCGCTCGATGCGGACGGATTGCGACCCGAAAATCCACCAGCAGTATGTCGAGCAATTCATCGCCGGCCAAGTGGATGGAAATTCGGAAGCGGCAGCGAAGCCGGTGTTCAAGATTCAAAAAGATCCGCGCGTGACTCCTGTGGGCCGTTTTATTCGCAAGACCAGCATGGATGAACTGCCTCAGTTCTGGAATGTGCTGCGGGGAGATATGTCCCTGGTTGGCCCGCGCCCGGCACTCGCCTACGAATTCCGGAAGTACGAAGTGTGGCACCGCCGGCGCGTTCTGGAAATCAAACCCGGTATCACGGGTTTGTGGCAGGTTGAAGGACGTAGCCGGACGCGCTTCGATGAAATGGTGCGCCTAGACCTGAAGTATGCACGCGCCTGGTCAGTTTGGCTGGATCTGAAAATTCTGGCGCAGACACCCGGCGCTGTGATTCAAGGCGAAGGCGCGCACTAAGCGAGTGCGCCAAGTCGCCGCCCCGGAAAACTTCAGCGCCAGGGCATCCGCCAGTTCGGCCAAACGACATTTCTTCTCCAGCAGTTCCTCTGTGATCGCTCCACAACGCGCCGCTGTCCCCGGCGCCGTCTAGTCCGAGGAAGTCTCAAGGAGTTCAACGATGCGTATCGGTGTGATTGGTTACGGTTACTGGGGGCCGAATATCGTCCGCAATTTTCATTCGCAGGACAATTGCGAAGTGGTTCTGGTGGCCGATCGCAATCCAAATTGCGAATCTCGCCTGAAGAAAACGTTTCCCGGGATCGGATTTACAACCGATG
>Ga0137403_10005355_pt1 | contig 14921 bp, 12 predicted proteins | sample CZOMad2_1_16fung_FD_122057 | JGI IMG/M metagenome (GOLD analysis project Ga0137403, IMG submission 122057) | Vadose zone soil fungal communities from Angelo Coast Range Reserve, California, USA - CZOMad2_1_16fungal (Hybrid Assembly) | ecosystem: Environmental > Terrestrial > Soil > Vadose zone... | reverse complement strand
CACGCCCTCTTATGTCGAGGCTGCCCACGAAATCGCCCGCGAGATCGGCGCGGTTCTGTTTGAAGGGGTGTACACGGCTCTGCGTGGGCCGTCTTATGAAACCCCCGCCGAGATCCGAATGATGCGCAAGCTGGGCGCTGACGCCGTGGGAATGTCTACCGTGCCCGAAGCTACAGTGGCGCGACACTGCGGCATGAACGTGCTTGCGATCTCGTGCATAACGAACGTCGCGGCCGGGCTCGCGGCCGCCGAGATAGATCACAGCGAAGTGATGGCAGTCGGCGAGCGTGCGGGTAAGCAACTCACCGAGTTGATTGTCCGAGTGATTCCGCGATTGGTGAGTACCGACTTATAGATCCTATATGTCCTATAGGTCCTAGATGTCCTGATGGTACAATCACACTATGATAATCGGTATCAGCGGGGGCACGGGATCGGGCAAGACGACCGTTGCGCAGAAGATCATCGCGCCGGTTGGCGCCGGTAACGTCGTTTATCTTCAGCAGGACTCTTACTATCGAAACCTCGGCGACATGCCGCTCGACCTTCGGCACCGAGTCAACTACGACCATCCGGACGCCTTCGACACCGAATTGCTTATAAACCACCTCGATGCGTTACGCGCTGGTGAAGGCATAGAGCAGCCGATCTACGATTACCCCACTCACTCGCGGAGGGCGGAGACGATTCACGTCGAGCCGCGGCCCGTTATCATCGTTGAAGGCATTCTGGTCTTCGTGAACTCGCAGATGCGCGGGTTGATGGACCTCAAGATATTCGTCGACACCGACGCCGACATACGTTTCATACGGCGGCTCGACCGCGACGTGCACGAACGGGGACGCTCGGTGGAATCGGTCATCACGCAATACACAACGACGGTGCGGCCGATGCACCTTCAGTTTGTCGAGCCGTCGAAGCGCTACGCCGATATCATTATTCCCGAAGGCGGCTTCAACGACGTGGGGATCGATTTGATCACCGGAAAGATCATGTCGTTCCTTGGGTCAGCGGCCGAGCCGGATGCGATGCCCATTCGATCAGACGCGCGCGAAAGTGAGCGCCCGGAGGTTCCGAGTTAATCGAGAGCACGAGGGAGAAGGGAAGCGGTGTTGCAATGATAAGTGATGATGAGTTGATCGCACAGGCGAAGGACGCGCGGCGCTGGGCTCACGCGCCTTACTCGAATTTCAGCGTGGGAGCCGCGCTCCTCAGTTCGGATGGACGGGTGTTCACGGGCTGCAACGTTGAAAACTCGACCTACGGGCTGAGCATGTGCGCCGAGCGAGTCGCGATCTTCAAGGCGATTAGCGAAGGCGCCCACGAGATTGCCAGAGTCGCCGTGGTGACCGACCACGAGCACATTGCGCCTCCGTGTGGGTGCTGCCGCCAGATGATCTGGGAGTTCGCCTCTGACGAGACGGAGGTGATTCTTGCTAACCTGTCAGGCGATGTTCGCAGGTATCGAATAAGAGATCTGCTGCCCGAGGCGTTCGACGCTCGATACCTCGAAGGTGTAAGCTAACGAAACTTCCTGGGTATTTCCTGCAGGAGAGAATCGAATGAACAACGAGGAGTTCGAACGCCGAATGGTGTTTTTTCTGGAACAGCAGGCAAAGTTCGAGGAGTTCTTCGTGAAGCAGAAGGACTACAACGCCGAGGTGAATGCGCGCTTGGACCGGACCGATCGCCAGATAGCGGAGTTGGTGGGATTCACGGGCATCTTGAGAGACGCGCTCATCGGTCTTACTCACCACGCCGAGCGTCACGACCGCGAGATTGCCGACATCCGACGGACATTTGCGGAACAAGCTGAGAAAGGCAAAGAGACCGACGCCAGATTGAACGCTCTCATGTTGGTCGTGGAGCGCCACGTCAGCGGCCATCAGTAGAATCAATACTCAAGCTCGCTTTAGATTTACTGCGTGAGGATCGCGAATCACCAGACATCAGTCGCATCGACGCAAGCTGGTGCCTATGCTGCCGCTGCGTTTTCGCTCTCCGTCTGCCAAGACGCGACCTGAAAGGAGATCGCTTGAGAAAGACCCTCACATTGACCATTCTGGTTGTCATTCTGATTCTCGACGTTGCGCCTTCCAGCGGAAGAGCCGCCGAGCGAGTCGATATCATCATCCGCGGCGGAACCGTCGTCACTATGGATGGCTCGTCGCGCGTGATTGAAAACGGAGCCGTCGCGATCAAAGGCGAACGCATAGTGGGCGTCGGGACCGCCGTGGAAGTCGCCGCCAAGTATGCCGCCGCTCGCATTATCAACGCCGCGGGCAAAGTCGTGATGCCGGGCTTGATCAACACGCATACTCACGTGCCGATGGTGTTGTTTCGAGGCATCGCCGATGATCTGCTGCTGATGGAATGGCTTCAGAAGTACATCTTTCCTGCCGAGGCGAAAAACGTCGACGAGCAGTTCGTTCGCTGGGGCACACGGCTCGGGTGTCTCGAGATGATTCAAGGCGGGACGACGACCTATGTCGATATGTACTACTTCGAAGACGCGATCGCCGATGAGACTGCACGGGCAGGGATGCGAGCAGTGCTGGGCGAGACACTTATCGATTTTCCCGCGCCCGACAACAAGACCTGGGACGCGGGCATAGCATACGTGGAAAAATTCGCGACGAAGTGGAAAGGTCACGCGCTGATTACTCCGGCGATTGCTCCGCACGCGGCGTACACGGTGTCAACCGATCACCTGAAGCAAGCACATTCGTTCTCGGAGCGGTTCGGCGTGCCGCTCGTCATTCACGTTGCTGAAGATCCTGCGGAGGTCAAAACAATTCAGGAACGGTACGGCTCAAGCTCAGTTGCTTATCTGGAGCGGATAGGCTTGCTGGATGAGCGAGTCATCGCCGCGCACATGATTTGGCCGACTAGCAACGATATCGGCACGCTTGCGAAGCGGAGGGTAGGGGTTGCGCACTGTCCGCAATCAAACATGAAACTGGCCGGGGGAGCCGCTCCTGTGCCACAGATGCTCAAAGCGGGAGTAGCGGTAGGGCTTGGAACTGACGGCGCGGCATCCAACAACGACTTGAGTCTGTGGGAGGAGATGGACACGGCGGCGAAGCTTCACAAGTTGACTTCAAAAGAACCGACAGTGATCAATGCTCGCGAGGCGCTCGAGATGGCGACCATTCGCGGAGCGCGCGCGATCCATCAGGACAAGGAAATCGGCTCGCTGGAAATCGGCAAACGCGCTGACCTGATAATCGTTGGAATGGACAGCGTTCACCAGACGCCGCTTTACAACGTCTACTCGCAGCTCGTGTACGCTACTAAGGCTTCGGATGTTGAAACGGTACTAATCAACGGCAGGATCATAATGCAGAATCGACGGGTGTTGACTATCGATGAACGCTCGGTGCGCTTGAAAGCCAATGAATATCGCGATCGAATCCGAAAGAGCGTCAGCACTCAATAGCGATCAAAGAGCCGGGTTCCCCGCGATCCCTCGACCGACGCTTCCACAGGAGTATCAACAACGACCAAAACATAACGAAGACCAGAAGTCTCTCTAAATGCAACCCAAGAAGCCCGAGAGGATTGGCCGCCAGGCGTTCGCCGCTGAGATGTAGCCGTTCGGTCAGCAGCCCGGGAACGCTCACAGCCAGCAGTCCGAGCGCTGCAACGCAAATGGAACCAAGCTTCCGAGCCCTGCCTCGCACTATCAGATCGAAAAAGACCGCCGCCGGAAGCACGCATATGACTGCGTCGTAGACTCGGTGATACACAAACCAGAGACTGAAGAAAGTCAGGATCGTGATATGAAACCCTTCGCGATGTGGCGTTTTCCAGAAAACAAGACACATTGCAAGTGCCGCGATGACGATCAGTGTGATGTTCAACCAGTCGGCAAACTGCTCGTTCCCAGTCAATGCGAAAAGCAGCGGACCGATCTCAGTCACGCCGGCGAAGACCCCGGAATTCGTAATCGAAATATGAACCATGCCGCGGACGTAGTCGCCCGTCACGTCGAACAGCGATAACCCGAGTCGCAGCGAGAACGCTTCGGTTAACAGTGCCACGGTCAGGCCAGCTGCGGCCGCGATCTTCCACTCTCTCCTCCAAACAAAGTACAGGGCGAACGGAAGCGTCAATGGGTACTTGCAAAGCGACAATCCCAGAAGCAATCCCGCAAGCACACTCGCGCCTCGCTTGCGCGCGAGCAATGACCCCAGCACCAGCGTCGTTATGATCAAGCTTATTTGCCCGTTGCGCACAGTGACCCGAAACGGAGCCCAGCAGACCACGAGCGCGGCAAGATATACATACGCCTTCGCGGGCCAAGCTTCGCCCCAAAGCCTCTTTACCAGCAGTAGAATCGCGACGCTCGCCAGCAGATTGACCGCTACAAAGATCGCTCGGAGTTTATCGAAGGAGAGAAGGGCGAACGGCGCGAACAGTACTGAACCAAAGGGAGGATATCCGAAGAATGGACCCTCCCCCGTCTGATAGACTCCGGCGGCCCACGCTCGACCTATGACCTGAAACGTGGCCAGGTCCTTCCCGTTACCCAGTGCCGTGACTACCGAATATACGAGAGAAATCGCGGCGAAAAGAAGCAACGCAGTATCGGCAATGACCATCAGCCACTGGTGTTCTTTTGAAGTCTCGGACGGGGAGTTCACTATCAATCGCCTAGAACTCTGAGGACGGTTGAATCAAACCTTGCCAGGCGAGCCGTTCGGCTCACAATCCAAGCTTCGGCCAGAGCTGATCGATTCGTCTTTTCACGTCTTCGCTCATCTTGATTTCTTTTGGCCACGGGCGATCGAAGCCCTCTGATTTCCACTTGCGCGTTCCGTCTATACCCATCTTCGATCCAAAGTTTGGCAGCCGCGACGAGTGATCCAATTGGTCCACCGGGCCGGCCATGAATTGAATGTCACGCTCCGGATCGATGTTGTTCAGCACCCGCCACGCTACTTCATTCAAGTCGCGGACGTTTGTGTCGTTGTCCACGACGACTATGCACTTGGTGAACATAGCCTGGGGCAGCGACCAGATTCCGTTCATGATCTTGCGAGCGTGGCCGGGGTAGTCCTTCCTGATCGAAACGATCATCAAGTTGTGAAACACTCCGGCGAACGGCATGTGATAATCCGCGACTTCCGGGAACTGGCGCTGCATAAGCGGCAGATAAATTCTCTCAATCGCTTCTCCCATCCAGCAATCTTCCTGCGGGGGCTTGCCGACGATGATCGTCTGGTAGATCGGCTTCTTGCGATGAGTGATGCAGGTGACGTGAAAAACCGGGAACTCGTCTTCGAGCGAGTAGTAGCCGGTGTGATCGCCGAACGGCCCTTCGGTCCGCAGCTCTTCGGTATCGACGTAGCCTTCCAGCACGATCTCGGCGTTAGCCGGAACCTCGACATCGACGGTTTCGCATTTCACCATCTCGACCGGTTTCTCGCGCAGGAAGCCGGCGATCATCATCTCGTCCAGGTCTTCCGGAAGCGGCATGATCGCCGAGAAGACTGTCACAGGATCGGCTCCTATGGCCACTCCTACGTCGAGCCTCCCGCCGCCGCCGCGCTTCAAGTTGCGAAAGTGCTGCGCGCCGTGCTTGTGAATCTGCCAATGCATGCCGGTGGTCGTCTCGTCGTAGATCTGCATTCGATACATCCCGCAGTTGCGCTTGCCGGTCTCCGGGTTCCTGGTGAACACCAGCGGCATCGTAATATAGCGCCCCCCGTCTTCCGGCCAGCACTTGATGATCGGAAGATCCAGCAATGAGAACTTTCCTTCCGTAAGCACTCGCTCTTTGCACGGACCGTCTTTGACTATCCTGGGAAACATCTTTGCGAGGTCGGCGAGGCGCGGGATCATTTTGATCTTTTCGATCAACCCCTGAGGCGACTTCACGTCGGTGAGTTCAGTTATGCGCTCGGTGATCTCGCTGTAGTCGGTCACCCCAAGCGCGAGCATCATTCGCTCGCGGCTGCCGAGGGCGTTTATGAGCACCGGAATCGAATGACCACGGACGTTCTCGAACAGGAGCGCGGGGCCGCGTTGTTTGGAGACGCGGTCGGTGATCTCTGCTATTTCAAGCTCCGTGTCCACCTCGGCCCGAATGCGTTTGAGTTGATTTCGCTTTTCAAGAAGGGATACGAACTCTCTGAGGTCTTCGATAGCCATAGCTTGGCGGCCGTTTTGATTCGGAAGTGCAGAGTAGCACGCGAATGGATCGAACACAAATTCGTGGTTCCGCGCGACAGGGCGGGATCATCTCGGATTTACTAGTCGAGCGAGGGGCCCTGGCTCCAAATCTGACGCGTCACACCCGTTGCATTCGGTTGATGCCCCACGACGGTTGACGTATATTACGCGCAGGCTTCTGCGATCTGCGATCGATTCCATCAGAGTATCAGGAGACGATCATGTCTTTTTCTTTCAGTCCCACCAGGAAGATCTTCAAGCGCCTGACCTTCGTTCTGATGACTTGTGTCGCGTTTATGCTGGTGTGCCGGCCGCAACCTCGCACTGTCATAGCCGAAACGTTGCCGTCCAGTTTCAAGAGTCTTGAGAGCCCGCAGGTTCATCCTCTGGCCCTCACTCCTGATGCCTCCCGGCTCCTGGCGGTTAATACTCCCGATCATCGATTGTCCGTGTTTCAACTGACTGACGAAGGCCCGGCGCTCATCGCGGAGATTCCAGTCGGGCTCGAACCCGTAAGCGTCGCCGCGCGAAACGACCGCGAAGCGTGGGTCACAAACTGGCTGTCTGATTCGGTCAGCGTAGTAGATTTAACCACTGGCAATGTTGTTCGCACGATCGACGTGGGCGACGAGCCGACCGATGTGGTCTTCGCGGGCCAGCAGCACGAACTGGCATTTGTTTGCGTGTCGGGGTTGAGCCAGGTGAAGGTCTACAACCCGGACTCGCCCGCGGACAGTCTGCAAGTGATCAGCATCCGCGGCAAGCAGCCTCGCGCGCTGGTTCGTGACGCATCCGGCGAGCGGGTCTTTGTGTCGGTGTTTGAGTCGGGGAACCAGACCACGGTTGTTTCGGCAAATCAGGTAAAGGCGGCGGGCGGACCGCCCAAGGCGTCGCCGAAAATGAAGAAGCTCCCTCCGGCGCCCGATGTCGGTTTGATCGTGAAATGGGACGGCTCGAACTGGGCAGACGAACGGGGCAATACGAAATGGAACGCGCTCGTTCCGTACACGCTGGCAGACGTTGATCTGGTGGTTATTGATGCTACCCAAACGGCTCCGCGCATTCAAAACGAAGTGCGCGGCGTCGGCACTCACATCGGAAACGCGGTATTCGATCCGGCGGGCAATCGGCTCTACGTCCTCAACATCGAGGCTCATAACGAGGTTCGCTTCGAGCAGAATCTCAGCGGCCGATTCACAACCACTCGTGTTTCGCTCATCAACTTCGGTCCGGTGGGCGCGCCGGCGCCGAACACCGCCGCTGTCAATCTGAATTCGCACATCGACCTTGACGTGCCGGAGGGATCGAACGCAGAGCGGGCGCTAAGTCTCGCACTGCCAACGGACATCGCGCGAGGCGCGGACGGCGCGATCTATGTCGCCGCAACAGGGTCAGCCAAAGTGGGCGTACTTGATCCGGCGGGCGCGGTTCGAGCGAGAATTAATGTAGGTCAGGGACCCACAGGATTGACCATCGACGAAGCGAGGCAGCGGTTGTACGTGCTCAACCGCTTTGATGAAACATTGAGCCTCGTCGATCTGAAGGGACGCTTTGAAGTAACTCGTATTCCGGTTGGCTTCAATCCTGAACCCCAGACCGTGCGGGAAGGCCGCCGGTTTCTGTACGACGCCAGCTTGTCAGCGCACGGCGATCTGGCTTGCGCAAGCTGCCATCTCAATGGCCATCGGGATGGCCTGGCGTGGGACCTTGGAAACCCGCGCGGCAAGCTGCAATCTGCGAATGGTATCGGTGTCTCGGTCTTCCATCCGATGAAGGGACCAATGACCACGCAATCGCTGCGCGGCATCATTGGAAACGAGCCGTTGCACTGGCGAGGTGACCGCACCAGCCTCAGCGATTTCAATCCGGCTTTCATGTCGCTACTCGGAGGACCACGCGAACTGACCGCCGATGAGATGACCGCATTCACCGCATTCACTCAAACGCTGACGTATCCGCCCAACCCGAATCAGAACCTCGACCGGACGTTTCCGAATCCCGGAACGGGTCCGAGCGCCGAACGCGGACGGCAGCTCTTTAACACCGGCGCGCTGGATGGTGGGTTGCTTTCCTGCAATGCCTGCCACTCGGCGTCTCCAGGCTTCCGCTCGGGGACCAGCAACCTGATCATTCCCGGCTTGCTGCTTCAAGAGTCTCAGGATTTCAAAGTTCCACAACTGCGCGGCCTGTATCAGAAACTCGGATTGCAGAACTCGACTGGCGAACAGTTGTCGGGATTTGGCTTTATTCACGACGGCTCGATCGATACACTGCTCGACTTCTTGCGGCTGCCGGTCTTTACTTTCAGGAGCGACAATGACCGCCGCGATGTCGAGGCATTTGTACTGGCCTTCGACAGCGGCCTGGCGCCAGCCGTCGGGTTGCAGGTGACCCTCAATGCAGACAACAAACTTTCTCCGGCAGTCGCGGACCGCATCAATTTGCTTATGTCACAGGCGAACGGGGGAAACTGCGATCTCGTGGTGAAGGGGATCTACGGCGGCGCGCATCGCGGGTTCGTTTATGTAGGTAACGGAGTGTTTCAGCCGAACAGACAGAGTGAATCACCGCTCTCGTTTCAAGTGCTGATGCAAGCCGCCGATTCCGGATCGGAGCTGACGTTCACCGGAACGCCGGTTGGCTACGGGCGCCGGCTCGGCATCGATCGGAACGGAGATGGAAAGCTGGACGGCGATGAGTGAGCGGCGCGAAGGAGCTGACATCGTACTGAGCCCGACGTCAGTAATCTGCAAAGGGATCCTGATCTGCAACCGCTTCACGCTCCGACAGTAACTATAAGACTGAAACGAGAAACAACTATGCTGATGAGCGAACAGGGACTCGAACTGCTAAAGCAATGGGAAGGCTTCAAGTCAAAAGTCTACAAAGACTCCGCCGAGCTACCGACAATTGGCGTTGGTCATCTCCTCACCCAGTCTGAGCGGACATCCGGGGCGATTGTGATCAACGGTCTGGCGGTACAGTACGCTGACGGTTTGACGGACCAGCAAGTGCTCGATCTCTTGGGTCAAGACGTGCAGCCTGCTGAACAATCGGTCAATAATGGTGTGAAGGCAGCGCTTGATCAGAATCAGTTTGACGCTCTGGTTTCGTTTACGTTCAACACTGGGACCGCGGCGTTCTCGAGCAGCACGCTTTTGAAGGTGCTCAACCAGGGAGAATACAATCAAGTTCCGGATCAATTGCGCCGCTGGAATAAAGCTGGCGGCTAGGTAGTGCAAGGGTTGGTCAACCGCCGAGAGAATGAAATCAAGCTATGGAACGGTCAGATCTAAGATCTCTCTGGTTCTCATAGCACGGTTGGACGCGGCAATTAGGATGGACCGCTATGAACAAAGGAATGCCAGAGTTCAGCATCGACGGACACTTTGCTGGCAAGGACGCTGTTGTTCGGGATATCTATGAGCAACTTAAGAAATCCATCAAACGGTTCGGGCCAATCGTTGAAGAGCCAAAGAAAACCTCGATTCACATCGTAAACAGAACCGCATTGGCTGGAGTGGCGACCCGCAAGGGCCACCTGGTCTTGACCATCAAGAGCGATCGCAAGCTCGCGAGCCCGCGCGTCCACAAGTCCGAGCAGACGTCGGCAAGCCGGTTTCATCACGAGGTCAAGCTGGCATCCCCGGCCGATGTTGATGAGGAGTTGATAGGCTGGCTCAAAGCTGCTTATTTGCTAAGCGCGTGAGCGTGGTCGCGATTCACCACTAGAGTGTCTGAACGACCAGAGGAGGCTGAGGCGCCTCCTACGAAAACTACTTGCGCAATCAGGTAGCCCTGACTGAGAATTCTTTGAGCCGCCAGCCCAGAGCCCGCACTAAAGGACCAATAGAGGACGAAGAGGGTTCGACAACCATTAAAGAGGATGTTATGAAAAGAGCGACTACCGCATTGTTATTGCAATCCGTGCTGCTATTCACGATGCTTGCGCCGTGCGCGTCTGCCCAGGATGGCAACAATTCGCCGCCGGTTGCCAAAAAAGTTCCCCACGTGACCCAGATTCACGGCTACACCATGAAGGACGATTACTTCTGGTTCCGTGAAAAGAAGAACCCCGAAGTCATCAAGTACCTCGAAGCTGAAAACGCTTACACCGAAGAGGTAATGCGGCCCACCAAGGAGTTTCAAGACACGCTCTATAAAGAAATGCTCGGCCACATCAAGCAGACCGATTTGAGCGTCCCATCGCGCATAGGCGAGTACTACTACTATTCGCGCACCGAAGAGGGCAAACAGTATCCGTATCAGTGCCGCAAGAAGGGCAGCCTGGACGCCAGGGAAGAAGTCCTGCTCGACCTGAACAAGCTGGCGGAAGGTCACTCCTTTCTTGGGCTCAGTGGATTTCGCGTCAGCGACGACGGCAACTTGTTAACCTACTCGACCGACACGACCGGTTATCGCCAATACACACTTCACGTCAAAGACCTGCGCAGCGGCCAAACCTTGAGCGAGAACATCGAACGCACCGGATCGGTGGTTTGGGCAAACGACAACAAGACCCTCTTCTATACGACGGAAGACGACGTTTCCAAGCGTTCGGATAAATTCTGGCGCCACGTTGTCGGCAGCGACAAAAACGATTTACTTTATGAGGAGAAGGACGAACTCTTCGACGTCGGCGCGGCGCGTTCGCTCGACAAGAAGATCATCTTCCTGGGCTCGTACGCCAAGACCTCGAGAGAGCTTCGCTATCTGGCCGCCGACAATCCGATGGGCGAATTCAAAGTGATCCTCCCGCGCGCGGACGGACACGAATACGACGTCGATCACTACAATGGCCAGTTCTACATCACCACGAACAGGAACGCGAAGAACTTCCGCGTCGTGACGGCGCCCATCAGCGATCCATCCGAGAAGAACTGGAAGCCGTTTATCGACCACAATCCGAAAGTGAAGATTGACGGCTTAACTACTTTCGCGGGTCACCTGGTTGTGTCGGAAAAGGAAGGCGGGCTGGATTACCTGCGGGTGATCGATATGAAGACGAAGCAGTCGCATCGGATCACCACCGATGAATCGGATTACGCGCTTTTCATTGGCGCCAATCCGGAGTACAACACGACGACCGTGCGGTTCAACTATCAATCGATGGTCACGCCGAATTCGGTGTATGACTACGATATGAACACGCGGCAACGGAAACTGCTCAAGCAGCAAGAGGTGTTGGGCGGTTACGATGCGAAGAACTACGAAGCCAGACGGATCTGGGGGGTCGCGCGTGATGGCGTGAAAGTGCCGGTGTCGCTTGTCTATAAAAAGGGCGTGAAGTTCGACGGTACGGCGCCGCTGCTGCTCTCCGCTTACGGTTCTTACGGAGCGTCGATGGCTCCGACGTTCTCGTCGAGCCGGCTCGCGCTGCTGGATAGAGGTGTAATCTTCGCTCTGGCCTATATTCGCGGCGGCGGCGAGCTTGGCGAGGAGTGGCGCGAACAGGGCAGAATGATGAAGAAGCTGAACACCTTTTATGACTTCATCGACTGCGCCGACTATCTGGTTAAGAACAAGTACACCTCGACTGACCGTTTGGTGATTCAGGGCGGCAGCGCGGGCGGCCTGCTGATGGGCGCGGTGGTGAATATGCGTCCGGACTTGTTCAAGGCGGTGGTAGCGCAGGTCCCGTTCGTCGACGTGATGAACACTATGCTGGATGCTTCGCTGCCGCTCACGACCAGCGAATGGATCGAATGGGGCAACCCAAATGAGAAGCCCGCGTTTGACTATATGATCAAGTATTCGCCTTATGACAACGTCGCGGCGAAGAACTATCCGGCGATGCTGATTCAGGTATCGCTCAACGACAGCCAGGTGCCGTACTGGGAGGGCACAAAGTTCGCAGCCAAGCTTCGGGCGATGAAGACGGACCGGAACGTGCTGCTGCTCAAAGCCAATATGGGCGCGGGTCACGGCGGCTCGTCGGGCCGTTACGATGCGCTGCACGAGACGGCGTTCACTTATTCATTCATGCTCTGGCAAATGGGTATAACGAAATAGATATCCAAATGAAGAAGGCTCTCAAGTGGATCGGGATAAGCCTGGTCGTGCTTCTTGTTGTAAGTCAGGCGATCCGTCCTGCAAAGACCAATCCAGCAGTCGACGAGACTCAGACGATGCAGGCCAATACGTATATGAGTCCGGAGGTAGCCACGATACTGGAGCGAGCGTGCTCGAACTGCCATTCGTCCAGGACGACCTGGCCGTGGTACAGCCAGGTTGCCCCGGTTTCCTGGTTCATCGTGAGCGATGTGAACGGCGCCCGCAGGAAGCTCTCGCTGTCTGATTGGGGTACGTACAAACCCGAGAAGAAAGCGAGTAAGCTTCAGGAGATATGCGAACAGGTCGAGCAGGGTGAAATGCCATTGGAATCCTACGTGCTTATTCATCCCACGGCCAGGTTATCGGAATCTGACAAACAGCTTTTGTGTGATTGGGCCAAACAGGAACGTGAGCGCGTTGTTGAAGGTCAGCCAAATTAACTAGCATACGTATGGCGAGCAACATCTTCTTTACAGTGATTGACCGGCGGTGCCCGGTCAGTGTTTAGCGCATACCCGCCTCTCACGAGACTGTGCGAAAACTCCCGCCAATACCCCCAACTTCAGTTGGGGGATCTTTAGCGTCAGCCTACGTCGAAGCAGCAGGTCCCTCTTTGTTTTGATATCTCTTTTCCCTCGCGACGCGATGGGAAAAGTAACAAAGGGGGAGAGGGCGGGCGCTTCGACGTAGGTAGGCCGAAATTAAAGAACCCCCAACTGAAGTTGGGGGTATTCAGGATGAGCCTTAAGGCCCTGCGCCGGAGAAGACATACCTCCTTAACCGAGATTTCCATCTTCGTGGCGAGGCTTGATTGCCTTTGGTCGCGTCGAAGCGCTACACTCGGCGCACTGAAATTAACTCTAGCCCGGGCGGTCGGAGGAACACTTGTGAAGCGACTCTGCTTGCTCATCCTGGTCACAGCCTTGTTGGCGCCGATTCCTTCGGCATTGACGCAGACACCGGCGAAACCCGACTTGCTCTTGCTGAACGCCCGCATCATAACGATGAACCCAAGGCAGCCCTCTGCCGAAGCTGTGGCTATCAAAGACGGACGAATCGAGTGGGTGGGCTCCACCGCTGATGCGAAGACAATGTTTGGGAATGCCGCCGAGACTCTGGATCTTGGCGGCGCGACCGTTCTTCCGGGGATCATCGATGCTCACGCTCACCTGATGAGCCTCGGCGAGAGCTTTCTCAAACTTGACCTCAAAGGCACCGCGACCCCTGAAGAGGTAGCCCGTCGCGTGAAGGAGAAAGCCGCCACCGTCCGGTCCGGCGAGTGGATCCTCGGCTGGGGTTGGGATGAAGGCAAATGGGCAGGTAACTATCCGACGCACGAACTGTTGACTGAAGCGGCCCCAACCAATCCGGTTTTTCTAACCGGGCTTCATAGCTTTGCTGCGTGGGCCAACAAGAGAGCGCTCCTCGTCGCCGGTATCAACAAGGATACGCGCGATCCCGAGAACGGAAAGATCATTCGGGACGAAAAGACCGGTGAGCCTTCGGGTGTGCTGATCAATCGCGCGCAGGACCTGATCGCGAGTCACGTACCACCGCTCGACCTCGATTCCGTCAAGATCGCTTTGGAACTTGCGGCGCGCGAGTGTCTTCGCAACGGGCTGACCTCGGTCCACGAGGCTCGAGTCACGCCCATCATGCTTCGGGCCTTCAGAGAGATGATCAAGAAAGGCCGGCTGCCGCTGCGCGTCTATGCGATGCTCGACGGAGCCAATCCGGCTTTGATCGACGAGTGGCTCAAGCGTGGTCCTGAGATTGATCCGCAGCACCGACTCACGATTCGCAGCGTCAAGGTCTTTGCGGATGGAGCGCTGGGTTCGCGAGGCGCGGCGCTGTTTGAGCCTTACACCGATGCGCCCAATACGAAGGGCTCGATTACGACGCCCGAAGCCGAAATCTACGAATTGACGCGGCGCTGTCTGGGACGAGGCTTTCAGGTGGCGACTCACGCCATCGGCGATGCCGCCAACCATCAGGTGCTGGACGCGTATGAGAAAGCCCTGAAACAGGCACCTGGAGCCACTCCTGGCACATCGGCTTCCGATGCGCGTGTTGGAGGTAACGACGCGCGGCTTCGGATTGAGCACGCACAGGTGCTGGCGGCCGCTGACATCCCGCGTTTCGCCGAGCTCGGAGTCATCGCATCGATGCAGCCTACCCATTGCACATCGGACATGGCGTGGGCGGAAAAGCGCATCGGCCCCGCGCGCATCAAAGGCGCCTACGCGTGGCGGTCAGTGTTGAAGACGGGTGCTCACGTACCTATCAGCTCCGACTTTCCGGGAGAGACGTTGAATCCATTTTATGGAATCTATGCTGCGGTGACTCGCCAGGACCTGCAAGGCAAACCCGAGGGTGGCTGGTATCCGGATCAGCGAATGACTATGGAAGAAGCGCTGCGCGGCTATACAATCGAAGCGGCCTACGCTGAGTTTGAAGAAAAGCAAAAAGGCTCGATAGAAAAAGGAAAGCTTGCTGATCTGATAGTGATCTCGAAAGACCCCACTACCGTCGCGCCCCGTGAGTTGCTGCGCATTTCCGTGTTGAAGACCTTCATCGAGGGCAAGCTGGTCCATTCGGCAGCCAATACTGGCCAGTAGCCTCTGGTCTTTGCGTTTCCTATTAGTTCGGCGGCGCGAGTTTCATCCTGGCATCCACTGCCTCCAGGAACT
>Ga0137403_10005354_pt1 | contig 14921 bp, 11 predicted proteins | sample CZOMad2_1_16fung_FD_122057 | JGI IMG/M metagenome (GOLD analysis project Ga0137403, IMG submission 122057) | Vadose zone soil fungal communities from Angelo Coast Range Reserve, California, USA - CZOMad2_1_16fungal (Hybrid Assembly) | ecosystem: Environmental > Terrestrial > Soil > Vadose zone... | reverse complement strand
CAGCGGCAATTCACATTGAAGAGTTCGCCGCCTCAGCGGCCAGCGTGGCGGTGTAGCGATGGTCCACTAAACCAGCCAGCCGTTTTACCTCTTGATCCAGGGCGTCCATCCTCTGATTCAGCAGGCGTACTTGTGCATCACCGTCATTCTTCGGTTCGGCGCCATTGGTGAGTAACCTTTGCACGGCATCGCGAGCAATGTCGGAGAGGCTTCTGGCTCCAACTGTTGTGCAAATATGTTTCAAGCCTTCATATTCTTCCTCGGAGAGACGGAAGCTGACCATTCGACTTCTGCGTTTGAGCATGTTCATTCGTAATTACCCGGTACCTCTTTGAGCTAACACAGTCGTAGAACTTAACTTTTCCGAGTAAGTTATGATGCGCGAGCTTAATACAAATGTCAACAGCGCTCCGCAGCTACTTTATTACGGAAATTCTGTCGGGCGTGACGTGATTGTTCCCTGCCGGCGCCGGCATGCCGCCAGGCCAGCCTCCTCGCTCACGACGCCTTCTGTGGCATAATCACCGCAGCACATGGCCCGGTATGAGTTGCCCCGCCCGCGCTCGCGCAAGCGCACGCTGCGGATCACGTTGTTCGTTGTCATTTTGCTGGCGTTACTCGGCGCGCGTACCATCGCCTCCACCGTCATCGACTATCAGTGGTGGAAGGAACTCGGGCAAGTCGACACCTGGTTGAGCCTCTATCTATACGGTATAGGTCCGCTTGCGGCTGCCACCGCTCTCGCATTCGGCGCGCTTTGGGTGGCGCATGCGCGCGCCCTGAGATTCGCCGGAACCAGCCTCGGCGAGCACGCAACTTACGGCAAGCTCACCGCGCTCGCGCTGCTGGCCGTTGCCTTCGTGGCATCCGCCGCGTCGCTCGACACCTGGGTCGTGGTTCGCTACGCCGGCAGCCGTCATCTCCCGGAAGCCGCCACTGGCTGGCACGATCCCGTCTTCGGCCGCACGCTTGCGTTTTACTTATTCGATCTTCCCTTCTATTCCGGCCTGCGACAGTATGTGCTGGCCGTCACCGTCGTCTGCATCCTGGTCTACTGGATCGCCGCGCGCATCTGGCAACTGCGTTTTCGCGTCTCCGAGTTGCGCGAGATGCGTGAAATCGATCCGCGGATTTTCCGCCTGGAGGGCGGGCTCGAGTCGAAATTTCTGCGCGGCGCGCTTCTCATCGGGCTTCTGGCTCTGGCCTTTCGATTTTTCCTCGGCCGGTATGAGATGGTGTTGAATCAGCACAATTTTCTAGTGGGAGCGGACTATGTGGATAACTATGTCGGTCTGCCCCTCCAGTGGATGCTGATTGTCGCCTGTCTTCTGGCTGCGGTGTTCGTGTGGATGGGACGCTGGATGTTCGCCGCTGCAATGGCCGTCGCGCTTGTCGTACGCGTGATTGTGCCCGGCCTGATCTCTACGCTCTATGTCCGGCCCAATGAAATTTCGCTCGAGCGTCCGTACATCGAAGCGCACATTCATGCGACGCGGAGCGCCTTTGGGATTGAAAAGCACGCCAAAGAAGTCGAGTTCAAAGTCAACAAGGACGCCACTATCGATCCGGCCCGTCACCGCAACCTGCTCGAGAACGTGCGCCTCTGGGACTGGCGTCCGTTCCACGACACAGTGTCGCAAACGCAGGCTCTTCGTCCTTACTACGTCTTCCCGGATACCGACGTAGACCGCTACACGATCGGTGGAAATTACCGCCAGGTGTTACTCTCGCCGCGTGAACTCGACATCCGCCAGGTCTCCGAGGCCCACACCAGCTGGATCAACTCGCATTTCATTTACACGCACGGCTACGGCCTCGTTCTCGCTGAGGTCAGTAAGATACTCCCTGACGGTCTGCCCGCGTTTCTGATTCAAAACATGCCCCCGGAAGTCACGGCCCCGGGTCTAAAACTAGTTCGGCCCGAGGTTTATTACGGCGAGATTGTGCACGAGCCGGTATTCGTCGATACCCTGCAACCGGAGTTTAATTACCCATCCGGGGCGGACAATGTACACTCCGTTTACTCCGGCAAGGGTGGTTTTCCCATCGCTTCTTTTCCCATGCGGATTGCCGCCGCGGTGCAGCAAGGCGATTTTAACATCCTCCTGACGAAATATTTTTCCGACAAGAGCAGAATGCTGATCCGCCGCAACGTCCGCGAGCGGCTCCAGAGCCTCGCCGCGTTCCTCGAATGGGATACCGATCCTTATTTAGTGATCGCCAACGATGGCCGGCTCGTGTGGATGGTCGATGGCTACACGGTTTCCGATGCTCACCCATATTCGCGCACGGTGGATATTCCGGCAATCGGACCTGTGAACTATATGCGTAACGCGGTGAAAGCCACAGTCGACGCGTATGACGGTACGACCACGTTATATATCTTCGCGCCCGGCGATCCCATCATCCAGGCGTATCGCAATCTTTTTCCCAATCTGTTTCGCCCGGCATCTGAAATGCCCGCGGATCTCCGCGCGCACGCCCGCTATCCGGAAATCCTGTTCCGCGCCCAGGCCGAGATCTATCGCACTTATCACATGCTGGATCCGCAGGCTTTCTACAACAAAGAAGATGTTTGGGATATTGCCCGGTACGTGGGTGGACAAAATGCACAGCGCGAGCCGATGGCCCCGACTTATGTGGTGGCTTCGCTTCCTGCTCAGGACCAGCCCGAGTTCATGTTGATCCTGCCTTTCACGCCGCGTACGAAGGATAATCTGATCGGTTTGATGGTGGGCCGCTGTGATGGCGATAACTTAGGCGACTTAGTAGTCCTTCAATTATCCAAGCAACAACTTATCTTTGGCCCCATGCAGATCGATGCCCGAATCAACCAGGACCAGACGATATCCAAGGATCTGACGCTTTGGAACCAGCAGGGCTCGCAAGTACTGCGGGGACAGACGCTCGTGCTGCCTGTGAATGACACTTTCCTGTACGTCGAGCCGGTTTACATCCAGGCCACGCAGGCGCGGATGCCGCAGTTGAAGAAGGTTGTGCTCGTGGTTGGGGATCGGCTGATCTATGCGGATACTTATGAACAGGCTCTTGCGGAGCTGAGCGGCGGCGGCCGCCAGCCTGCGGAAGCAGCGCAAAAGGGAACGGGCGCGCCGGTGTCAACCGCAATAACCAATACACCAGCCGCGAGTGACCGGCGCCTCGAGAGCGTGAGAAATCACTTGCAACGCTACAAGCAATTAGCTGGACAGGGCCGCTGGGCGGAAGCAGGCAAGGAACTGGATGCCATCGAGGCCGAGCTAAAATAACGTTCGGTCTCACGCGACAATACGCAATGGTGGCGGCGGAGCGATTCGAACGCTCGACCTACGGATTATGAGACCGTCGCTCTAACCAACTGAGCTACGCCGCCTCTCCTGAGGGATGCTGCACCTACGAGTTTACCAAAGGGCGTCCAACCGGGGAACCGAAAACAGCCGCGATACCACCGGCGAAAGCAGCCGCCTTCGGGGCTGTGGCATGATGGCCTTTCACCCATGTCTTTCAACCGCCGGAAATTCCTACTGGGCAGCTTGGCCGCCCCCACGTTCGCCCGCACAGAGCGCACCGGCCCGCGCCCGAACATCGTTCTAATTGTCGCTGACGGCCTCGGTTCCTGGATGCTTGGCTGCGCCGGCAATCGCGAGATCCTGACGCCCAACATCGATCAGCTCGCGCAATCCGGAGCGCGTTTCCAGAATCATCTGGTGTGCACGCCGGCGGACTCGCCCAGCCTGGCTACGCTATTCACCGGCCGCGTGCCGCGCCAGCACGGCATTCACGATTTCCTCACCCCGGAGCCCGTCGAGAATCCGCCGCAAGGCCAGGCCGCGCCGCCGCCTTCGTTCAAAAACGAAGTGATGCTGTCCGACATCCTCTCTGGCGCAGGTTATGAATGCGGCTATGTGGGTAACTGGCACCTGGGTGATGAACGGACGCCGCAGCACGGCTTCCGCTTCTGGTACACGCTCAATGCCGCCGCTTATCACGACCCGGTAATGAACTGGAACGGGCAAACCGCTTCCGAACCGGGCTATCTCACCGATCTGCTTACCGCCAAAGCCGGCGTGTTTCTCGATCAACAGACTCCTGCCAAGCCATTTTTTCTGACAGTCAGCTATCTCAATCCGCATCCACCGTATGAGGGGCATCCGTCGCGTTATACCGACCGGTATGCCAAGGTCAATTTCGTCACCACGGGCTGGGAACCGCCGGCTGCCAATGCCCTGCGCGGCAAGAATTATTTGGGAGACACCGTGGGCTACACGCGCAAGGCCGCTGCCGCTATCACGGCGCTTGACGACCAGATCCCGCTCATCCTGGCGAAACTCCAGCAGCGCGGGCTGCGTGAGAACACCATCGTTGTTTTCACCAGTGCCGACGGATACCTTCTCGGCCGCCACGGGCTCTGGACCGGCGGTCTCGCCTCGGACCCCATCAACATGTATGAGGAGGTGATGCAGACGCCGATGATCTGGCACTGGCTGGGGCACATTCCGGCGCAAAGCGTGCGCAACGAAGTGGTCAGCGTCTACGATTTCGTACCCACCGCCTGCGATCTTCTGCAGGTCCCGCCACCCGCCGGCCGTAATCTCTGCGGCCGCAGCTATTCACTCTTCCTTGAAGGCAAGCCCTTGCCCAAGAAATCGCGCTGGCGTACCGTAGTGTTTGGCCAGTACCGCAACACGGAGATGGCGCGCGACGGCCGCTTCAAGCTGGTGTTGCGCAACAACGGAAACGGGCCTAATGAATTCTTCGATCTCGCCGCCGATTCGCATGAGAAGGTGAATCAGTACGAGAACGAGAAGTTTCTGCTCGAGCGCGCTCAGATGACGCGGGCCATCGAGGGCTGGCGCAAGAGCACCGCGACGTAAAGCCGCCCGCTGATCCGTTCCGTGCCGTAAGGCAGCGGACAAGGAGTAGCCATGCAACGCCGAACGTTCCTGCGCGCAGCCACAGGGCTCGCCGCGCTGAAGGCGGATTCCATCAACCGCGCGCGCGCAGCGGCATCTTCCGTTAATGAGCGTACCCCGGAGCAGACCGCGCGCGACGAAGATTTTTGGCGCGAGATCCAGCAGGCTTTCACGGTCGACCGCAACATCGTCAACCTGAACAACGGTGGAGTCTGCCCGTCGCCCAAAGTGGTGCAGGACGCCATGCGCCGCCAGCTCGAGTTCAGCAACATGGCCCCGGCCTACACCATGTGGACCGTGCTGGAGGCCGAAATCGAGAGCGTGCGCACGCGCCTCGCCGCTAGCTTCGGCTGCGATCCGGAAGATATGGCCATCACCCGTAATGCTTCCGAAGCTCTCGAAATCGCGCAGCTCGGCATCGATCTCAAGGCTGGCGACGAAGTCCTTACCACCGATCAGGACTATCCGCGCATGATCACTACCTGGCAGCAGCGTGAGCGCCGCGACGGCATCAAGCTCAAGATGATCTCGTTCCCCACGCCGCCGCCTTCGATGGACGATCTCTATCAGCGTTTCGAGCGTGCCATCACGCCCCGCACGCGCGTCATCCACTTCTGCCATATCACCAACCTCACCGGCCAGATTTTTCCCGTGAAAAAAATCTGCCAGATGGCGCGCAGCCGCGGAATAGAGGCCATCGTGGACGGCGCCCACGCCTACGCGCAGTTTCCCTTCAAGCACGAAGATCTCGATTGCGATTACTACGGCACCAGCCTGCATAAATGGCTGCTCGCTCCCCACGGCACCGGCTTTCTCTACGTGCGCAAATCGAAAATCGAAACGCTCTGGCCCATGATGGCCGCACCGGCTTCGATGAACGCCAACATCCGGAAGTTCGAAGAAATCGGCACGCACCCGGCCGCCAACCACAACGCTATCGCCGAGGCGCTCACGTTTCACGAATCCATCGGCGCCGATCGCAAAGCCGCGCGCCTGCGCTATCTCCGCAGCCTGTGGAGCGAGCGCCTGATGCGCTTCCCGAACGTTACGATCCGCACCAGCCCCGACCCCGAGCAAAGCTGCGGGGTCGTGCTGGTTTCGGTCGAAGGCAAGAAAGCTCCCGCGCTCGCCGAAGAGCTCTGGAAACAGCGCATTCTCGTTGTCGCCATCGTCAACAAAGAAAACGAGGGCCTGCGCGTCACGCCCAACATCTACACCACGCCGCGCGAGATTGATATTTTCACGAGCGCCATGGAGAAGTTGATCAAAGCGTAAGTGTGCGATGGTGTGATCCGCCCCTTTCACTAATGATGAATTGAGATCACGTGGTGAATGTTCCCCGGTACGTCGCCTACCCGATCCTGGCGGCGGCGAGTTACGGATTGCTCTATTTCATCGCCAATCGTTCCGTCTACTTTCCCTCAAAGTACCCCGAGGGACTCTGGGATTGGCAGGCGCAGCTGGGAGCCGCTGATGTCTGGCTCGATACTCCCGATGGCTTCCGCATTCATGGCTGGTTAGTCAACCGGCCGGATGCCCGCTTTATAACGCTCTATCTGCACGGAAATGCCGGGAACATCACCGACCGGTACTCCCACATTCGCGAGATCACGGCCGCCGGGTCTTCGATACTTATGCTCGACTATCGGGGTTACGGAAAGAGCAATGGACGGCCGACAGAGCGAGGGATCTACACCGACGCCGAGACCGCGTACGATCACTTCGTGAAGGCCGGCTATCGCCCTGAACAAATCATTCTTCAGGGCGAATCGCTAGGCACAGCGGTGGCTGTGGACCTTGCTTCTCACCGGCAGTGCGCGGGCGTGGTGCTCGAAGCGCCGTTCACATCCGGGAAGGATGTCGCGCGCACGGTACTGCCGTTTGCCGGCCCGATGCTCGTATGGAGCTTCGATTCGCGTGCAAAGATTGGGCGCATCCACGCGCCCATGCTCTTCATTCAAGGGAATCGCGACGAGATCATACCCTTGCGCCTCGGCCAAGCCCTGTTTGCCGCCGCGCCCGGGCCGAAATCATTCTGGATCGTCCCAGGCGCCGGTCATAACGACATCGTCGAAGCCGCTGGAGAGAGCTACCGGCAACAGTTGCGATCCTTCTACGCGGGCCTTCAGTGAAGCGTAGTGCGCGCACGCCGTGAAGCGCCTGCAGGAGCAGAAAGCAGCGCAGCAGCGCGATCCGCCGGTCACACATCCGCTTTACTGCAACGCGGAGGAAACATTGGCGTGATTCTCTTTGGCATAAAGCTCAATAGCCGAGGCGATACTGGCGCTCCTTTAGGCCCACCTCAATCCGGAAGGACACGGAATTTAGGAATACAATTGGTAAACTTCCGCTCATGGTAACGCTCTTGTCGTTCGCGGCCGTGATTCTCGCACTCCTCATATGGGGATTCGCGGGTGCGGGGCGAGCGTGGGGAATGCCACGGGTGAAGCTCTCTGATTTGTGGCGATGGGGTGGGAACGTGGACCGCGGGACCTACGCGCTGATCGGAGTGGCCGGCTTCGCACTCAAACACAATCTCGATCGGCTGATCGCATCCGCGGTTTTTCATCGTAAGTGGGGACTGTTCAACTACTGGATTCCGCCGACCAGGGCGATTCGGATTACGGAGCTTGCGCCGGAGGACCGCGCATTTCTCGAGACGATGTTGGTCGTGGCCATTCCCTTCATCTGGGTGGGCGTGGTCCTGACGTTGCGGCGATTGCGCTCAGCGGAGTTGCCGCTCGGATGGGTCATCCTGTTCTTCGCGCCGGTGCTGAACCTGTTGTTCTTCGCAGTGCTCAGCGTAATGCCGGCGGCAACCAACGGCCGCGTTACCGCGCCGCCACCGGACGGGCGCAGTCGATCCTGGCTCGATCGGATGATTCCGGACGACGCCTTCGGCAGCGCGGCGATAGCTCTCTTGATCACGGTCCCGGTGGCGGGCGGGGCCACGTGGCTGGCGGTTAATAACTTCGGGGGTTACGGCTGGGGGCTGTTCGTTGGGTTGCCTTTTGTAGTCGGCCTGGCGTCGGTTCTCCTCCACGGCTACCATGAACCGCGTAGCCTGCCGAGCTGTCTGATGGTCTCAGCGCTGTCGATCCTGTTGCTGGGCATGGCACTGGTGTTCATCGCATTCGAAGGACTACTGTGTATTGCGATGGCCGCGCCCATTGCGCTGGTACTGGCGTTGCTCGGTGGATGGGTCGGATACGTGATCCAACGGCGGCCTCTCGCGCCCGCGCAGGCGCCGGCCGTGCTTGGAGCTCTGATACTAGCGCTTCCTATGGCGATGGGATCTGAGTATTTGAATCGGGCTGAGGCACCGCTGAACGTCGTGCGCACTGCAATCGAAATTGATGCTCCCCCGGAGCGGGTTTGGAGCAACCTCATCGCCTTTCCTGCGATATCGAAACCCGAGGAATGGCTGTTTCGCTTGGGAGTAGCGTATCCCATTCTGGCGACCATCAACGGACGTGGTGTGGGTGCAGTTCGCCGCTGCCAGTTTTCGACCGGCACATTCGTGGAGGCAGTTGATATATGGGAGGAAGCAAGGCGGCTGAGTTTTTCAGTGGCCGTGCAACCGCCGCCGCTCAAGGAACTGAGCCCGTATCGCGACCTCCACCCGCGCCATTTGGACGGTTATCTGGAGCCGCGGCAGGCCGAGTTCCGGCTAACGCCCATTGGAAGCGGGAGAACGCGCCTCGAAGGTATGAGCACCTATCGCAGTGCCCTTTGGCCGGCGGAATACTGGCAGCTGTGGTCGGATGCGATCATCCACCGCATTCACGCTCGGGTTTTCCGGCAAATCAAACGACTGTCGGAGGAAGGTCGATAAGGTTAAGCAGCTGTTGTTACTAGCCACACCATGCTTGTCACGGCAACGCGGGCGGGACCTTGGCGTGATTCTCTTTGGCGTACATCTTAATAGCCGCCGCGAGTTCGTTCAGCCAGCGGTCCAGCCCGAGACTGTCCTCCGGGGCCAGCATGTAGCTCAAATCGGCGCGGCGATCTGCAAAGTGATCTTTGACGTCATCAAAGACATGGACGAATTCGCGGCCTCCCACTGGGCGTCCTTTGGGATACCGGCTCTTCTCAAACACCATCCGTAGATCCTCGTAGCTCTTCAGACCGTCCTTGCGCATCTGGTCGACGGTGTCGTAAGCGCCGGCGAGAAGGCCGATCGCCTGATCGGCGTGGCTCTCGAGCGCCAGCGCTTGCCCCAGCTTGATCTGTTCTTCCGCGCGAGCCAGATCGAGAAACAGACGCCAATGGTGTCCCATGAAACGGGCCAGCGACAGAAACACTTCCAGGTTGTACTGATTGCGGTCCACCAGGCCGAATTGCGTTTGCAGGGCCGCAATCAATTGCTCGCTCTCGGTTGCACGCAGCCGGGCCTCACTGAGCCAGTCCTTGTAGCGGTCAGTCCAGAATGGATCGGGAAACCAGTCGGGCAGGTCGTTGATCAGGGGAAGCGACAGCGTCATGTCGACGCGATGGGTCCCTATGCCTTTGCCGAAATAACTTCCGTAGCGGGTCAGGATCACCTTCGACGGTATCCGCTCCCAGGTGCGCTCCCAAGCGCGGGCCTGCTGTTGCATCATGCGGTACACGTTCGTCATCCCACCGGAACGCGACCCGTAGTAAACCTGCATGAATTCGGCTACGTGCTGATCGAGAGCGGGTATGCCGGGATTCCATCCGTATCGCGCGGAGGCTGACCAGCCCAGCCAGAAAGTTTCATTATGCAGGCCAGAATCGTCCCAGGCCGCGCCGAACGAACCGATGGGATTACCTTGCCAGTGCCTTCCGGAACGAATAGTTTCGAAGGCCTCTTCGAGATGACCGCGGCGCTCGTCGAGAGAGAGGTGGCTGGGAAAAAGCAGCTCGGCCCCTTGCATCGAAGTGTAGGCCAGCTGGCGCATGCCGCGCTCCTTTTCCTGCGGCATATAGGTAGCCTCACCGTCGATGATGTCCGCCGGCAGGAGCTTGACGTGTTCAGGCAGCAAGGGAAACTCCGCCCAAACGAGCATTTTGCGTCCGCGCTGAGTCAGGTGTTCGTGAGCCTTCTGCACGAATTCGACCCAGGCGAGGCTGCGGTTCTCGGGATTATAGGGCCTCGCGCATTTGTCGCAGAGGCCAGCGTAGTACATTTCATCGGTGGACACAAAAAAATAGTCGACGCCGCGCGTGGCCGCGATCGCGTCGTCGTACATGGAAAAGATCAGTTCCAGCGCCTTCGGATCGCACATGCAGCTTTGGTAGTTACTGCCGTCGGCTCGCAGGGCGGCGAATTCGGGATGCTTTAGCACGTAAGACATGTGCGCCGGCGCTTGAATCACGGGAACGATCTGAATGTGGCGTTCCAGTGCATAGTTCACCAGCTCTTGCAGTTCCTTTGTGGTGAAGGCGCCGGGGGCTCCGATCGCGGGATGCGAAGGATATTCGAATTTGTCCTCGAGTTCGAAGCCAATCATGTTCACTTTGAAGCGGGCCGACCAGTCGAGATAGCGCTTGAGGGTTTCCATTCGGTCCTGGTGGTGCTTGGTGTCCCAGTGCAGAATTCGAAGCTGCAGCTTGGGCCAATCTTCGATGGTCCCCCTGGGTAGAAGCAGCGCGCCTGACGGACCATGCTTGATGAGTTGCAGCAGAGTCTGGACGCCGTAAAACAGGCCAGGCGCGCCATTTCCGGTGACTTCGACGGAGCGGTCACCGATCTGCAGCCGGTATGCCTGCTTGTCGATTTCCGCATCCGCGCCGGTCTTTGCCGTTCCCGGCTGGATCGAAAGCCGAATGACTGAATCACCTTTCGGCGCTGCGTTGAGGTTCAGGTGGTACCAGTCCGCCAGGTCGCGGCGCAGAGTGCGCACCGAGATCTCTTGCGAATCGATACCCGCGGGGACGATCACCCAGCGGCCATCGATCGGGACATCCCCTCCTTCTAAGTTGATCGAACGCGGCGTGGGGATCACGGCGTAGCCCCTGGACCAGAGTTCGGTCGCATTCTGAGCCTGCAGAAGGCTGGCGAATAATACAAAGACCGCGGGAAAATTCTTGGCGAACAGGTTGAGCATGATTATGGTTGTCTGCGATTATACTGACCGGCAACCCATCTTGGCATATCGTCATCCATTTCCTTTTCATAGTTGGCCGCGAGGTTGCGTGTTTTCCCGCGGTGCACTCTAATGGCTAGGTCTATGCTCCACCATAGGCGCCAGCTGCTTACGTCCATATTTGCTTCCGGTGCGATGCCGCTTCTTGCGCAGGCGCCCGCCAGGCGCATCGGCCAGAAACACGCCGGCGATATCAAATTGGCGCACCGCCTGAATGCGACGAGCATCACCGACGATGATCTGCTCTTCCTGCAGCAGATCGGCCTCACGTGGGTCAGGTTGGAGTTTCCCGAGGCCGAGTTGAGTTTCGACGATCTGCGGCTCGCACAGGAACGTTTTTCCCGATTCGGCATGCGCATCTACTCGGTCGTTCACCCGTCGTATCGCTCGCTTCGCGTGCAACTGGGGCAGCCGGGGCGGGACCAGGATATCGAGATATATCGCCGTTTTCTGCGAAATCTGGGCCGTCTCGAAATCCCCGCAGCATCCTACGACTTTCACCCCGCGAACACGTACACCACCAGCTACGTGCAGCGACGGGGCTACACGGCGCGCGAATTCGACCTGAACGATTTCCGCACCAAGATCGAGAAACAAGCGTTCGAGCGCGAGTACTCAGCCGAGGACATCTGGTCGAATTACACCTATTTCATGAAAGCCGTACTCCCCGCGGCGGCGGAATCCGGCGTAAAGCTGGCCCTGCACCCCGATGACCCGCCGCTCGCCAAGATGAACGGCGTGGCGAAGATCTTCACGGATTACAATGGCTACCACCGCGCCGAACAGATCGCCGGCCAGAGCCCGAACTGGGGCCTGACATTCTGTATTGGCACATGGTCGGAAGGCGGCGACCACATGGGGAAGAACGTCTTCGAGATGATTCGGGATTTCGGCGGCCGTGGAAAGATTTTTGAAGTGCATTTCCGGAATGTGAGCGGCCCGCTGCCGCACTTCGTCGAGACGTTTCCGGATGACGGCTATATGAACATGTACGAGGTGATGAAGGCGCTGCGGCAAGTGGGTTTCAGCGGCGCCGCCGAACCGGATCACGTCCCCAAGCTCGCCGGCGATACCGGCTTGTTGCGCGCGGGCACCGCGTACTGCATCGCTTACATGCGAGCGCTATTGCAGCGGGCAAATAAGGAAATTGGGTGACCCCGGCTAGCCAATCTTCTAGCGACCAAGCCGATTAAGACCATCCTTAACGAAGGGCACGAGACCGGTGAACACAGCGGTGTTGAGACCGATTCCTAACGCGAGCGAGAGTAGGGCCGTCGCGGTGAAGCCAGGACTCTTGATCAGCAAGCGCGCAGCGTAGCGCACATCCTGCCATACGCTTTCGAGTGTGCCCAGGTCGATCTCGCGCACGGTCTCCCGAATCTGCTCGAAATTGCCGAATCGCTCGAACGCCTTCCGCCGTGCCTGCTCGGGCGTCATGCCGGCCTGGATGTAGCGCTCGATGCGCTGCTCGATGTGAAATTGCAGCTCGTCGTCGATCTCGCGGTCGACTGCATCACCGCGGTGCAGGAACTTCGTGAGCCAGTTCATGGCGTGCCCTCATGCCGTGCGCATCACGCGCGTGATGGCTTCGGAAAGCCGCGCCCAGTCCGTAGCTTCCGATTCGAGCTGGCGCCGGCCGGCTTTGGTCAAGGTGTAGTATTTGGCCTTGCGGTTGTTTTCCGAGAGGCCCCGCTCGGATTTGATCCAGCCACGCTTCACCAACCGATGAAGGGCAGGATACAAAGAGCCTTCCTCGATCGCCAGTACGTCTTTGGAAACCTGCTCGATCCGTTCCGCGATACTGTAGCCGTGCCGCTGGCCGGCTTCCAGCGTTTTCAGGATCAGCATGTCGAGTGTGCCCTGGAGCAACTCCAGCTTTTTGTCCACGAACGCCATCCTCCCGATGAGTGTCTAGGGGAGAAGTATGCTGCAAGTCCCCCTAGGATGTCAAGGGGGTCGTGGAACGATAGCTCACATTGACAACCAGACTCCGCAATTTGCGCAGATCATGCTCGCTTCTGGCGAGGGAAACGACGGGTGGTTGGAACTCAACCAGATATACGGTCTGGACCTTCGTAAGACTAACTTGGTTGTGCTGAGCGGTTGCCAATCGCAGCTGGGCAAACAGAGCCGAGGGGACGACATCGTGGGCCTCAGTCGCGCTTTCATGTATGCCGGCACACCCTCTGTCATTGCTAGCTTGTGGGGCGTTGATGATGCAGCGACACAGCAGTTAATGACGGCTTTCTATACGTACCTAAAGCACGGCATGAGCAAGGCGGCGGCTCTGCGCGCCGCTCAAGCGGATCTCCGCCGCACGTATCCGAATCCGTATTACTGGGCCGCGTTTGTCCTAACAGGGAATCCGGGCATGACCGACAATTCCGGTTTAGTTGCGAGATCCGGGTCCTCGACTGCAAAGTCTCGGTGAGCTCAACAGTTGCACATCGGTACTTGATGATTAGGCGGGCGTTACGTGTCTTTTAGCCGAGTTTTTAGAGGTTACTTTAAGTATCTGGGCGACACCGCCGGTCGGGCGATGAACCGTGCAGGAATTCTACCTCACCGCAGGGAGGTTGTGTCGGTAGCAGCAGAATCGAACAACCAGCAAACGTCACAGAAGCTTCAGGCCGAAGCCGAATGGAGGTGCCCGTTGCTCTTCGGCCCGCAGCGAGGTGACGCTACAATTGTGAGGCCGATGCTTCGCGCCGTTACCCTATGCCTGCCTCTGCTGGCCGCCCCACCCCTTCTTGCGCAGCAAAGTGCGCCAGCTCCAACCACAACCGCGGCCGCCCAATGTTCGAAGGAACTTCGCACCAAAGGCATTCTGAACAATCAGGCAGGATGAGACACTGGCTTGGAATGGTAAACGTGCCCATGTCTACCTTTCGAGATATTCGAACGATACCGAAAAGGGAGTTTTTTCTGTTGAGCTGATTCGGTATAGCGATGAAGTGCTCAAGAAAGACCATCAGAAATTGAAGAAGGCCGCTAAGGGATTGTGAGCCGGGTTGTAATGCTACCGGGATTCCCGCGTTCTAGGAAGTGCTCGCAGGCGGGAATCGTGAGCGGTTACGCCGCTAGCTTTCCAGGCGCTTCAGCGTCGGACTCCGCGCCACCGCGAATTGATTCCGATTCAACCGTGATTTCTCCGATTTTTCATGGCACAAATGTATTAGGATATGTGATAGAGCATTCCACCGGGATAGCCTCCATCCTGGGTGAGACCGTGCCAACTGCCGCACATGAGGCTCGGAAGAAGAAGCAGGCAATGAAAGCTACATCTTTACATCGGTGGGTAGTAGTTTGTTGTCATGTAGGGCTGACGGTAAGTTTCTCTGCTGCGCAAGGCATCTCCAACAGTACACCTTCTGCGCCTGCGTCATTCTTAACTACTCCGTTTAATCCTGAACTAGATCATCTTCCAACTTTCTTCATTGGTCACGACATAGTTAAAATGACGGAGAGCCTTTCCGCATTTGGAGACAAAAAGGGCGAATTCGAAACTTCTTATCAATTTAGCGAGCGCCAGAAGGCACTGGCTTCTCAGCCCCTCTTTGGAAACGAGGCTCGTGACAGCATCTATGCGTTCGCACTCTCCAAGTCGGCTGTTGCCGTATTCTATGATGCTGACAACCAGAGTTTTGATGTTGCCCTCCGGCCTGAAGAAGGTCCTTCATCGAAGTGGGCCCTTCCAATTCGAACGATCTACGCTAAAGATCGTAGTTATGCGGCCTCGAATGCATTTGGCGCGACTGTCTCAGTCGACGTGATAAGGGCTCAGCAGTATCAAATCGCATTTTTTTGGGCCGCGAGTCCGGTGAACGCGATCCATATCCATTTTGCAGAGCCGCTTGAAAAGGCACGGGCAGTCAAAGAGAGGATAGGGGCTCTTGCCCTC
>Ga0137403_10005352_pt1 | contig 14922 bp, 14 predicted proteins | sample CZOMad2_1_16fung_FD_122057 | JGI IMG/M metagenome (GOLD analysis project Ga0137403, IMG submission 122057) | Vadose zone soil fungal communities from Angelo Coast Range Reserve, California, USA - CZOMad2_1_16fungal (Hybrid Assembly) | ecosystem: Environmental > Terrestrial > Soil > Vadose zone... | reverse complement strand
TACCGGGAGGTGCGCACCCCGCAGCTGATGGACCGCGTGCTCTGGGAAAAATCCGGGCACTGGGACAACTATCGCGAACTGATGTTCACTACCGAGTCGGAGAAGCGCGAGTACGCGGTGAAGCCGATGAACTGCCCGGGGCACGTGCAGATCTTCAACCAGGGTATCAAGAGCTACCGCGACCTGCCTTTGCGTCTGGCCGAGTTCGGCGCCTGCAAAAACCGTTGACTCATGCGCCATTATTCCTGAGTTCGCTTTCGCCAAGAATGCTTTAAGGGAACCTTTATAATCGAGTGCGGCGTCACCGGCAAGGTAGAAAGCCGAAACTCGGCCGAGTATTTCCCTGGCTGTACTCTTGATTCTCATGTCGTCCGGACGTACTACCATGACAAAGTAATCAGCCTTGATGAACCTAGTGAAGCTGTTGCCCTCAACAAAAACTCCGTTGGCATGGACGCGACTAAGAGCTTCCCTAATTCCATCTTCAACCTGTCCATCTGTCGCGATTACCCAATGCACGTTAGCTGCGCCCGAATCCCAGTAGCGCCCGGTATCTTTTCCGGGAGCATAGGTCAATTCTCGCCCCGATCGAATCACAGGTTCGTCGTCGAGCAGATGACTTACGCAACACGCGTGCGGATCTTTTCCGCAGGAACGGTAGTGACCACGCGTCGTCTTGATTGCCTCCCACCCCGGAAAGGCCCGTAGCAGTTCACAGACCAACGTAGTCTTGCCAACTCCTGACATGAACCCGCCAACACCAATGATTACCGGACGCTGTGACGTCATTATTGAGTTTACGTTATGCAACAAGCCTTCCAAAGCGACGCGTCCTCGGGTTCAACTACTTCTTCTTCTTTTCCTTCTCTCTACTGGCCACGTTTGGCGCACTGACTTTCAAGTACCCTCTAGCGTCCTTATAAACTCCGTATTGAACGTCGCTCACTTGGCCGTTTTCATCCTGAACTCGAATAATGAAGGTCTTGTTATCAGGTCTGCCTTCAACCCGGCATGGCAGGAACCCTTTCAAGTCTGGACTGCGATAAGCTGTGTAGTGCTCCTGATCGCGCTTGTCATAACCGAGCACATAAATACGATCGAAGTCTGGCTCAGCCAATGTGTGTGGTTGACCCGAACTACTCTTTTCCAAAATCACCCAGCTTCCCGGCTTGGCTTCCTTAGCTGCATCCTTGTTCTTAGAACCATCTGCTTCAGTGGAGTCGCCATCGAGCCTTTGCCAAGCCACAAACTCACGACCCGTACGATAGAAAATAATATCGCTAGGCACTGTAAGTTCAACTTGCTTTCCATATATCCAACCTGCTGGAGCCGGTGAAATCAAAGAGGGCAGACGAACCTTATACCAAAGCTCGTTTGTTTCTTCGGGTTCGTTTTCCTCCTGACTCTCCTTGGCGCCTCGATTAGTTCCCTGTTGAGCGCTTCCGGCCTTCGGTGCCGTATCGCTTTCTGTAGACTCCGAGCCTTTCGGCTTAGGAACTCGCTTCCACGCGATAATTTCGAAGGTGGATCCGCTGTCGAGCCGCATCATTATGTTTTCATTACCACCGCGATCCGGATTGAGTCGAAGGTTTGAGCTGGCACGAAGCTGTCCCGTCGCCTGCGCCGGAACGCCTTTATCTTCTTCCGCGAGTTTTTTCGAGGCCTGGAGCACTTCGTCCGGCATGACATTCCGCGACTCAATCCAGCCTTCAGTGCCCTCTTCATCGTGTGCCTGCACACGCAGCCATCGCTCTTTCTTGGAATTGTCAGTCGGATCCTGCACGTCCTGAAAATCCAGGATATCAACTGCATCGCCCCGGTTTACTTCCAGGAGATCGGCCGCTACAACTGCCGTCGAACTCCGGATCTGGGCCCGACGTGCAACCACTACGCCGGTATCACTTTGTTTTGCGAGCGTCTTGCAGCCCTGGGCTAAGCCCAGTGCCACCAAAAGAACTAGAGCATGGTAAACCGAATTGCTCAATCTAATATTCGTAATAGCCATTTATAACTCTTTACCAAACCTGCTAACTAACAAACTACCTTCGATAACCAATGCAACCGAGAAGTTTTCGTTGCGCTTTATTCAGATCACGACCAGGAACTAGTTTCGTTCCCGAACCGCCGCGCTGCACTCGAATACCGTATGCCGAAACCTCCGAATCCAGATTGATCTTACCAGCACTCTCCACGTAATCCTTAGCGAACGATTCCAGGCCATGCTGTTCACTCAGGAGCTTAATTATAATCTCGTTTGCCTTTTCCTGTCCTGTCAAGGACAACCGAAAAAGCTCACAGTAAACATCATCCAGCGACGCCTGGCATTCAGTCAGACTTCGCAGCGTCAGGTCATAGAGAAAGGCGACCAGCATTCCTTTCTCATACACCAGGGAAGAGGGTGAGGTCCAACGACGTTCCGAAGCCTCAATCAATGATAAGCGGTCGTGGTCCACCGAAGACAAATACGAATCGTATACACGCGCGATAGTTTCCAGATAGTTGTCGAAAGAGATTAAGCCAAGGCGAAGATCCATTCGCAGAGCCTGATAGAGAGTGAAGCCTTCAAAAAACCAATCGTAGTCCCCGACTAGCTTTAAGGAGTTTGGCACCCACAGGTGAAAGAGTTCGTGGCTGAGCACAATCCCCAGTCGCGACAAAACTCTCTTACCACTCGCCTTTCGACCCAATAACAAAACAACGTCATTGCCCCTCGTCTCCGCGCTCCAACTCTCAGGACCCGCTTCCCCTGGGAAAGGAAGCAGCATGAGCACCGCGTTCCGCTTGAGATCAAAACGGGTAACTCTCGAATACTCGTCGATTATCTGGCGCGCAATCTTTATCGCGTCGTTGTCTGAGAAGGGCCATTTGCCGGAAGTGATTATTGATAAGCTCTTGGAGCCAAGCTGCTGACTCTTTTCACGTATCGCGGGTCCCATCAGAAACACAGTGCTTTCCGGCTGATCAGTTAAAAATCGTGATCCTTCTTTTCTGGCGTTTGACGCGACGGTCCAGCCCGGTGGCACGTCAACCATAACCAGCGCCGATGTGAAGCTAGCTGAATCCTTAGTCGGAACCGGTAACAGATCCGCCAGCATCATCAGCCCCTGTTCCCCATTTAGCCACGAGATATGAGACATCTGGGCAGGTCGCGATGGTTCTGTGACGTTTACTTCATACTTGAAGCGCGTAACCTTCTCGGGCGTTTGGAATTCGCCTGGCGCCAGCTTTTGGACCGCAATCGTCTCGCCATTTGCTTTGATTGCTTCAAGCATTTCCATCCGCTCACCTAATCCGAGTACCCCGCCGTAGGTATTGCGAAAGGACAAGACGTTTATTGCCGCAGGGAATTGCGCGTCAATTCTGATCCTGGCAGGCGCGACAGAGGTGACAGTAATTTGCACGCGCAGCGTTTGTGCTTCAGCACCGGTGGGGTTCGTCAGACTTGCCAATCCGCATAGTGTAAAAAGCGCCGCCCGCATACATAGGCGCAAACCTTTTCCCTTGAAAAACTGCATCAATCGCTGGACAGTGAAAGGCCACTCTGGCTCGGTTTTCCGCGGCTGAGGTGGTCCAGAAACTCGTTTGACAGTGCTGGTAGGCATCCTTATACTGCTACTCAGGACTCTAACATAGCCCCGCAAAAAAAGTGACTAGAGAAGGGCCTTCAAAGTTAATCAAGAAGCACGGCGTGTTTACTCGCGCGCTCTCCCTTCTGCTGCTCGGTTTCATTGTCTACGGAACGACAGTTGAAGCCGCGCATACACATGGAAACCTCATTGCAGCGAACAATGCCATCGCCAGTTCCTCTTTTTCGGATCCGGCAACTGAAACGAAAACAAACAGCAACCTGCTGGGCTGCGGTGACTGTCTCATTTGCCAACTTCACCAGTCTTTCTCCGCCACTCTAATCTCGGTTCCACCAAGCGTCGTCCCATCATCGCTCCGGTCTCGCATCTTCGACTTGACGGCGGTATCGGTTGCTTCTGAGACAAACGCTCCGCGCCGCGGACGCGCTCCTCCTTTTTCCCTCTAATCGAATCCAGCAAATTCGCTAATTGTCACCGGGTCTTTGTGTGACAGCCGATCCATTGGTTGCCTTGTATTCTCGGCAGCCACAGCTTTAATGCCAGGAAAATTAGAGAGGTAAATGAAAATGACTCAAGAGAGCATCCTTCATAATTTCCGACTAGTCTGTTTGTTTGCACTGATATCGTTGCTAAGCTCCGCAGCTTTGGCCCAGGCGCTCAGCGCCGGAACTGTTGCGGGAGTAGTCCTTGATCCTAATAACGCCGCGGTACCAAACGCTACCGTCACGATCGCAAATTCCATCACTGGCTACACTCGCACGGTTACGAGTAACGCGGACGGGACCTTTCGTTTCGACAACGTGCCGCCGAATAATTATCAACTAAGCGTTGCCGCCAGCGGCTTTGAGGCTGCAATACAAAACTTCAGCGTACGAACCTCGGTACCCATTAGTCTAAAGATTCCGCTCAGCATCGGCGGGGCGAGTGAAACTGTTACCGTAACGGGCGGTGCTGCCGACGTTCTCGAAAATATCCCTTCAACACATACCGACGTCGATCAAACACTGATCAGCCGGTTGCCGACAAGATCTCCGGGATCGGGCTTGAGCGACGTCGTTACTATGGCCGCTCCGGGGGTCGTCGCTGACTCCAACGGATTTTTCCACCCCTTAGGAGATCATGCCCAGACATCGTATTCGATTGATAACCAACCAATTTCCGACCAGCAGAGTAAGGCGTTTTCAACGCAAATGCCGCCCAGTGCGATCCAATCGATGGAGGTAATTACCGGGGCAACACCCGCTGAGTACGGTGATAAGACCAGTCTCGTCGTTAATGCGATTACAAAGTCAGGCTTGGGTCAAAAGAAACCGACTGGGAGTTTCAATACAACATACGGATCCTTTGGGACTATCAGCCAGGATGCGTCACTCGCGTACGGAAGGGGAAAACTAGGAAACTTCGTCACGCTCAATTTTGAGCGTTCGGGTCGCTTCCTTGATACACCGGAATTCACCGTGCTGCATGACCGTGGCACTTCCGGCACTATCTTCGATCGAATCGATTACAGTCCTAACGCTAAAGACTCGTTCCACCTTAATCTTCTTCTGGCGCGAAATAACTTTCAGACGCCGAACCAATTTGATCAGCAAGCCTTCGGTCAGGACCAACGGCAGCTTGTTCACAGCCTGAATATCGCGCCTGGCTACGTTCACATTTTCAGCCCCACAACGGTGCTGTCGATCAATCCGTATTATCGACTCGACAATGTGAAGTACTTCGCGAGCCCCAATCCATTTTCGGATCAGCCAATCACCTTCAACGAATCGCGGCGACTAAACAATGCCGGCGTAAAAGCTGATCTGTCTTACGTTAAGGGAAAGAATAACGCGAAGTTTGGCGTGCAGTTCTCGCATACTTTCTTAAACGAAGGGTTTGAATTCGGAATTACCGATCCTGAGTTCAATGATCCGGCCAGCCCGGAATTCGTACCGGGGCTTTTGCCGTTTGATCTAACTCGTGGTGGAACGCCTTTTCTTTTCCATGGACACACGGACATCAAGCAGGAAGCGCTGTATGCTCAGGATAACCTGACGCTGGGAAATGCCACTATCTCAATGGGTCTTCGTTTCGATAAGTACAACGGTCTTACGCATGACCAAATGTTGCAACCCCGCCTGGGCATCTCTTATCTGTTCAAGCGCACGAACACTATCCTGCGTGGATCATTTACGCGCAACTTCGAGACTCCTTACAACGAGAACCTGATTCTTTCGAGTGCGACCGGAGCTGGCGGTCTCGCCAATGGGATTCTGGGCGATACAAGCGATCAACCACTGCGGCCAGGTCGACGGAGCCAGTTCAACCTTGGCATTCAGCAGGCGCTTGGCAAATACCTGATGATTGATGGCGATTACTTCAACAAACGAACAAACAATGCTTACGATTTCAACGTTCTCTTCAACACTTCGGTTACCTTCCCAATCTCGTGGCAGAAATCGAAGCTTGATGGCGTGTCCCTGCGCGTCAATATGACAAATTACAAAGGGTTGTCTGCGTTCATGGTTGCCGGACATACGCGGGCGCGCTTCTTCCCGCCGGAGTCTGGCGGTTTGTTTTTCAATTCTGATTTACCGTCAGGTGTTTTCCGTATCGACCACGATCAGAACCTGGAACAAACAACGCAAGTTCAATATCAGTTCGAGCGGTGGAAGCGGCTTCTTCCTTACCTTACGTTTACCTGGCGTTATGACAGCGGTGTCGTGGCGGGTTCGGTTCCAGACTTCGCTTCCGCGCTAGGTTTGACGCCAGACCAGCAAGCGCAGATCGGCCTTTTCTGCGATGGTGTGTTCGCCACGCCAACCCAGCCGATCACAAGCTGCACCTCTACGAATCGTGGCGCTTTGCGGGTACGTATCCCGGCTGACGGGACTGAGAATGATGACAGTAATCCGCCTCGAGTTGCACCGCGTCACTTGTTTGACTTCAGTGCCGGAACGGACAATCTCTTCCGCACGGAGCACACAAAAGTGACTTTGCGATTTACGGTGCTTAACTTGACGAATAAGGTGGCACTATACAATTTTCAGTCGACTTTCAGCGGCACACACTTTGTAGCGCCGCGCAGTTACCAGGGACAAGTCGGAGTTACCTTTTAAGCAGAGTGTGACAACTCAGAGTGGCTGGAGCGTTCGATTCACGTAGTCTTGAGAAGACGTGGGCCGAACGCCTTTGCACTAACTGGTGGCGGCTGGGGCACAGCTCCATCGCCTCAACTTAGCCAGATTGATTAACGGAAGAGATGATCACCAAGTGGTTTCTTGCAATCGCCAGCGTGACGTTCGTTAGCCTTCTATCGCTAATCGGCATTGCCTTCATATCGGTGAACCAAGAAAAGCTTCGCCGGATAATATTTGTGATGGTGAGCCTCGCCGTGGGCGCTTTATTTGGCGATGCTTTCATCCATCTGTTGCCGGAGTCGTTTGCGCGAAACGAATCGTCGGTGAAGACTTCTCTCTATGTATTGGCAGGGATGCTCGGTTTTTTTATTTTGGAGAAGTTCCTGTTATGGAAGCACCAACACGTCCTGGAGTCCGGTGATCATGTCCATCCGGTTGGTTATATGAATCTCGCCGCAGACGCCGTACACAATCTCATTGACGGAATGATTATCGGTGTGGCTTATCTGGTCAGTGTGCCTGTCGGAGTTGCGACCACGGTCGCCGTTGTCTGTCATGAGATTCCTCACGAGTTGGGCAATTTCTTTGTACTGCTGCATGCAGGATTTCAGGCGCGCCGGGCACTGCTCTTTAACTTTCTTTCCGCAATCTTTGCGATCATCGGTACCGTAATTTCGTTGCTAATAGGCTCGCATGTCGAAAGTTTCTCTATGGTGCTCGTTCCGCTTGCCGCGGGCGGCTTCATCTATATCGCAGGTTCAGACCTGGTTCCCGAGCTCCACAAAGAGGCAAATCCAATGAAGTCGGCCGTGCAACTTGTGGCTATGGGCACCGGCGTGGGAATAATGCTGTTGCTGACCAAGATGGGATGAGTCAGGTGGAAAGTTGACCTAATCTGAACCTCACCTGAACTCAAGGCCAGGTGCAGATCTCACCGGAGATACCCAGGGCTTATCAGCGGGCGGAGAAACCTTCCGTCGGAAGGTTTATGGCTTTGACGAAGCAAATTAATGCGGGACTTGGCCAGTTAACCGGTCAAGTTCCGCTTCCCCTTCATTGACACTTTGCCAGGACGATTTTAGAATACAGCCTGTTCTCGTCCCTTGTTTTGTTCTAACTTTGAGAGATTAGTTATGAGTCTGGTCAAGATCATCGTAATCACTATCATAGTGATTCTGAGCATTCTGCTTTTCGGTCGCTTTTTCACTTAAGCCGAACGGCAGCATGTCCCGATCCTCCGTAACGTCATCCTCAACACTGGCGACTACGAATGCGGTTTGTTTACTGGCGGCGCGCGCGTGTGTGCTTCTTCTCAGTTGCATATTCGCAGTCTTCTGTATTCCCAACATAACAACAAAGGCGCAGGAACCAGATGCAAGCGATGAAGTGCTTCGAATTGACACTCATCTGGTTGTCTTGCCAATCCGGATCCGCGATAAACGCGGGCAGGCCGTTGCCGGCTTAACTCAAAACGACTTGACCCTGAAAGACGCGGATAACGTGACCACGGGATTGTATCTCTACCAGGGAGCTGATCGCGTGTCACTGGTCTTTGCCCTGGACCAATCGGGCAGTCTACGCGAGATCATGAATCAGCAGCGCGATGCCGCGCTGGCGCTGTTTGGACAGGTTGGTGAAAAATCGCAAGTTGCCGTCATGCGTTTTGCGGAACAGCCACAACTGGTGATCCCGTTTGGACGTGACCTCGACGCGACTCGCGCCGCTTTCTCTGCTTCGACCGCAAGCAATCAACACACAGCGATCTTCGATGCCGCCGCAGCCGCCACGAAGTTATTTGAAACGCTGCCGCGCATTCGTTCCGAACGTCGCCTGGTGATTTTGATTAGCGACGGAATAGACACGGCAAGCACCGTGAAGGCGTCCGCAGTTATCGAAGCCGCGCTGAAGAGTCAAGTGACTTTTTATGTCATTCACTTGCCGTTGTTTACACCGCGAGATGGACGACTGAAAGTTCGCACCCCTGCTAAAGGCTTTCGCGAGCTGGCCGAAAAAACCGGTGGCCAATATTTTCTGGTGGGCAATACTGCGTCTCCGCTCGCGGCTCCGGCGAGTATTGATTTGTCTCGTGTTTTCAAGGCAATCGAGGAAGACCTGAAGAGTCAATATTTGCTGGGCTTCTACACCAGGGAAATTTCTAACGACGGACGGATGCATCGTTTAGTTATCGGTTTGCCGGCTGGTGTCGAGTATCAATTTGGAGGCTTCGGTTATTCTCAAACGCATGAGCTATTCGTTGCGCCATCTGCGCCAAAGAAACGCTAGACTTGCTTCCACCGGCACGATTCGGTAAACAGTAGTCTTTCAAATCCAAACAGTTTTCACGTTTAACTAATGACCGATGAAAAAGAACTCGGGTTGCGCAAGATTCGCCGCGCGCTGATTAGCGTTTCCGACAAGACCGGCATCGTTGACTTCGCGCGAGAACTTGAAGCTTTCGGTGTGGAGATAATAAGCACTGGCGGCACGGCCACGACGTTGCGCAATGCTGGAATCGAAGTGCGCGAAGTTTCTGACATGACCGGGTTTCCGGAGATGATGGATGGCCGCCTGAAGACGTTGCACCCGAAAATCCATGGTGGCTTGCTCGGCTTGCGCGACAATGCGGAACATCAGGCGGCGATGCGCGAGCACGGCATCGAGCCAATCGATCTGGTTGTAGTCAATCTCTATCCATTTGAGCAAACAGTCAAACGCGAAGGCGTTACGCTTGAAGAGGCTATCGAGCAAATCGATATCGGGGGACCGGCTATGCTCAGATCTGCGGCGAAGAATTTCGCGAGTGTAGCCGTCGTTCCTGACGCATCGCACTACGAGTTCATTCTGTATGAGATGGGCCAGAATGATGGGGCACTAACCCTTGAGCTTCGGCACGAGCTTGCAACCGGCGCATTCCTTTGTACGACCGCGTATGACGGGGTCGTCTACAACTACCTGAGCGAGAAGGAGCAAGAAGCGTACGTTCCCAAGGTTCCCCCAGATTCGTTGGAGGATGCGGACTTCCTGACTCTCAGGAAGACTTCGGACTTGCGATACGGCGAAAACCCGCACCAGAAGGCTGCCGTGTATAGTCTCGAGCGACCTGTTCGCGATGATTCAGCAACAGAAATAATTCACGGCGTGGCCATGGCCGAATTACTTTCCGGCAAGGAGATGTCCTTCAACAACTATGTTGACGCCGATGCGGCCTGGCAGCTCGTTTGTGATTTTGATGAACAGGCTTGCGCGATAATCAAGCATACGAATCCCGCGGGCGTCGCAGTGGGCGAATCAACTTTAGAGGCTTATCGTCGTGCTTTAGCGACGGATCCAACCTCAGCTTTCGGCGGCATTGTCGCTTTCAATCGTAGTGTTGACGATGCAGCAGCTCGGGCGGTTGTAGAAATATTTACCGAAGTAATTATCGCTCCGGATTATGAACCCGCGGCTTTGGAAACCTTGAAATCCAAAAAGAACCTGCGCGTTTTGCGCCTTTTGAATGTGGCCATACCGCAGCAGAGACAAGGCCTCGAGTACAAACAAATCTCCGGCGGCATGCTGGTGCAAACGCGCGACACGCATAAGCTGAACCGAGAAGACCTGAAAGTTGTCTCTAAACGCGAACCGACCGAGGACGAAATCCGAGATCTGTTGTTCGCCTGGACGGTCTGTAAACACACAAAATCAAATGCGATTGTGTACGCACGCGCAGGACAGACAGTTGGCGTCGGCGCCGGTCAAATGTCGCGGGTAGATTCAGTGAAGCTTGGCGCCATGCGCGCACAACTTTCTGTTCAGGGTAGCGTGCTCGCCTCTGACGCCTTCTTCCCTTTTCGCGATGGAATCGACGAGGCGGCGAAACATGGCATCACGGCCGTCATCCAACCCGGTGGCTCAATGCGTGACGCAGAAGTGATCGACGCCTGCGACGAACAGAACATTGCCATGGTCTTTACGGGGATTCGACATTTCAAACACTAAGCTCAGAAGTACGCAGAATAGCCGGCAGTTGCCTGGCTTGCTCTTTTGCCCAGACTTACTTAATACTTTCCGCGTTAATTCCATGATGAATGCCACGCGTAGTGAGGCGATCGCCTTTTGCCGGAGATACTCTTGAGAGCAGCACTCATCCTTCTGTTGCTATTCGTGATAGCAAGTGGCGTTGCGTCCGGACAGCGGAGAAAGAAGAGCGATCCGTGCGCCAGTCCCCTCTCTCAGTTTGAGATGAATCAATGCGCCGGCAAAGCATTTCGCGCTGCTGACGCCGCTATGAACCAGGTCTATCGGAGACTTGTCTCGATGCTGGACGAAGATGAAAAGGCGCAGTTAAAAGAAGCGCAGACAGCCTGGCTCAAATACCGAGACATCAATTGCGAGTTCGTCGCCGATCAATACAAGGGCGGCTCGATTCGTCCTCTGATTGAAGCCACCTGTCTCGGTGACATGACTAAAAGGCGCACGACCGAGCTCAAGACTCAGATCAAGGAGAGAACTCTCTAGACAGCAATGCTAAAAGACAAATTCGGTATCATTTTCGGTGTTGCAAACAAACGCTCCATTGCCTGGGCGACGGCGCAGTCGCTGCACGAAGCAGGGGCGCGCCTCGCCTTTACTTATCAGGGCGATCGGCTGAAGGAGAATGTCGAAGACCTAACCAGCGAAGTGATGCCGGGCGCGCTGCTGCTGCCCTGTGACGTTACTAAACAGGAAGAAGTTGACACGACTTTCAAGCGAGTCGGCGAGGAATTTGGCCGTCTTGATTTTCTGATTCACAGCATCGCGTATGCGCCTCGCGAGGCGCTGGGTGGCGAATATCTCGACACCAACCGCGAAGCGTTTCTCACCGCGCTTGAGATCAGTGCTTATTCATTAGTTCAACTTGCGCGAGCGGCAACGCCATTCATGACTGAAGGCGGCAGCATTGTTTGCATGACCTACTACGGCGCGGAAAAGGTTGTAGCAGGTTACAACGTCATGGGCGTAGCAAAAGCGGCGCTGGAAGCAAGCACCCGTTATTTGGCGAATGATCTCGGCCCGCGCAACATTCGCGTCAACGCCATCAGCGCCGGGCCAATTCAGACGCTCTCGGCGCGCGGCGTCGCTGATTTCAGTTCAATGTTAAAGCATGCCGCCGAATGTGCGCCTTTGCGTCGCAACGTCGAGGCTCGCGAGGTTGGCAACACCGTGCTGTTCCTCTGCAGCCCGATGGCGTCGGCAATTACCGGCGAAGTTATCCATGTAGACTGCGGCTATAACATCATGGGGATATAAAGAGCGATGGACGATACACAAGAACCTGACGAACATCCGCCGGGCACCACGCAGGACGAGCAACTTCTCGAGAGTCCCGGCCCGGCGGAGTTTACCCATACCGATACCTGGCGTGTCTTTCGCATCATGGGCGAGTTCGTTGAAGGATTCGACGAACTTGCAACTCTAACGCGGGGAGTCTCGATTTTTGGTTCGGCCCGCACCCGCACTGACGATCCCGACTACCAGGCTGCCCAGGAGACAGCAGCGCTACTTTCGCGTGCGGGATTCGCGGTGATCACTGGTGGCGGCCCGGGCATTATGGAAGCCGCCAACCGCGGCGCGTTTGAGGCCGGCGGGCTCTCGATTGGCTGCAACATCGAGCTGCCGTTTGAACAGAACTCAAATCCGTATTTAACCAAGGGATTGAAGTTCAAATACTTTTTCGTTCGCAAGATGATGTTCGTCAAATACAGCCTGGGCTTCATTATTTTTCCAGGCGGCTTTGGCACGCTTGATGAACTCTTCGAAGCTCTCACCTTAATTCAGACCAAGAAGATTCGTAACTTTCCGGTGGTGCTTTTCGGATCTGCCTACTGGGAGGGATTGCTGAGTTGGATTCGCGACTTCGCGCTGAAGGAAGGAAAAGTCACCGAAAAGGATCTTAAGCTTCTACACGTTACCGATTCCCCTGCGGAAGTGGTTCAAATCGTCGTTAACAGCCAGGATTCTTTGCGTCTGGATAATAATCTGATTTCTGAAATTGCTGATCCGTATCCAAACTCGGCAAAGCGTTAGGAACTGCTACTTCAAACTCAGTCGTCTACGCTCGTCTTGAGCCATTCGAGGTAAGGGCTTGAGCCGGCCGTTAGCGGAAAAGCCACAATTTCCGGCGTCTCGTAGCTGTGAAGCTCGCGCACTTCCTTTTCCAAATCTTCAAACTTCCCTCGAGTCGTCTTCGCGATTAACAACACTTCAGTTTGCCGCTCGACCTTACCCTTCCAGCGATAAACCGACTCCATCTCCGGCAGGATCTGCACACACGCAGCCAGGCGCTTTTCCACCAACATCTCAGCCAACCGCACCGCCTCTTGGCGGTCGGCTGCGGTCATGAAAACGACGATCGCGTCGGTTGCCATAGTGAATTGATTTACCGCCAGGACGCCAAGACCGCTACGTCGGAAAAGCACGATTATAAACTGGAAGGGGGGCTCTTGGTTGGCTCTCGGCGTTCTTTGCGTCTGGCGGTTGGGGTCTTTACTCTTCGTCTTCTTCGAGTATGCCCCCGGTCAGTGGAGTCGTATCCTCGCCGAAGAAGGAGGCGTAGAGCTCCTTAGCCCGATCGAAGTCACGCTCATCAACAAAGATGATGGCGCCTTCGGACGTCGCCGACAACAAAGGCGATAGTGCGTCTGCTCCGCCAGACTTGATCACCGAGCGGATTCCGTTTTGGCTCAAAATGTCGTTGACCATTTCGGCTTCAGCGGGCGATCCAAGATGGTGCAGCGGGACGAATTTCGCCTCACTGCCATCGTGAGTGGTCGTCTCGGATGTCAAGCGTCTTACCAATTCTGAACCGTCATCCGGGCATCGGGTGATGCCAGCTTGGTATTCGGATTCACAAACAGGACAGAACATATAATCTCCAGGAGAAGTGGTTTGTTTAAGTAATCGTTTTGGTCTTTGTACTTTGTGCTTTGTACTTTGAGAGAACAACAAAAATCTAAGTTCGAAGTTCAAAACTCAAAAAACTACTCTACAAGCGTCCCAATCACTTTATCGCACGCACCGCCCGTTCAAAAGGAATCTCTTCAAAGTGGGTCATTTGCTTGAAGGCGCGAAAGCGTTCATTGATTTCATCATAAGTAAGTTTCTGTACTCGCGCAGTGCCAAACTCTTCCACGTTGAATGATGCCATCACAGATCCGAAGATCATCGCTCGCCGCATCGCGGCTTCATCGAGCTTTTCCTGACTGGAAAGATATCCCATAAGACCACCGGCAAACGTATCGCCGGCGCCAGTGGGATCAAAAACCGACTCGAGCGGGTATGCGGGAATTGCGAAATAACTGGTGTTGGTGAAAAGTGCGGCCCCGTATTCGCCCCGCTTTACAATCAAAGCCCTGGGGCCCCATGAAAGTATGGTGTGGGCCGCTCTGATGAGGTTAGGTATCTCCGTCAACTGCCGCGCCTCCGCGTCGTTTATGATCACAACATCTACGCCCTTGATTGTGCGCAGCAACGATTCACGAGCAGTCTCAATCCAAAGGTTCATTGTATCAAGCGCTACCAGTTCGGCGTTTGGAACCTGTTCGCGTACGCCGCGCTGGAGATCGGGCTGGATGTTCCCAAGGAAGACCAACCGCGCACCCTGCGACGTCTCCGAAAGTTTCGGCTGAAAGTCGGCAAACACGTTTAGATGAGTATCGAGTGTATGCGCTACGTTTAGATCGTAATCGTAACGTCCAAACCACCTGAACGTCTTGCCGTCGGGAATCCGTTCGAGATCTGACGTGTCGACGCCGTGATTGTCAAAGACCTGTTGCTCGGCCTCGCTAAAATCGCCGCCAACCACACCAACAATCCGCACATCGGTGTAGTAACTGGCGGAGATTGAAAAGTGGGACGCCGAGCCGCCCAGCATCTTTTCACATTTACCAAAGGGTGTTTCGACCGCGTCGAATGCTACAGAGCCGACTACAAGTAGGGACATAATTTTCGATTAGCAGCCAGTCGCGGTCTTCAACGATTAGAGAGAAATATTAATAGACGCGGAAAACGCTTTTGATTTTCCATTTTCCATTCCATTTACCTGGAATCTTGAATCTTAGTCTTTCGTCTTCGCCCCTACTGTGGTCTTGTTTTTCAATGGTAAATGAGAAATGTCAAATGATATATGGAAAATGCCTATGTCACGGCATCGTGTTTTCCAACTTAATCGGACCACCCAGTGCTTGCAAGTCGGTCTC
>Ga0137403_10005350_pt1 | contig 14924 bp, 15 predicted proteins | sample CZOMad2_1_16fung_FD_122057 | JGI IMG/M metagenome (GOLD analysis project Ga0137403, IMG submission 122057) | Vadose zone soil fungal communities from Angelo Coast Range Reserve, California, USA - CZOMad2_1_16fungal (Hybrid Assembly) | ecosystem: Environmental > Terrestrial > Soil > Vadose zone... | reverse complement strand
CGTCGACAAGCTCGGGTCGTGAGAATCGCTGGAGCTCGCCGCAAGTCTTGACGCCGAGCTCATCCAACTTCCGCTCACTCTTCTCGCCGATGCCCCAGATCTTCCGGACCGGCAAATCCCGCATGAACTCAGGAACTTCCTCCGGCTTCACTTCAAACTGGCCATTGGGTTTGTTTATTTCGCTGGCGATCTTGGCGATCAGTTTGTTCGGACCAATTCCGGCGGAAGACGTCAGCTTTGTTCTCCGAAAAATCTTCTCGCGTATTTCGCGTGCCAGCATTCCCGGCGCGCTTGGGTGCTCGGTAACATCGAGGTAAGCTTCATCAAGCGACAGCGGTTCGATTGTTGACGTGAACTCGTAAAGGATTCCCCGAATCACTGCGGCTTCGCGCCGGTAAACGTCGAAGCGCGTCGGCAGGACAATTAGATTTGGGCAGCGTTGCAGTGCCATGAAAGTCGGCATGGCCGAGCGCACACCGAACTCGCGCGCCTCGTAATTGCACGTCGTCAGCACGCCGCGCCGATCACGAGCGCCGCCCACGCCCACGGGTTTGCCCCGCAACGAGGGGCGATCGCGCACTTCGATCGCAGCGTAGAAGCAATCCATGTCGAGATGGATGATGGCACGTGGCTTCTGCTCACCTTGCACAAAGAAATCTCGCACAACACGAGAAGCAGACCATCTGGCACTTTCTCTCCACAATCTCGAATTTCAGGCTTTGCAAATGGCCGGTGCGTTTAGATATTAAGCCGTAACTTTCTAAAATGGACGCTTCCACTTCTGTTGAAACGCATCACGAACCGCACGGGCACGATGCCGCCCACGAGCATCACGAGCTCGGGTTTTGGCGAAAATATATTTTTTCCACAGACCACAAGGTGATCGGAATTCAGTACGCATTCACTGGCCTGATTTTCCTGCTATTCGGTTTTTCCTTGATGATGCTGATGCGATGGCAACTGGCCTATCCTGGCCAGGCGCTGCCAGTGATTGGCAAATGGCTTCCGCATATTTTCGGAGCGGGCACGATGCCCGACGGGAAAATGACCCCCGACTTTTACAACTCGTTAGGCGCAATGCACGGTACGATCATGGTCTTTCTCGGCATCGTGCCACTGGCGTTTGCCGCGTTTGGCAATTTTGTCGTGCCGCTGCAAATCGGCGCGCCGGACATGGCCTTCCCGAAAGTAAACATGGCGAGCTACTGGGCCGTTTTTGTCGGGGGCATTATCATGCTGACAAGTTTCTTCGTGCCCGGCGGCGCGGCCAAGAGTGGCTGGACGTCCTACGTGCCGCTGGCCGCGATTGCCGATACAGGCCCGGCGTATCATCGGATTTTTAACGGTCAGACACTCTGGCTCATTGGTTTTATTTTTTTGATTACGTCGTCGTTGCTCGGCGCGATTAATTTCATCGCCACGATCATCCAGTTGCGCGCCAAGGGATTGACCTGGATGCGGCTGCCTTTTTTTGTCTGGGCGCAATTTGTCACCGCGTTCCTGCTCTTGCTGGCGTTCCCGCCGCTGGAAGCAGGGATCATTATGCAACTGATGGACCGCGTGGCATCGACCAGCTTTTTCATGCCGGCAGGTCTGGTGGTGAATGGCGCAGCGATGCACATCAGCGGCGGTGGCAGCCCGCTTTTGTGGCAACATCTTTTCTGGTTCCTCGCGCATCCCGAAGTTTACGTGCTCATTCTGCCGGGCATGGGCATTGTCGCTGAAATTCTGGCAAACAATTCGCGCAAACCGCTCTGGGGTTATAAATCGCTTGTTTTTTCTGTGCTCACGATCGGCTTTTTGTCGTTCATCGTCTGGGCGCATCACATGTGGCTGACCGGAATGGGCTCGGCGGTGAGCGCATTTTTCCAGACGACCACGCTCATCATCTCGATCCCATCGGTGATCATCTTGAGCGCGTTCTTTATTTCACTTTGGGGCGGCTCGATCCGGTTCAACGTGCCCATGCTTTTCACGACCGCGTTCCTGCCGATGTTTGGGATCGGCGGTCTTACCGGGATCCCACTCGCGTTTAATTCAGCCGACCTTTACCTGCACGACACTTACTACGTGATCGCGCATTTCCATTACATCGTCGCCCCCGGCACGATCTTCGCGTTGTTTGCGGGGATCTATTATTGGTTCCCGAAAGCGACCGGTCGCAAAATGAATGAGTTCTGGGGCAAGGTCCATTTCTGGCCGACGCTTATCTGCATGAACATGATTTTTCTGCCGATGTTTTTGCAGGGCATGGCCGGCATGCATCGGCGTTGGTACGATGGCGGGCAAGGCTGGACACTTTCCGGCGAACACATTTGGGGATTGACCGGTTTTCAATGGAACACGCCGATCTCATGGGCGGCCTGGACCATGGGCCTGGCGCAAATTCCGTTCATCATCAATTTCTTTTGGAGCATCAGACACGGCAAAAAGGTGAACGATAACCCATGGGAAGCCACCACCCTGGAATGGACCGCGCCTTCGCCGCCGCCGCACGGAAATTTCGTTACGACACCCATCGCTTATCGCGGCCCCTACGAATACAGCCTGCCCGGACGCGATCGCGATTACACAATGCAAAACGAGCCAGTGGAGCCGAGAGAGCGGGTGCGGCGCAAGACTGCCGAGCCTGTGCTTGTGTAGGCTGAAGAGATGGAGATTCCGTACACAGTCTCCACGCGGCCTGACACCGGTCTCTGGAACGCCAAGGTCGGCATCTGGTTGTTTCTCGCGTCGGAAGTGATGCTCTTCGGCGGACTTTTTTCCGCCTACATTTTTTTGCGACTGGACGCGCCGCCGGGGATGTGGCCGCACGGCTTGCTCAACGTTCCCGTTGGCACGATGAACACGGCGATTCTGATCCTGTCGTCGGTTACGGTGGTGCTCGCGTGGGCGGCGTTGAAGATGAGAAAATATCGCGCCTACTGGTGGTACATGTTGGCCACGATTCTTTGCGGCGTAATCTTCTTAACCGTCAAACTCGTTTACGAATGGCCGCAGAAGTTCGATCATTTTGGCGCTTACATTAAGCCGGAAGCGCTCGGGAAATACGAACAGTATCTCGGCAACGAGCATGCTGCCGCGAAAGGTTTGCCGCCGCGGCTCGAAATCACAGGGCATCTGCATAATCGCGCGGCGCTCAACGATCCAAACATCAAGGATTACGAGGTCGCGCTCGATCCGCTAAACGCCGATCCAACCAACCCCGCGATGGATCGGCCGCATTTTTTTCCACTGCCCGTCACCGACAAAATCGCGACGATCGAAAAGGAAGACGTCGAGCGGGCGACCATGTTTCTGCCCACGCACAGCGCGTATTTTGCCAGCTATTTCACGATCACCGGTTTGCACGGAATGCACGTGCTCGGCGGCGTCCTCGTCTTCATCTACATGTGGCTGCCGGTCAGCAAAAAGCTTTACCAGCGCAATCCCGAGCATCTCGCCAACCGCGTCGAGGTCTCGGGCCTCTTCTGGCACTTTGTCGATCTCGTCTGGATTTTCGTCTTCCCGCTTTTTTATTTGCTCTAGCTGATGAACAACCCGCCTGACATTTCACAAGACCCGAGCGAGCACGAGGAGTACGCGCACAACGTGCAAAAGCACGTCCGAGGTTATTTGATGGTCGGCGCCACTTTGCTCGCGTTCACGGCCATTACCGTCGCGCTTTCCTACGTCAACTTCGGCGCGCCGAAAGCGAACATTGCCGTGGCCATGTTGGTAGCGACGTTCAAGGCAGGATTAGTCGCGGCAATTTTCATGCATCTTGCCGCAGAAAAACGGCTCATCTATCGCATTCTCATTTTTACGGGTTTCTTTGTGCTCGGACTTTTTTGGCTTATTTTTCTCGCGTGGTACGACTACCCCGTCCTTCGTTAAATGTCGCTTAAAGGCTTCCATATTGTTTTCATTATTTTCTCGACGCTGCTCGCCCTCGGGATCGGAGCATGGTGCGTCTGGGTCGATCTCGTGGAAGGCGCGCCGATTTATCTAGCCGGCGCAATCTGCTCGTTTGTCGTCGCCGTCGCGCTGGTCGTTTACGGCGTCTGGTTTTATCGGAAAATGAAACGGCTTCGCATCATCACATGAAGGCGAAAATCTTGACGATCCTACTCTTGTCGATCTTTTCGCCGGTTGGACAAGCGCTGGCCTGTCCATTTTGCTACGGCGCAAAAGATGGGAAATCGACCGAGCACATGGCGGTGGCGATCTGGTTTCTTTTTGGAGCTGTCATGTCGGTCCTGGGTGGGATCGGCGCGTTCAGTTTTCATCTTTGGCGGCATGGGCGCATGCCGGTGGAGCCTTACCAGGAGATGACCGAGGAAGAGCTGAGCAAATATGAGTAGCCTGGCGCTAATTAATGAATTTCTCGGCCAGCCGCCCAATGCTTCCTCCCACGGGTATCAAATCGACCACATCCTCGAGTTCTGCCATTGGTTCATGGGGGCGCTGTTTCTCGGCTGGTCGGCGTTCTTTGTTTTCGTTTTGATTCGCTTCCGGAAAGGCCGGCATCCGGGTGCGGATCACCAAGGAGTGAAAAGCGGCATCTCGACGCATCTGGAATTCTCCGTTGTCTTGATCGAAGCCGTCCTGCTGCTCGGGTTCGCCATTCCGCTTTGGGCAAAACGCGTCAATGAGTTTCCGCCAGGAAAAGACGCGCTTCTCGTCCATGTCGTTGGCCAACAGTTCAGCTGGAATTTTCATTTGCCCGGGCCCGATGGGCAATTTGGCCGGCGCGATGCCAGCTTGGTAACCAACTCAAATCCCGTAGGCCTCGATCCGAACGACCCCGCCGGCAAAGACGATATCGTGACAGCTGGCGAACTGCATGTGCCAGTGGATCGTCCGGTCATCACTGAACTCTCATCGAAAGATGTAATCCACGATTTCTTCTTGCCGGATATGCGCATAGCGGCGGACGCAATTCCCGGCTCGCTCATTCCGATGTGGTTTACACCAATCAAGACTGGGACTTACGAAGTAATCTGCGGCCAGCTTTGTGGTTTGGGCCATTCTGGAATGAAGGGCACATTGGTAGTCGATACACCGGCCGACTATCAGGCGTGGCTTAAAGAGCGCGCCGAGTTAGGTGGATCGCCGGGCGCACCTCCAGCCGGTGCGCCGAAAGCGGAGAACCAAACCGCCCAGCCGGAAAACAAGCCTGCCGCGCCAGCAGCCTCCCCAAGTCCCGGCAGGTAGCGCGGCTGTTTTGGGGAGCGCGTGCGCTCCTCAAGGTCGCATTGTCTTGTTGATTAAATCCGTGTCATCCGCGTAATCCGCGGTTAATTGGCTTGTGATCGGCGAAAAAGGAACAATCCAGACGCCGCCAGAAAAATCGGCAACGTTGCTCAACCGTTTCGCGTGGATCACATGCGTGGCGACGTTGTTTCTCATTTGCAGCGGCGGAATGGTCACGAGCAAAGGCGTTGGTCTCGCCGTGCCCGATTGGCCGACCACGTTCGGCTACAACATGTTTTTGTTCCCCGTCTCGAAATGGGTGGGCGGAGTTCTGTTCGAGCACACGCACCGCTTGATCGCTTCGGCAGTTGGATTCCTGACGATCATCCTGACGATCTGGCTCTGGCGCAGCGAATCTCGAAAGTGGGTTCGTAACCTTGGAGTAATCGCGCTCGGCGCGGTGATTTTGCAGGGCGTGCTCGGCGGACTGCGGGTCACCATGTTGAAAGACGAAATCGGAATCTTTCATGCCTGTCTTGCGCAAGGGTTTCTTGGATTGGTCGCGGTGATCGCGGTCATTACTTCAAGATTCTGGAAAACCCTCGCCAATGTAGTTGTCGATCCAAAAAAATTTGCACCGACCAAAACGATTGCGATTGCAGCAACGGTCGCGATTTATGTGCAGCTTGCGCTCGGCGCGACGATGCGCCATCAACATCGCGACCTTGCCATTCTCGATTTTCCGACGGCAAATGGCGCATGGATTCCGAAAACCAGCGCGATCGCGCTTGCAAGGATCAATGCCTGGCGCGATTCCCGGGGTGTTTCCGACGTGGACGCGTTCCAAATCTGGCTGCAAATGACGCATCGGTTTCTCGCGTTGATCATTACCGTCATCGTGGTTGCATTTTGTCTTCGGGTTTGGAGAGATGCGCAGGGCGTCGCTGCGCTTAGGCGATTATCGATATTATGGGTCGCCCTAGTCGTTTGCCAGATTGCGCTCGGGGCTTGGACCATTTGGAGCAACAAAGCGGCCGATGTCGCGACAGCGCATGTCGCGGCTGGCGCGATCATGCTATCTTTTGGGGTGAGCATTTGCGCGATTTGCTGGCGGGTTTTGCAAGGACAACGCAATGAAAGACGAGCAATGACCACATTCGAATCGGAAGGAGCAGTCCCCGTGTGAAAACCGCTGTGATTCGTACGGCGACCGGATCGAAAATCGTTGCAAGGAACAATCTATCCGCGCGTACCCGTGTGCTCGATTTGGCGGAGTTGGTCAAAGCTCGGCTCACATTACTTGTTCTGCTCACCACTGCGGCCGGTTTTTATCTCGGAGCGCAATCGCCGATCAATTACGCCGCATTGTTTCACGTTGTGTTTGGGACAGCCGCAGCGGCTGCCGGCGCGGCTGCGCTCAATCAGTGGTGGGAACGCAAGCTCGACGCGCTGATGCGTCGAACGAGAACGCGCCCCGTTCCGGCTGGTCGCATGCGACCTGCCGAAGCTCTTGCTCTCGGCCTTGTTCTTTCGATTTTTTGCGTTGGTTATCTCGCGATTACCTGCAACGCGCTCAGCGCCACGCTCGCCGCGGTTACGATACTCATTTATATTTTCGGTTACACGCCGCTCAAGCGCGCCAGCACCGCAAATACCCTCGTCGGCGCCGTTCCCGGGGCGATTCCGCCAATGATCGGTTGGGCGGCTGCGCGCGGAGCAATCGAGGCAGGGGCATGGAGTCTTTTCGCGATCCTCCTGTTGTGGCAGTTGCCGCATTTCTTCGCGATAGCCTGGATGTACCGCGATGACTATTCGCGTGCGGGCTTCCGAATGATTTCTAGTGATGATCGCAGCGGCGAACGTAGCGCCAGTCAGAGTGTGTTTTTTTCCATCTTGCTCCTGGTCATCGCCGGGTTGCCCGCTTTTGTCGGAGTCGTGACGACGCTTTATCTTCCAGTTGAGCTCGTGCTTGGCGCCTCGTTTATTGCCGTCGCGATGCGCTTTTTAAGAATGCGCACGGCCGGAGCTGCGCGATTATTGTTTATCACTTCGATCGTTTATCTGCCTCTGTTGCTGGGTGCTTTGGTCCTGACGAAGTCATGAACGCTACATCAATTCCTGTTCAGCGCGGGACCTACCGGAACACGCTTGCCTGGAAAGCGACATTGATTCTCATCCCATTTGTCACGGCGGGGCTTTTACTTTGGCTGCGCCACGTGGAGGTTCGTGCGCTCGCCCAGCGGAGCGTTTCGTCCTACGGCACGGTTCCCCATTTCCAGCTCGTAAACCAAGAGGGACAACCTTTCGACTCTGCGCAATTGGCTGGGAAAATTTGGATCGCCGATTTTATTTATACAACCTGTCCCGGACCCTGTCCGATGATCAGCACGCGGATGAGCGAATTGCAAAAGCCGTTGGAAAAAACCGATGTGCACCTGATCTCTTTCAGCGTCGACCCGGAAAAGGACACGCCGGAAGTTTTGCGCGGCTACGCGGAGAAATTACGTGCTGAACCAAAGCGCTGGGATTTTCTTACCGGACCGAAATCCGCGATTTACGATCTTTCTCATAATGGCTTCAAACTCGCGGTCTCCGACGGCAGCGGTGAAGCTGGAATTCCGGTACACAGCACCCGGCTGGTGCTGGTGGATCGACGTGGTGAAATTCGTGGTTATTACGAAGCGACCGAAGCCGACGCAGTAACGAAATTGCTCGCCGATACAAGCCATCTGTTGCGCGAGCAGCCAAAATAACTACAAAGCGAATTAGCCGACTGGCTCCGGCCCGGCGCCTGGGCCCTCGTCGCAAACCATCCGCAGATAATCGCGATATTCATTCTTCGGCAACCGATCGATGATCTTGGCGAGATCGGACTGTGTGATGAAACCCATGCGAAGGGCGACTTCCTCCAGACACGCGATTTTCAATCCTTGTCGATGTTCGATGGTCGCAATGTAATTGCCGGCTTCGAGCAAGCTTGTCTGCGTGCCGGTGTCGAGCCAGGCCATACCGCGACTGAGCAATTTCACGTGTAGCTCTTTCTCCCCGAGATAGAGCAAATTTAGATCGGTGATCTCAAGTTCGCCGCGGGCTGAGGGACGCAGGGTTTGGCAAAGATCGACCACGCGCTCGTCATAAACATAAAGTCCCGGCACCGCGAAATGACTTTTTGGCTGCTTCGGTTTTTCCTCGAGACTGATCGCCTTGCCTTGGGCGTCGAATTCGACCACGCCATAGCGCTGCGGGTCGCGCACTTGATAGCCGAAAATGCATGCGCCGCGCTCGATGGCGAGAGCGTCCCGGTAGAAATCGAGTTTTCCGTAAAAAATGTTATCGCCCAGGATGAGCGACGCGCCCGAAGCGCCAATGAATCTAGCACCGATCAAAAAAGCTTGAGCGATTCCTTCCGGCTTTCGTTGCTCGGCGTATTCGATCCGAATACCAAGCTGCGCGCCGTCGCTCAAATAGTCTCGAAGCATCGGCAAATCTTTCGGCGTGGAAATGATCAGGACCTCCCGCAAGCCGCCGAGCATCAGCGTGGCCAGTGGGTAGCAAATCATTGGTTTGTCGTAGATCGGGAGAAGCTGCTTGCAGACGATCTTAGTGAGCGGGAAAAGACGTGTCCCGGCGCCACCGGCAAGAAGAATGGCCTTTTTGTTCATCCGTTTATTTTTGGCTCGGTTGGAGGCTTCTCACGGCTACAGCTCTCCAACAATTCCGACCATTCCTGCCAGAAACCTGCACCTTCGGTCAAATCGATCCCGATCTTCTTCCCGAGTAGTCCGATTGCTTTCCGCGGACCAGAATGAAAGGCCGCCTTGTCGAACACGAAGGAATTGCTTCGTTCCCGGAGCAATTTGCGGTCACTCAAGCGCCCACCCCGACATCTGCGCAACGCGCGCTCAATCCAATTTCGCGATAGCTCCGGACATGGCTCGATCGTAGCGCTCACTGTAACATCCGCGAGTTCCTGCAAGATCAGGGCGCAGACGAGCGCGCGGGAACTTGTGGCGTGGACGTGGGAAACGTTTCTATCAAGGAGCATCCTGCGCAGGACAAGAGCGAAACGCGCTTGACGCAAGAAAATTGCACTGGATGCCCGGTGCTCTTGTTGTGCTCGTTCCTCTTCCAATTTTTGCGCAAGAGCGGGATGTGCACGCCATTCTGCCTCCATCACCATCGCGTCGGGCAAAAATTCCAGCTTCACCGCCATTCGTTCCATGGATCGCGTAAAATGGCAGGCCGGATTTAATTCGCACACGAACGGTACGATTGAAAGGTTGCGCCGCTTCATTTCTTGAAGCTCGCGCTCAATGAGCGGCAGATCTTCATCTGGCCAGCGATCGATCAGATAAGCGATCGTTCCTAATCGGAACATAGGCATACTGCTTCTGTTCTCAGCCCCGAATGCTTTCGGGGCGGTTTCCCAGTCAGCGTAGTGCAACTCGACTGGCCGCACAGACTGCAAGTCCATCTTTCGAAGTCGGTTGGGGCCGACCGATATCCTCTCGAAGAGTTGAAGAAGGGGGGCGACTGTTTGCTCGATTCGGAAATGCTGCTCGATTCGCGTGTGTCCGGCACGACCGTAACGCGCTCGCAATTCAGGATCGCGTATCAATTGCTCGAGCGCCTGGCTGAGCCCGTTCGTATCGCCGGATGGCACTAATAATCCAGTTTCCTCGTGCACGACAGATTCGGGAATGCCCGCGAGCTGGGTCGAAACGACCGGACGCGCCACCGCCATCGCTTCGATGATTACGGTTGGAAAAACATCGCTAGCGCCTTGACGGTCCGTCACCGAGGCGAGCGCAAAGATATCGGCAGATCGCAATTTTTCGAGCACCACTTCCTGTGACAGAGAACCGAGCAAATTGACTCGTGGTGAGAGGTTCAACATCTCGATCTTTTTCTGGAGAGCGTCGCGCAGCGGACCATCGCCAATTATTTCGCATGTGAAATCAAGCCCCCGGCGCGCCAACTCCGCGCACGCGTCGATGAGATGCTCGAATCCTTTGAATGCAACAAGCCGGCCGACGCTGATGATGCGCGGCATAGCGTTAGCCTGTGATGGAAGCAGGTCTGGAAAACGCTCCAGATCGATGCCGTTATAAACCCGGTGAATTTTCGCAGCGGAGTCCGGGCAGCGCTGCCAAAGCAGCTCACGGCTGTAATCGGTTTCAGCTGCGACGAACTCCGCCGCCGCGCAGATTTCACGCAGGAGATCGTCATTGCCCAGATCCTTCATGAAATCCTGGCCATGTGCCGTCACGCTGAACGGAATACCGGAGACCTCTTTCAGGAAAAGTGCAGTGTGCGCCGCGCGGTTGGCAAAGTGAACGTGAAAGTGATCGACACCATGGCGCGCGAAAAGATCCGCGAAATAGAGCGCATTGCGCGCTCGTTGCTCGGCCCTGACCTGTTGCCCGTATCTTCGCTCGTGCCGATCTACGAGTTCCTGGGGCCATTTGCCGGTTGTTTTCGCGTTCTTTTCCCAGATTCTCAGAATTTTCTGCGGTGGCGCGTAACGGATCGGGGCGCAGAGCCGGGAGATATGTTCGTGACGCAAACTCGTGAGTGGCGGGTAAATCGAGCCAATCTCAAGGGCGACACCAAGCCCTTCCAGCGCCAGCATCTCAGCATCGCAAAAAGTCTGGGAAATAACCGGATAACGGGAATAGAGATAACCGAGTCGCACCGGGATCGATGATTATGTGCGGTACCCAAAAATAGCAACGCCCCAAAACAAACTGACCGTCATACGCCGCCGCTACAATCAGGAAAACTGAACGTCTTTACCCGGATCCATCTCGAAATCCAAGGTCAATGAATCCGCAGTGTTAGGCTTGATGACTTCTTCGGCAAATTTCACGTAGATGGAGTCCTCACGGAAGATTGCGTACTTGTCCATCGACTCAAAATCGATTGCAATGAAGAATGGCCACGGCATTTCAGGATCAATCCGTTTGCCGCATTTGATGCTCAAAACTTCGGGAATTTTCAAGAGCTGCATTCGCGCGTTCATCATCATCGCCTCCACGCGGGCGGGAGTGACTTCGGGCTTGAGTTTGTAGAGAGCGATATGGTGAATCATGAAGGCTAAAGCTATTAGGTGCTTCGAGCGGGCCGCGCAAGTGCGAATCTGGCGAGCGGACAATGTCGATCCGCGCCGCTCGGCGATTATTTTTTCCAGTCCAGCGCGCCCTTCTTGAGCGCGTAAACATAGCCGACCATTAAGATCGAAATAAAGCTCAGCATACTCCAGAAGATGAGCCCGCTCTGCTTGATCGACTCTCTGTAAACCACTGCCCATGGGTACATAAACACGATCTCAAGATCGAAGAGGATAAAGAGCATCGCCACCAGATAAAACTTCACGCTGAATCTGGGCTGCACTTCTCCTTGTGGCACCATCCCGCATTCATACGCGGTATCTTTCGCTCGTGTACGTTTCCCGCTTTTCCCGACGAGAATGCTAACGAGCAACGCTGAACCGGCAAACAGCAACGCTACGATAATTTGCAGGAGAACCGGCAGATATTCTCGGAGCATCTGAAGGCTCGCTGAAGATCAGTTTGGCTACGGTTGGAGCTTACCTTACGCCAGCCAGATGGCCATTCTGCGGCGCAATGGCATTTGCCAAAGCCGAAGGCAGGCCTTTATATTTTTTGCCATTCTTTTTGACCGCACCGCGCGCAACGAGATTCTGCAGCTTCTCGTAAGCTCGGAGCCGTAGCATTTCCTCACCACCACTGGCCGCATTCCGTGCTCGTAGATTCTCATGTACGATATCGAAAAGCTGCTTGAACTCAAAGGAAGAACGCCGCGAGAGGACTGCGACCAACTCCTCGGTCACTAGATCCGGAACCCGACGGGAGAATGCATTTTTCTTTAGAATAGCCATAAGGCGAGAAGGATAGCACATTTTCAGCAGGGCGCAGCAGTTTTCTTGTCCCAGTTTTTGAACCGCCAAAAGAGTGCCGAAATGGCGCAACTATTCGCTCCATTGCTATGGCGTGGAAGCTGGATTAGGCGTAGATGACGGGCTCAAAGACGGCTGCGGAGTTCCCGTCGAAGGAGAACCCCATCCGGTCAAGCTGGTCTTGCCTTTTTGACGTGCCGCGGCGCCAATACCGCTGAGAATTGCCAGGCCGATCGCCGATTGGTCCAACGTAATCGGCCCGACCGACTCGGCCACATAGCCGTCACTAGAATATCTCTGCGATGAAACGATCGGGCTAAGGTGCTTCGTGATAACCTCCGGCGCGGGAAGCCGTGTAAGATCGACACAATCGGTCATTCCTGGCATGAAAGCCGCCGCCATTAGCAGCATCGGACGAAGCGAAGCATCAAGCCGGGAATACAATATAGGCGCGTCGATATAGGCAAAAAAGTTCGTCGGGCTTGGCACCAACTTGGCCGCTGTCTTGTACGTTTGCGAATTTGAAAGCTCCGAGGAGCCGTTGCCGTCGCGCTTTACCGCCTCTTCAACCGAAACCGGATTGAAACCGGCGATCAGGATCCTATGCGACAAAGCGATGGTTGGGGTGATCGCGATCAGGGTGGCGGGTGACGGCATCGAAAAATAACGCACACTATCCTTCTCAGTTTGCGTCCAAATCGCGTTTTCATCCGCGCGCGTGACTGCCTCCACGATCTGGCCGGCTCCGGCCATGTCTATGACCGGCAGTGTGAGAATTAAAGAGGGCCAAGGTGCGTTCGACGGCCAGTCGGCTAACGATTCCAATTCCAAGCCGAACGCGGCCTTCCAGTCATCGGCTGTGATTCCACTGTCGGAAAAGGTTTGAAAAAACTTCTGCATTGTACCCGCGATGCCTGCTGCTTGATTTAGCGCATCAATTTTTTGCCCGACATTGAGCAACATCGACAGATAGAAAAACGTCTCTTTTGTGCCAAGCGTAAGTGATGATCGGGTAAGCGCCGCATCCTGTTCCAATTTTGGCATTCCGAGAAAAAGTAGATCGTGTATTTTTCCGCTCTCGAAGCGCATCGCGCCAGAAATACTGCGCAGCTGTTCCAATAGGGGCCGCTCATTCGTTGCACCCGAAGGTTGGATGGCGGCGCGGAGGGCAGTAAGTCGCTCGGAAATCATCTTCGGTTGCAGATAAAAAGAGGCAGCATAACTCGACGGCATGTGAGCGGCCGCCGCGTGATATGACTCGTCCGCATCCAGCGTGTTCTTTGCGCTTTTCACTCGCCCGTCGGCGCGGTCGAGAAGAGTTTTTATTTCAGCGAGATTATTCGAAGCGAAGAACCAATTTCTGTCGTAAACGATTGCCAGCGAAAAGAGGCCAAAAGTAAAAATGTGGATCTTGTGCCGCTGATAAGCGATCGTCTCGCGGTCTCTGGGATCGCCGAGCGCCTCCGAACACCATCCGGCGATGATTTTTTCCGCGCGATTCTGGTTTTCACGGAAACGAAATCCCACGACAATCTTTGGACTGTCGTTCGTCATCGACGTCACCGCGAAAAAAGCATTCTTGGGATCGATTCCTTCGATCTCCCGTAGCGTTTGAGAAGCCGCGTCCTTTTTCGAAAGTTTGGCCAGTGGCTTGCGAAGAAAATCCTGCACCGCAGGTTCGCGATAGAGCTGGCAAAGGTCAGAGTGGTTCCACTGATCGCGCGTTCGATTGAAATCTGGCACGTGCGCCAGGAAAATTGTTTCGCGCGGGAGAAGCGCACTCACCGAGGCGCTCGAAGTTTGTTGGGAAATGCGCCAGACGTACCAGACGGCGAACGCGGCGACGGCGACGGCGATTACGAAGCTTACAGTTCGTCCCATGAGAAAAGAAGTGTGACGCTACGCGCGTGGGTGAAATTGTCGATGTACGGCTTTCAGCCGCTGCTGATCGACATGTGTGTACACTTGCGTCGTTGAGATATCCGCGTGCCCGAGCATTTCCTGGATGATGCGCAGGTCGGCGCCATTTCCGAGCAGATGTGTCGCGAAACTGTGTCGGAGAAGATGTGGATAAATATTTTTCTCCAATCCGGAGTGCCGTGCATGTTTTTTTACGATCTGCCAGATACGCGCCGTTGTTAATTTCGTGCCGCGCTCCGAAAGGAAAATCTCGCTACTGCTGCGCCGCTTCACGAACTTTGGGCGTTCGGCGGACAAGTAGGCGGCGACCGCTTCGCACGCTTTGCGGCCGACGGGGACAATTCGCGTCTTGTTCCCTTTGCCGGTCACCCGCAAAATGCGCTCTTCACAATTGAAATTCTCCAGCCGCGCATTTGCCAGCTCGGAAGCGCGCAGCCCGCTCGCGTAAAGCAACTCGATCATTGCCCGGTCGCGCAAGCCGTGAAGAATTTTCACGTTGATCTTTTCCAACAACTGCTCGACCTGCAATTCGTTCAGCGTTTCGGGAAGGTAACGTTCGATCCGCGGGAGCGCGAGGGCCTCCGCCGGATCGCGTTCGACCGCGCCGTTACCGGCTAAAAATCGAAAGAAGATCTTCAATGCGATCACAATCAATTTTATCGACGCGGCGGAAAGCCCGGCACGTTTGCGGTCGGCGAGATATTCGCTTATGAGCGGCAGGGTCACGCTGCAAGGATGGTCGATCTTTTTCTTTGCGGCACACCATTGCGCGAATTCGCTCAGCGATCGCTGGGTGGAGAGTTGATAGTTTTCTGAAAGACCTCGCTCGACCGCGAGGAAGCGGATGAACAAGTCGATCGCCTGCTCCATGTCGCCAAAGGTTCCGCGAAAGGCCAAACTTTGGCAATTG
>Ga0137403_10005349_pt1 | contig 14924 bp, 13 predicted proteins | sample CZOMad2_1_16fung_FD_122057 | JGI IMG/M metagenome (GOLD analysis project Ga0137403, IMG submission 122057) | Vadose zone soil fungal communities from Angelo Coast Range Reserve, California, USA - CZOMad2_1_16fungal (Hybrid Assembly) | ecosystem: Environmental > Terrestrial > Soil > Vadose zone... | reverse complement strand
TTCCGGGCGAGGACGGCCTGTCGATCTGCCGCAGGCTGCGCGGCGGAAAGAATTCCGTTCCCATCATCATGCTCACCGCCAAGGGCGAGGACGTCGACCGTATCGTCGGCCTGGAGATGGGTGCCGACGACTACCTGCCCAAGCCGTTCAACCCGCGCGAGCTGGTGGCGCGCATCAACGCGGTGCTGCGGCGCCGCGCCGCGCCGCCGCCTCCGGGCGCGCCGGCGGTCGAGCCCGAGAGCGTCAGCTTCGGGAACATGACGGTGAATCTCGCGACGCGCACCCTCGAGCGCGACGGCCAGTCGATCTCGCTCACCACCGGCGAGTTCGCCCTGCTCAAGGTCCTGGTCACGAACCCGAGGACGCCTCTGTCGCGCGACAAGCTGATGGAGCTCGCGCGCGGGCGCGAGTACGAAGTCTTCGACCGCTCGATCGACGTCCAGGTCTCGCGCCTGCGCAAGCTCGTGGAGAAGGACCCCGGACATCCCGCCTACATCCAGACCGTGTGGGGCTTCGGCTACGTCTTCGTGCCGGACGGCGCGCCTCAATGAGGCTGTGGCCGCGGTCACTGCTCTGGCGCACCTTTCTCCTGCTCGCCGCGCTCGTGGTGGCGACGACCGTCGGCTGGTTCCAGATCTTCCGCGCCTACGAGGTCGAGCCGCGCTCCCGCCAGATATCGCAGAACCTCATCAGCATCGTCAACCTGACGCGCACGGCGCTGGTCAATTCCCAGCCTGAGTTGCGCCGCGAGCTGCTGTCTGATCTCGCCGAGCGCGAAGGCATCCAGGTCTATCCATCCGACCCCGAGGAGCGCCTCGCGCCTCCCGCCGACGAGGCGGTCCAGAACCTGGTCCGCGAGCTGGTGCGACGCCAGCTCGGCGAGGGGACGCGCTTCGCGAGCGAGCGCGAAGGCAAGCCGGGACTGTGGCTCAGTTTCCACATCGAAGAGGATGAATACTGGCTGCGCATCCCGCGAGGACGCATCGAGCGCCAGATCGCGCTGCGCTGGCTGGGCTGGGGCGCTCTTGCCCTCGCGCTCTCGCTGCTCGCCGCCTACCTGCTCGTTTCCCGACTCAACCGTCCGCTGCGGGCGCTCGCTCGGGCGGCGGGGACCATCGGCGAGGGCAAGACCCCCGAGCCCTTGCCCGAATCCGGACCCGAGGAGATCCGCACGCTCTCGCACGCCTTCAACCAGATGTCGGAGGACCTCGCGCGCCTGGACGCAGACCGCACGCTCTTCCTCGCCGGCGTATCTCACGATTTGCGCACGCCGCTATCGCGGCTGCGGCTCGGCCTGGAGATGAGCGGCGCCGACGCCCAGCTCAAGGACGGCATGACCGCGGACATCGAGGAGATGGACCGCATCATCAATCAGTTTCTCGACTTCGCGAGGACCGACGGGGGCGAGTCTCCGCAGCACGCCGATCTTGCCGCGATCGCCGCCGATGTCGCCGAGCATTACCGGCGGCACGGCCGGCCGGTGGCGACCGATTTCGAGGGCGTGCCCGAATTGCCGCTGCAGACGATGGCCATGAGACGGGTCGTTCTGAATCTCGTCGACAACGCCTTGCGCTACGGAGGCAAGGAGGTCGGCATTGCCGTGCGCGCCGAGGACCACGCCGTGGTGCTGCAGGTGACCGACCGCGGCCCCGGGATTCCCCTGTCCGAAGTCGAGCGGCTGAAGCGGCCCTTCACGCGCCTGGAGGTCGCGCGCAGCGACAAGGGCGGCGCGGGCCTGGGCCTGGCGATCGTCGAGCGCGTGGTGCGCGCGCATCGCGGCCGTCTCGAGCTGCTCCCGCGCGAGGGCGGCGGCCTAATCGCGCAGATCCGCCTCCCGGCGGGTTGAAACGCCCCGTTCCTGACGCCCCGGCGGGCGCTCCAGTGACCACTTCGCATTAATAGTCTGCATTAACAGTCTCGGCTATACTTCGCATTTATAAGGGGTATTCCATGAAGAGACTGCTTGGCGCTCTGTGCCTGATCGCCGCGCCCGTGGCGCTCGCGCAGACCTGCCCGGAAAAAAACCTGCTCTACTGGCAGGCCTTCCCCGCGGGAGGCGAATCCGACATCTCCGCCAGGCACCAGCAGCTGGTGCTGAAAAAGAAATGCCCGTCGATCGAGACCATCATCCAGTACAAGCCGGGCGTGGGGGGCGCGGTCCTGTGGAACCAGCTGAACTCGCTGCCCGCCGACGGGTTGAACGTCGCCGGCATCAACCTCCCGCACATCGTGCTGGCACCGTTCGAAGGCCAGGTCCAATACAAGACCGAGGACATCACGCCGACCTACTGGTTCCACTACACGCCCGACGCTCTGGTGGTGCCCGAATCCAGTCCGATCAAATCTTTTCAGGACTTCGCCAGAGCTGCGAAGGCGGAGCCCGGGAAATTGACCCTCGGCGGCTCCGGAATCAACTCCGCGAACCACGCCGCGCACGAGCGCCTCAATACCGAGTTCGGCATCAAGACGCTCTATGTTCCCTTCAAGGGCACCGGCGACATGACCGTCGCGATCGCGGGCGGCCACATCACGGGGGCGATGGGATACTCCGCGCTCGCGATCAACAACAAGGGCAAGATGCGCGCCCTCGCGGTGGCGATGGACAAGCGCCACCCTCTGCTGCCGGACACGCCCACCTTCAGGGAGCTCGGCGTGAACTGGGTCGACGGCGCGTTCCGCGGCATCGGCATGCCGAAATCCACGCCGCCCGTGCTGCGCAAGCGCATGTCCGATCTGTGGGCGGCGCTCAACCACGATCCCGAGATGAAGGAGCTCGCCGCCAAGAGCGGCTTCGAGCTGGTCGACGTGGGCGTCGATCAAATGGACGCGTTCATGAAGGAACGCATCAAGGTGTACACCGAGGTGGCCAGGCGCATGGGACTGGCGAAGTGACGGGGCGACGGATTCGGAAGCCCGTCTTGTGCCAGAATGTGGCGCTCGCACGGGACAGCGGTAAGGCTTCCGGGGCGGCCGAAAGCAAAGAAGAACAAGAAAACGAAGAACAGAGGGAGATTCACGCATGAATCGTTTGCGCGCACTTCTGCCGAAAAGAAGCCTTCTCGCGCTCGCCGCTGCGTGCGGCCTGCAGTGCGCATGGAACGCGCATGCTCAGCTGGCCACGCCTCCCGCAGGCAAAGCCTTGGTCATCCTGTATCGCAACGATCGCCAACCGGTCGCGGCGAAGGTGCCGGTGATCGCGAACGCGGACCGCCTCGGGGAAATGGGCAACCGCGAGTTCGTCAACGCCGTGGTCAATCCGGGCAGGACATTCCTGCGAGTCGGCGATCGAATCCTGACCACCCTCGCGCTCCAGACCGCGCCCAACCAGCGCTACTTCGTCCTGGTCGAGGCCGTCCCCAACCTGACCCCCGTGCGCGTCGAGATGCGCGAGACGACCGAGGCCGCCGCCCGCAACGTGTTGGCGCAAAGCCGCCCGATCGGGGCGGCGCCCATCGCGGCCGCGCCGTCGCGCGCTCCCGTACCGGCCGTTGTCGTTCCGGTACCCCCGGTTCCGGCGCCCCGCGCTCCGGTTGCCGCCGCCGCGGCGGCTCCTGCGGCGGCCGCTCCAAAGCCCGCCACCGCGCCGCCTCCGCCGGCTCAGCCGCGGCGGTTCTCCACCATCGCCCGGGAGCCGCCGCCGCCCCAGGAGGAGGAAGACGAGGAAGCGGAGTTGCGCAAGTGGCGCATCGCCGTCATCGCCAAGACGGGCAGGTTCAAATTGGCCAGCACGACTCAAACGATCGACAATCTCGCGAGCACGTACGACGCAAGCTCCAAGCCGGTGTTCGGTTTCGAGGCGGAGTTCCGTCACCAGGACGGCTTTGCGGTCGGCGGGGAACTCTTCTATTACAAAAACGACATCACCTCGCCCGGAGCAACGTTCCAGGGGCAGCAGACGGTGATCTCGGGAATGCTGAACGGCAAGTACTACTTCGGGGGACAGGACGGCGTCTTCCACCCCTTTGTCGGCGCCGGTGCAGGTTTCGCCGGCGCAAAGTTCGGCGGCGACATCAGCGGCAAGTCGGGTGGCCCGGGCTTTCAGGGCATGCTGGGAGCCGATCTGCGTTTCGGCAGCAGCTTCGGTCTCTACCTGGAGTACAAATATCTCAGCTCGACGACTTCCGCCGCCAACAACCAGAAGATCAAGGTCAGCGGCTCGGGGCTCCTCGCCGGCGTCAGCATCGGCTTTTGAGCTCCCAGCGATCTAGAACTTCGTAAGATCCGCCGCCCCCGGCGGGCGACCGCACGAGCACGAAGCCGTCGAGCTCCCAGCGGATCGGTTCGAGCCCGGGCATCGCCCGCGGCTCGCGGGCATCGCGCAACAGCGTGACGTGAGACACGAAGGGCTTCGCGTCGAAGCGGATGTGCGATTGCTCGAGCGCGCCGCGTAGTTTCGAGACCAGCGCCTCCAGTTCCTCCGGTACGACCGCGGCGCCGGCCCACGCGATGCGGTTGCGCTTCCAGTAGCCCGGCCGGTCGAGCACGAGGACACCCCGCTGCGGCGCAACCTCCCCCGCCGCGCGGGCGACCTCGGCGACGCGGCCGCCCTCGACGTTCCCGAGGAACGCCAGGGTCAGGTGCAGGTTCTCGGTTCGCGTCGGCCGCCCGCCGCAAAACAGGTGCAGCTCACGCGACCAGCGGGCGAGCTGCGCTCGCACCCCGTCATCCGGCCACAGCGCGAAAAACAGCTTCACCTAATCGAGCAGCGCAATCGCCTCGGCGGCGATGCCTTCGCCGCGGCCGATGGCCCCGAGCCGCTCGGCTGTCTTGGCCTTCACGTTGACCTGGCCGGATTTCAGGCCGAGATCGGCCGAAAGATTGGCGACCATCGCGGGGATGTGCGGCGCCATCCTCGGCGCCTCGGCGTGGATGGTGGCGTCGAGGTTGGCGATCGCGTACCCGGCGCCGCGGACTTTCGCTGCGACTTCGCGGAGCAGCGCGCGGCTGTCGGCCTCCTTGTATTTCGGATCGGTATCGGGAAAATGCCGGCCGATGTCGCCGAGCCCCGCGGCGCCCAGGAGCGCGTCGCACACCGCGTGGATGAGAACATCGGCATCGGAATGCCCGGCTAGGCCTTTTTCGAAGGGAATGTCAACGCCTCCGATGATCAGCCTGCGGCCCGCGACCAGCGCGTGAACGTCGAATCCCTGCCCGATTCTCATTTGACCGCCTTCGCCCCCGAGAGAATGCGCTCGGCGATATCAAGATCCGACGCAAAGGTGATTTTCAGATTCCTCGTGCTGCCCTCGATGAGTCTCGGCTTGCAGCCGAGCGCCTCGACCGCTCCGGCCTCGTCGGTGACGTGCGCCGCGTCGCGCAGGGCTTTCAGCAGCAGGCCGTGACGGAACATCTGCGGCGTCTGCGCCTGCCACAGATGGTCGCGGGGCTCCGTCTCCAATATCCGATTCTCCTCGTCGGAGCGCTTCAAGGTATCGGAGACCGGAATCGCAAGGATGCCCCCGACCTCGTCGCGGCCGGCGCCGTCGATGAGACGCCGCAACTCCGCCCGCCCGAGGCAAGGCCGTGCCGCGTCGTGCACCAGCATCCAGTCGTTCGGGTCGACCGCGCTCGCGCAGGCGACGAGCCCGTTCAGAACGCTCTCGCGCCGGCTCGCGCCGCCGCAGTAGAGCGGCGCGATGCGCTCGCCGAACGCACTCCAGTCGTGCTTGCGGAACTCCGGGTCGCCGACCGCGAGCACCACGAACACGACTTCCACCTCGGGCGCCGCGAGCAGCCGCTCGACCGCGTGGAAGAGCATGGTTTTTCCCGCGAGGAGCGAGTATTGCTTGAGCTCGGCGACTCCGAAGCGCGATCCGGAGCCGGCGGCCGGGACGAGGCCGAAGTACCGCGCAGTCATTGATCAAGTCACTGAAATCGGAAGGGATTCGACACGATATAATTATAGCCGGGTCCCGAGTTCGAACTGCTTCGCGAAAGCGAGATGCGTTCGATTCGGGTTTTGCCGTTTCTATCGCGATCATCTTGAGCGCAGCCGTCCTTCCGGAACCGGAGATACACGCGGGCGCCGCCGGCCTTCACGGCTCGAGCGACGCGCTCGCGCTCGCACGTCTCGCGCAGGGCTCGCGGCCGGCCGTGGTGTTTTGCGCCCGGGCAACCGAAGCGCAGAGGCTGAAGGACGAGATCGCGTGGTTCGCGCCGCAACTCGCCGTGCTCCTCTTGCCCGACTGGGAGACCCTGCCCTACGATCATTTTTCTCCGCACCACGATCTGGTGTCGGAGCGCCTGGCGACGCTCTACCGCATCATGCGCGAGGACTTCGACGTCGCCATCGTGCCCGCGGCGACCGCGCTGACGCGCCTCGGGCCTCCGTCCTTTCTCGCGGGCCACAGTTTCTTCCTCAAAGCGGGAGAAACGCTCGATCTGGACGCACTGCGAACTCAACTCACCCTGGCCGGGTATGCCCACGTCACGCAGGTGGTCGCCCCTGGCGAGTACTGCGTCCGCGGCGGCCTGATCGATCTTTTCCCGATGGGCAGCGCGCTGCCCTACCGCCTCGACCTGATCGACGAGGAAATAGAATCGATCCGCTCTTTCGACGCCGACACCCAGCGCACGCTCTACAAGGTCCCGGAGATCCGCCTTCTGCCCGCGCGCGAGTTTCCCATGGACGAGGCCGGGCGCAACCAGTTTCGGCGCAGCTTCCGCGAAACCTTCGGCGGCGATCCGACCAAGAGCCGCATCTACAAGGACGTGAGCAACGGCGTCGCGCCCGCCGGCATCGAGTACTACCTGCCGCTGTTCTTCGAGCAAACCGCGACCCTCTTCGACTACCTGCCGAAGGGCGCCACCGTCTGCATGCACGGCGAGGTGCACGATGCCCTGACCGAATTCTCGCGCGACGCGCAAGGCCGCCACCAGCTGCTCAGGGGCGACCTGTCCCGGCCGCTTCTTCCGCCCTCCGAGATCTTCCTCACGGCGGAGGACTTTTTCGTGCGCGCGAAAGCCTTCAGGCGCGCCGACATCGAAGGCGACGCTCCGCCCGCGCATCCCCTGCCCGAGCTCGCGGTCGAGCGCCGCGCGCCCGACCCTCTGCACAAGCTGAAAGCCTTCCTCTCGACGACGCCCCACCGCGTGATGCTGCTCGCCGAGTCTCCCGGCCGTCGCGAGACGCTCCTCCAGTATCTCGCCGAATACGGCCTGAAGCCTGCTCCGGCGGCAGGGTTCGAGGCGTTCCGGCAGTCGGACGTACGCTTTGCGCTCGGCGTCTCGCCCCTGCTCCTGGGCTTCGTGCTCGACGCCGACGGCCTCGCCTTCGTCACCGAGTCGGAGCTCTACGCCGGGACCGCGCGCTCGCGCGCCGCGCGCGACCGCAAGGCGGTCAGCTCGGTCGAGGGAATGCTGCGCGATCTCTCGGAACTGCGCGCGGGGGACCCGGTGGTCCACGTGCAGCACGGCATCGGCCGTTACCGCGGCCTGGTCGATCTCGATCTGGGTGAAGGTGCGGCGGAGTTCCTGCTCCTCGAATACGCCGAGGACAACAAGCTCTACGTGCCGGTGGCGCAGCTGCATTCGATCGGCCGTTACTCGGGCGGGCCGCCCGAGCAGGCTCCGCTGCACAAGCTCGGCGGCGACCAGTGGGAAAAGGCCAAGCGCAGGGCCGCGCGCGCGGTGCGCGACACCGCCGCCGAGCTGCTCGCGCTCTACGCGCGGCGCGCGAGCCGCCAGGGTCACGCCTTCAAGCTCAACCAGCACGACTACGAGGCCTTCGCCGAGGGTTTCGGCTTCGAGGAGACTCCGGACCAGGCCGCCGCGATCGCCGCGACGCTCGAGAACATGAAGAGCGGCCGCCCGATGGACCGCCTGGTGTGCGGCGACGTCGGTTTCGGGAAGACGGAGGTGGCGCTTCGGGCCGCATTCGTCGCCGTCGCCGACGGCCTGCAGGTCGCGGTGCTGACGCCCACGACGCTGCTCGCCGAGCAGCACTTTCACACTTTCAGCGACCGGCTTGCCGACTGGCCGATCAAGGTCGTCGAGCTGTCGCGCTTCCGCAGCAGCAAGGAGACGACGGCGGCCCTGAAGGGGCTGGCCGGGGGCGAGATCGACATCGCCATCGGGACGCACAAGCTGCTGCAGAAGGACGTGAAGTTCAAGCGCCTCGGCCTGGTGATCGTCGACGAGGAGCACCGCTTCGGCGTGCGCCAGAAGGAGGCGCTGAAAGCCCTCCGGGCGGAGGTCGACGTGCTGACGCTCACCGCGACGCCGATCCCGCGCACGCTCGCGATGTCGCTCGAGGGCCTGCGCGATCTGTCGGTGATCGCCACCGCGCCCGAGCGGCGGCTCGCGATCCGCACCTTCGTCACGCCCTGGTCGCCGGGCATCATCCGCGAGGCCGCCTTGCGGGAGCTCAAGCGCGGCGGGCAGATCTTTTTCCTGCACAACGACGTCGCCACTATCGAAATCATGCGCGAGAAGCTCGAAAAGCTACTGCCCGAGGCGCGCGTCGCGGTGGCGCACGGGCAGATGCGCGAGCGCGACCTCGAGCGCGTGATGCGCGAGTTTCTGCAGCAGCGCCACAACCTGCTCCTGTGCTCGACCATCATCGAGACCGGGATCGACATCCCGACCGCCAACACCATCATCATCGAGCGCGCCGACAAGTTCGGCTTGGCGCAATTGCACCAGCTGCGCGGCCGCGTCGGGCGCTCGCACCACCAGGCGTACGCCTACCTGCTCACCCCGGGCGAGGACGCGCTCTCGGCGGCGGCGAAGAAGCGGCTCGAGGCCATTCAGATGATGGAGGAGCTCGGCTCGGGGTTCTACCTCGCCATGCACGACCTCGAGATCCGCGGCGCGGGCGAAGTGCTGGGCGAATCGCAGTCGGGCGAGATGCAGGAAGTCGGGTTCAACCTCTACGCCGACATGCTCGACCACGCCGTGCGCTCGCTCAAGGCCGGCCGCGAGCCCGACCTGTCGCAGCCTTTCGACGTCACGACCGAAGTCAACCTGCACTTCCCGGCGCTTTTGCCCGCGACCTACTGCGCCGACGTGCACGAGCGCCTGGTACTGTACAAGCGCTTCGCCAACTGCAACTCGGCCGAGCAACTCGAAGCGATGCAGGAAGAGCTGGTCGACCGCTTCGGCGACCTGCCGGGCGCGGCGCGCGCGCTCATCGAATCCCACCGCCTGCGCATCCTCGGACGCTCGCTGGGCGTGGCGCGGGTCGACGCCGACTCCGAAACCATCCAGCTCCAGTTCGTGCCCCACCCTCCCCTCGACCCGGCCGCCGTGCTGAAGCTCGTGCAGAAACAGCGCTGGAAACTCGCCGGCCCGACCAAACTGCGCGTCGAGCGCGTCACCAGCGAGCTTCCCGAGCGCTCGGGCGCCGTGCGCCAGGTGCTGGAGTCGCTGGCGCAGGCAGCGCTCAAGCAGGCGGCGTAGCCGCCTCCTGCGGCGGCGCCGTCCACGCGGCGCCCCACTCGGCACGCCGCGCATAGGAATACCCCGCGATGCAGACGTCGAAGGCCGCGCAGAAGACGCCATACGCCAAGGGCACCGCGGTCAGCTGGCCCGGCTCGAGTGCGGAGAAGGCGCCCTGTGCCTGAAGCTCGTGCAGCAGGTCCCACAGCCCGTGCAAGGAATACCCGGCGATCAATGCGACCGGTATGCGCACGCCGAACACGCTTATCATGGCGAACACGAGGACGGCAGCCGTTTCCACATGCCACGCCGCTGCGTTTCCGAAATACGCCACGAAGGCCAGGTAGAACGCTGCGATCAGGACGAGGAACATCCCGTAGAAAAACTGCTCCGCCTTGGGGCCGAAGATCTTCTGCGTGATGGAGATGGTGCCCACCGCCGCCAGGAGCCCGACCGTCGCGTAGAGGATCACGATCACCACAAATCCGAGCAAGCTGTATCCCTGGTCCATGGGTCCGCCTCCGTCGTTTGCGCCCCCGCGAGTGCAGACTACTCGAGGAGCCATTCGTCGATCAAGCCGGCTGTGGAGACACAGTAGTACTATTCACGCGATTCGCTCATGAGCTACCTCGTCATCCAGGGACTGGAAGTCGAAACCCCCGACCTCAAGGAAATCGCCAAGCTCTGCGGCGCTGCGCGCATCGAAAACATCGGCAACAACGCTTTCCGCCTGCACGGCTACAAACTCAAGCACGGCGTCGCCGAATACTGCGCAAAAGCGAAGCTCGACTTCGCCTTCGTGCCCGTCGCACGCAAGCTGTCGGAGTTTCGCCTGGTGGCGATGGACATGGACTCGACCCTCATCACCATCGAGTGCATCGACGAAATCGCCGACCTGCAGGGCATCAAGCCGCAGGTCGCGGCGATCACGGCCAGCGCCATGCGCGGCGAGATCGAGTACCACGAAAGCCTGCGCCGCCGCCTCGCGCTCCTCGAAGGAATGGAAGACAGGGCGCTTGAGCGCGTCTACAACGAGCGCCTGCAACTATCGCCCGGCGCCGAGCGCATGCTCGAGCGCCTGCGCTCCCTCGGAATCAAGACCCTGCTCGTCTCGAGCGGCTTCACCTTCTTCACCGAGCGGCTGAAGCAACGCCTCTCGCTCGACTACACCCTGTCGAACACCCTCGAAATCAAGGACGGCAAGCTCACGGGCAAAGTCCTCGGCCGCGTCGTCGACGCGCAGGCCAAGTCCGCGAAAGTACGCGAACTGCGCGACGGATTGCGCCTGTCGCGCGAACAAGTCATCGCCATCGGCGACGGCGCCAACGACCTTGCGATGATGGCGGAGGCCGGTGTTTCCATCGCGTATCGCGCCAAGCCGGTGGTGCGGGAAAAGGCGACTTGTTGTTTCGACTATGTCGGATTGGATGGGCTGTTGAATCTCTACGCCTGATTTTGCGCGCACTTCCGCTACGGCATAGACTGAGCTCCACAACATCCTCTCTTCCCCGATGATCAAGACCGAAACCCGGGAGCGCATCGCGACGATCGAGCTCTCGCGCCTGGACAAGAAGAACGCGCTCACCGCCGCTATGTACGCCGCGATGACCGATGCGCTCGCCAGCGCGGAGTCCGACCCGGGGGTACGCGCGATCGTGATTCACGGTACGCGCGACTGCTTCACCGCCGGCAACGATCTCAGGGATTTCCTCCAAGGGCCGGCGGGCGCCTCGCAGGCGCTGCGCTTCATCTCGGCGCTGTCGAAGGTCGCAAAGCCCGTGGTCGCAGCGGTCGGCGGGCCGGCGGTGGGGATCGGCACGACTCTGCTTTTGCATTGCGACCTGGTGTACGCGGCGCCGCACGCCCGCTTCCAGCTGCCCTTCGTGCCCCTCGGCCTGGTGCCCGAGGGGGCTTCGAGCCTGCTGCTGCCTAGGATCGCGGGTTACCCGCGCGCCGCGGCGTGGCTGCTGCTCGGCCAGGCATTCACCGCCGACGAAGCCCTGGCCGGCGGCATCGTCACCGAGATCGTGCCGGAGGAGGCCCTGCTCGAGCGCGCGCGCGCCGCCGCGACGGCGCTCGCCGCCCTGCCGCCCGAGTCCGTGCGCCTGACCAAGCAATTGATGAAGCGGCCGGTCGCGGCGGAGGTCGCGGAGCAGATGGCCGAGGAGGCGCGCCTGTTCGCCGAGCGGCTGCAGTCGGCGGAGGCGAAGGAAGCGATGTCCGCGTTCATCGAAAAGCGCAAGCCCGACTTCTCGCGGTTCTAGCGGTCCCCCATGAGCGCAAGCGACCCCGGCAAGCTCGACCGCATCGTCGCCGATGCCCGTCGCGCCGCCGAGAAGCGCGAACGGGGCTACAGGGAACAGGCGCTGAAGATCTACCCATGGATCTGCGGGCGCTGCGCCCGCGAGTTCACCCGCGCCAATCTGCGCGAGCTGACGGTCCATCATCGCGACCACGATCACGACAACAATCCGCCCGACGGCAGCAACTGGGAGCTGCTGTGTCTGTACTGCCACGACAACGAACACCAGCGGCGCCTGGAAGCAAGCGGCGGAAGCAGCAGCCCTTCCCCCGGCGGTCGCGCGTCGACCTACGCTCCTTTCGCAAATCTCAAGGAGCTGTTGGCGAAGAAACCACCGAAGTGAAGCCGACTCCGGAATCGCCTGCATTTCGGGCGACGCGTGTGATGAATTGCACGTTGCGGCCTGCGTCGCGGCAGACTTGGCAGTCTCGCGGGACGAGTGCCAGCGGAACTTGTCAACGAAGCGCGCCCCGCTTCGTTGGTTTCCAGAAGGAGATTGCCGTTAATGTCACCGGGTGGTAGCGTCTGTTGGCGACTGCACCTGCAGTCATTCGGTCCGGGAGTCACGAGATGACAGCTGCAATGAGCCTTCCGATTGCGGGATTCAAGGAGGTCTACGACGTCGTCGCGGTCGATCGCGCGCTGCAGGACCTGCCGCCCGGCGCGAACGAGGGACTCAAGTCGACCTACGAGAAGATGCTCAAGGCGGGCGGCGCGCGCTTTGCCGTCAAGCTCTCGGGCGTCCCGGTAATGGAGTCGCTCTACGAAGAGCTGCCCAACTTCTCCGCAGTGCTCGACGACATCCGGAAGCAGATCGCGCTGTGCGCGTCCTCGAACGATCCGCTGGAGTTGGCGCCCCTGTTGCTGGTCGGCGAGTCCGGGATCGGCAAGACGCACTTCGGGCGGCGCCTCGCGCAGTTGCTCGCCACCGGCTTCGGCTTCGTTTCGATGAGCGCGATGACCGCCGGGTGGATACTCTCCGGCGCTTCGTCGCAATGGAAGAACGCCAAGCCGGGCAAGGTATTCGACACCCTGCTTCACGGCAGCTACGCCAACCCGGTGATCGTGGTGGACGAGCTCGACAAGGCCGGGGGTGACGCCCAGTACGACCCCCTGGGCGCGCTGTATAGCCTGCTCGAACGCGACACCGCCGCGCAGTTCGTCGACGAGTTCGTCGAGATCCCGGTGGACGCCTCCAGCCTGGTATGGATCGCCACCGCCAACGACGCCGCGCGGATTCCGGAGCCGATTCTCAACCGCGTCAACGTCTACGAGATCGAGGCGCCCGACCGGGAAGGCGCCCGCCGGATCGCGCAGTCGCTCTACTCGGAAATCCGCGGCGGCCACGACTGGGGCAAGGCCTTTCCCGAGGCGCCGGCCCAGACGGTGCTGGACGGGCTTGCCGATCTGGGGCCGCGCGAGATGCGCCGCGCCCTCATGACCGCGTTCGGCAACGCCAAGCTCGCCGGCCGCGACGACATTCAGCTCAACGACCTGAGCGAGAGCCGCGCGGCGAAGAAACAGCGCATCGGGTTCTAGAACCCGGCGGGAGTCGCCGAGTCCACGCGTCGCCCACTCCCGTGTTGACTTGAGAGTGACCGGTCGGTATCATAGCGCCTGCTTCTGGTAGTGCCCCTCAGTACCTCACCGCAATGCTGGCAGGGCGGCTGGTCGCAAGCTTCCACCCGATACTTCACGCCCCCGGGAAATCCCGCGGCCATCAACCGCTTTTTGACAAGGAAACTACCATGATGAAAATTCGTCCCCTGCACGATCGCGTCGTCGTCGAGCGCATCGAGGGAGAAAGCAAGACCGCCGGCGGCATCGTCATTCCCGACAGCGCGACGGAAAAACCCGACCAGGGCAAGGTGATCGCCGTGGGCAACGGCAAGGTTCTCGACGACGGCAAGATCCGCCCGCTCGACGTCAAGATCGGCGATCGCATCCTGTTCGGCAAGTATTCCGGCTCCGCGGCCAAGATCGAGGGGACCGAATACCTGGTCATGCGCGAAGACGACATCATGGGCGTCGTCGCCTAACGCCCGCCGCAATCGAATTCAACTCAGGAGTCTCGCAACATGCCTTCCAAAGACGTACGCTTTCACGAATCCGCCCGCCTCAAGATGCTCGCGGGTGTCAATGTTCTCGCCGATGCGGTCAAGGTGACCCTCGGCCCCAAGGGCCGCAACGTGATCCTGGAGCGCTCCTACGGCGCCCCCACCGTGACCAAGGACGGCGTCTCGGTCGCCAAGGAAATCGAGCTCAAGGACAAGTTCGAGAACATGGGCGCGCAGATGGTGAAGGAAGTCGCCTCCAAGACGTCGGATGTCGCCGGTGATGGCACGACGACCGCCACCGTCCTCGCGCAATCGATCGTCAAGGAAGGCATGAAGTTCGTCGCCGCCGGCATGAACCCGATGGACATCAAGCGCGGCATCGACAAGTCGGTCATCGCGGTGGTCGAGGAGCTGAAGAGAATCTCCAAGCCCTGCACCACGAGCAAGGAGATCGCCCAGGTGGGAGCCATCTCCGCCAACGCCGATGCCGAGATCGGCAAGATCATCTCCGACGCGATGGAGAAAGTCGGCAAGGAAGGCGTGATCACGGTCGAGGACGGCAAAGGCCTGCAGACCGAGCTCGAAGTCGTCGAAGGGATGCAGTTCGACCGCGGCTACCTGTCGCCCTACTTCATCAACACCGCCGAGAAGCAGATGGCGATCCTGGAAAATCCCTATGTGCTTCTGTGCGACAAGAAGATCGCCAACGTGCGCGATCTGCTTCCGCTGCTCGAGCAGGTGGCGAAGGCGGGACGGCCGCTGCTCGTCATTGCAGAGGAAGTCGAGAACGAAGCCCTCGCCACCCTGGTGGTCAACAATTTGCGCGGCATCCTGAAAACCTGCGCGGTAAAAGCGCCGGGGTTCGGCGACCGCCGCAAGGCCATGCTCGAGGACATCGCCATTCTCACCGGCGGGCAGGTCATCGCCGAGGAAGTGGGCCTGACGCTCGAGAAAGCGACGCTGAAGGACCTCGGCCAGGCCAAGCGCGTGGAGATCGGCAAGGAAGAAACCACGATCATCGACGGCGCGGGCGAGCCGAAAACGATCGAGGCGCGGGTGAAGAGCGTCCGCACCCAGGCCGAGGAAGCCACCAGCGACTACGACAAGGAGAAGCTGCAGGAGCGGGTGGCCAAGCTCGCCGGCGGTGTTGCGATCGTGAAGGTCGGCGCCGCCACCGAAATCGAAAT
>Ga0137403_10001519_pt2 | contig 14924 bp, 14 predicted proteins | sample CZOMad2_1_16fung_FD_122057 | JGI IMG/M metagenome (GOLD analysis project Ga0137403, IMG submission 122057) | Vadose zone soil fungal communities from Angelo Coast Range Reserve, California, USA - CZOMad2_1_16fungal (Hybrid Assembly) | ecosystem: Environmental > Terrestrial > Soil > Vadose zone... | reverse complement strand
ACGACGGCATGGCCCAGCGCCGCAAGGTGCTCGGCAATGCCTGGGTCGACAAGTCAGCCGCCAACACCAATTCCTTCAACGCCGACTTCATCGACCTGATCACGCGCCATGCCTGGGCGGACATCTGGACCCGGCCGCATTTCGACGAGCGCACCCGACGCATCCTGGTGATCGGAACCCTGCTCGCGCTTTGCCAATGGGATGAATTTCGCCTGCACGTGCGCGCGGCGCTGACCGAAGGCGGTTTCACGCCGGATGACATCAAGGAGATCATCCTGCAGCAGGCGATCTATTGCGGCGTGCCCGCGGCCAACCATGCCGTCAAGGAGGCGTCAGCGATTATAGGGGAGTTGGGACTGCTGAAGGGATAGGTCGTCCGACGCCGTGTCGCGCTCGGTTTCCGGCTGAGCGGGACGCTCGACCACCAGCACGATCGCAGTGCCCAGCAGCATCAGCAGCTCTGTCGCATGCAGCCGCAGGGCCATGGTCTCGCCGACTTGCGATGCCAACACCATGCTGGCGAAGCTGATCACGCTGCCGATGCCGAGCGCCATCGCGAGCGCCTCGTCGCAGCCCCCGGCCTTGCGGATCGAGGCGCGGATGATGAACACCACGAAGATCGCGAAGAAGGCGACGACAGTCAGCTTGCCAAATGCCAGCAGCCACGCAAACCGCACCGTGTTGATCGCCGACAGTTGCAGGTGGTCGCTGATGAACAAGGCCACCGAAATATTGGGCCGCTCATAGAGGCCGTGGATCGGCGATATGATGATTCGGAAGGCGACGATGGTCCAGGTTGGAATAAAATAGGCCGCCAGCAGCGCGCCGTTGAATGAGCTGATCCGCCAATTTGTCGACATGTCGCTTCCCGCTTTCCGCAGCGCCCCGAACGGGCAGCCGCGGCTTGACGGCGAGCTAACTCGGTTAAACTGCGACGGGCAATTTAAACCCTTTATTTACCTTAATGGCGGAGGAGCCGGACCCAAATACCTCTTCTTTCTCGCACCCGGCCGCAGCTAGCCCAGGCCGGCGCGGCGAAAACCTTCCAAATAGTGGTCGCGGTCGGCCTCCCGCTTCATCGGCATTTGACGCTCGATCCAGGCGAGGCAAATATTAGGCTGCGCGCGACAAAGCTCCTGCAGCGCGACCTTGGCGAGATCGCCCTGTCCGGCCATGCCCGCGGCGGCCGTCAGTACCCGGTGAGCCCCGACGAAATCACCGCGCTGACGGATACCTTCGCGCGCAAGACGAATGGCCTCGTCGTAATTGCCCCCGACGAATTGCGCATAGGCGGCGATGCCGCAATAAATCGCCGAAAACGGATCACGCGGGCTCAGCCGCAGTGCGCGGTGTGCCGCCACGTCGCCTTCTTCCCAGCGTCCGCAATAGCATAGCGCCAGTCCGTGATAACCTTGGGCCAGCGAGAAATTCGGATTGAGCCTAAGCGCCAACTCGAATTCGGCCAGACAGTCGTCGAAGCGCCGCGCGAACAGATAAACGCCGCCCAGTGCCAGGTGCGCCCAAGGGTCCTCGCTGTCGATCAGGATCGCCGCCAGGGCAGCGCGCTCGGCGATCGGCGCCACCATTGCCAAATCGGTCCAACCCATATGGGCGCTGAACATGTGGCTGGTGGCGAGCACGCCGAGCGCCTGGCCGTAGTTCGGGTCCACAGCCGTTGCCTTCTCGAGCAGGGCTTGCGCAACCATATTGTCCTGCCGTGTCACTCGCCAGTAATACGATAACGCCCGCATCACGAGATCCCAGGCGTCGAGGCTATTCGGTGGTTTGCGTTGGGCGCGAAAATTTTCGGCTGCATAGAGTTGCGGTTCGATGGCCGCAACGATGGCCTCGGTGATCTCGTCCTGCACGGCAAACACGTCGGCGAGTTCGCGGTCGTAGCGCTCCGCCCAGATGTGGCTGCCGGTGGCGACGTCGTTGAGCTGCGCGGTGATGCGTACGCGATCGCCGCCTTTGCGTACGCTACCCTCAAGCACGTAGCGGACGCCTAGCTCATCGGCGACCTGCTGCAAATGGACGGCCTTGCCCTTGTAGATGAACGACGAATTACGTGCGATGACGAAAAACCAGCGTAGCTTGGACAGCGCAGTGATGATGTCCTCGCTGATGCCGTCGGAGAAATACTCCTGCTCCGCGTCACCGCCCCTGTTGATGAAGGGAAGCACGGCGATGGCTGGCCGGTCGGGTAACGGCAAGCCCGCGCGCGACTGTTCGCGGACTTCATCCAGCGGTCCGGCGGCATGTGCGGGTTCGGCGCCATTTGATTTGGCGTGCACGGTGCCGACGAACCGGAGGCCCTTGCGCACGACGGTGCGGATCAGCTTCTGGTCCTCGCCGCTGTCGCCGACCGCCTTTCGCGCGGCGTTGATGCGGCTCGTGAGCGTCGAATCCGAAACAATCCGGCCGTGCCAGACTGAAGCGATGAGATCGTCCTTGCTGACGACACGGTCGCAGTTCTGCACCAGGTAAACCAGGAGATCGAATACCTGCGGCTCGACGGCAATGCGCTCGGAGCCGCGGTGCAGTTCGCGCCGGTCAGTGTCAAGCGCATGATTATCAAAGAGAAATTTCATGGGCCGCTCCAAACCCAGACTCGACGCCGCCCTCAAGGAATAATCAAGCCCATCTCAAGGACAAATCAAGCATCGGGCAAAGTCAATCGGTCGCACGTACGACATCCTGCCGGCAAACCGATCGCGATCCCGTGACCGGACCCGCCCGGAGGAAACCATGACCCAAGCAATCAGCGAGGACGTGAAGAGCAATCCGATCGGCAGATTCATTGCGCTTCTCTACGGGCTCGCAGCCTATCTCGTGTTCTTCGTCACGTTTCTCTACGCTATCGGTTTCGTCTCAGGCTTGGTGGTACCCAAGACCATCGACACCGGCAGCGTTGTGCCGATGACGGAAGCCCTCATTGTAAATGTCCTGCTGATGTCGCTGTTCGCCGTGCAGCACAGCGTGATGGCGCGCAGGCAGTTTAAGCAATGGTGGACACAATTCGTGCCGAAATCGATCGAGCGCAGCACCTATGTGCTGTTGGCCAGTCTCGCGCTGGTCCTGCTGTTTTGGCAGTGGCGTCCGATACCCACCGTGGTGTGGCAGATCAACGATCCGCAGATCGCCATGGCGATTACCGGCCTGTCATTCGTCGGCTGGTTGATCGTGCTTACCAGCACGTTTCTAATCAACCATTTTGAACTCTTTGGGGTGCATCAGGTCGCCAACAATCTCGTCGGCCGCCCAATGCCGGCGCCGCGTTTTCGTGCGCCGCTTTATTACCAATTCGTGCGGCATCCGATCTATCTCGGCTTCATCATCGCGTTCTGGGCGGCACCGACGATGACGATCGGGCATCTTTTATTTGCGGCGGTGACCACAGCTTACATCATCGTCGGCATTCTGCTGGAAGAGCGCGATCTGATCGATCTCTTCGGCGACGACTACCGCCGCTACAAAGATCGGGTGTCGATGCTGGTGCCCTGGCGCAAGTCAGCCTGACAGACGGACCCGGCAGACGAAAAGGAATACTCGCCGTGATCGAGGAAACACGTGGACGCATCGATTACGACGAGTGCGGAAGCGGCCCGACCATTGTGCTTGTGCCCGGATCGTGCAGCACCGGCGCCGCGTGGCGGCCCGTGATCGCCGCATGGGAGAACCGGTTTCGGTGCGTCACCACGAGTTTGCCCGGTTATGGCGGAACCACCGAACGCCGCACGGCGCTGGACACGTCCATTTCGCACAACGCCGAAGCCATCGAGGCGGTTATTCGCAAGGCCGGCGGCCACGTCCATCTGGTCGGACATTCTTTTGGTGGTCTGGTGGCGCTCGCCGTGGCGCTCCGCAATCGGGTGTCGCTGGCCAGCCTTGTGATGGTGGAGGCACCGGCGGTCGGGGTGTTGCACGAAGAGGTGCAGCACTACCGCACATTCCGTCAGATGACAGACGCTTATTTCGCCGACTTCGAGCGCGGAAACCCGGAAGCGATTGCGGCCATGATCGACTTTTACGGCGGCCCCGGCACCTATGCCGGCTGGCCATCGCGGGTTCGCGCGTACGCGGCAGCAACGACGCCGGTTAATATCCTTGATTGGGCAAGCGGGTACGGCTTCCCCTTACCAGCCGCAACGCTAGCTGCCATCGAAATTCCCCTTCTCATCGTTCGAGGCGGGGAAAGTCCTCAGGCGATGCAACGCGCGAGCGCGCTCGTCAGTGAGCGCACCCGCGGATCAACGCTTGCCACGATTGACGGCGCTGCGCATTTCATGATCGCAACCCACGCCAGCGGGGTGGCCGGTTTGATTGCACAGCATGTGTATCAAGCGGAAGCACGACAGAACGTACCTGTGTGATATTCCCTTCGCAAAAGGCGTGGCGGCCACGACACCCTCCCAAAACAAGAAAAGTCCCGCCTTCCGGCGGGACCTTCCTGCTCTCGCTGATGTCAGTTCCGGACTAGCGCTCGGTCTGCTGACCCGGGTTGGGCTTCTGGCCCTGACGGTTGGGATCCTGCTGCTGCTGACCGGGCTTCTGTCCGCCGCCCTGCTGCTGGCCGGGCTTCTGACCTGGATTCTGATTCTGCTGGCCCGGCTTCTGACCCGGGTTCTGATTCTGCTGGCCCGGGTTCTGGTTCTGGTTAGACATCGGGGTCTCCCTTGTTGAAGGTAACGGCGAGACAACGGGCTGGCGAAATGTTGGTTTCGACGGAACTCAGGTTCCGCCGCGATCATTGCGTGGCGGCGGCTTGTTGCGACTGTGGCAGCCGGAACCCAACCCTCAAACTAGCGATGTACAAGCCCATAAGCCGCATTGCCGCACCGGGTTCCCGCTGTTAGAAAATGACACGACGCGGCGTTCCGGCTGCCGGGGCCATCCGCCGCGTCCATCCCAACAGCGGCAGCGCATGGACTATTTCGCTCAGCAACTCATCAACGGCATCGTACTCGGTTCGATCTATGGCCTGATCGCCATCGGCTACACCATGGTCTACGGCATCGTCGGCATGATCAATTTCGCCCATGGCGATATCTTCATGATCGGCGGCTTTATCGCGCTGATCACCTTCCTGATCCTGGTCTCGATCGGCCTCACCGTGGTTCCGGTGATCCTGCTGATCGTGCTTTTGGTGTCGATGGCGATCACGGCACTCTACGGCTGGACCGTGGAGCGCATTGCCTACCGGCCGCTGCGACATTCGTTCCGGCTCGCGCCGATGCTGTCGGCGATCGGGATGTCGTTCGTGCTGACGAATTATTCGCAGATTGCGCAGGGCGCGCGGGTGAAACCGGTGCCGCCGATCATTACCGGCGGTTACACGCTGCATGAGGGCAGCGGCGGCTTCGTGGTGCAGCTCTCCAACGTGCAGATCATCGTCGTCGTCACCACCATCGTGCTGCTGGCGATCTTCACCTGGCTGGTGGCGCGGACCCGGCTCGGCCGCGACATGCGCGCCTGCGAGCAGGATCAGACCATGGCGGGGCTGCTCGGGGTCGATGTCGACCGCACCATCTCCATGACCTTCGTGATCGGCGCCGCACTCGCTGCGGTCGCGGGCATGATGTACCTGCTGTATTACGGTCTGGTGGATTTTTTCATGGGCTTCGTCGCCGGGATCAAGGCCTTCACCGCGGCGGTGCTCGGCGGCATCGGCTCGCTGCCCGGCGCGATGCTGGGCGGGCTTTTGATCGGCCTGATCGAGACGCTGTGGTCGGCGTATTTCTCCGTCGAATACAAGGACGTCGCGGCCTTCTCGATCCTGATCATCGTGCTGATTTTCCTCCCCACCGGCCTGTTGGGCCGGCCCGAAGTTGAAAAAGTTTGACGAGCCGCGACGTGACAGCACCCGCCGCCGAACCAAAGCTCGCTTCGCGCGCTCCCGATGTCGCATTCATCTTCAAGAAAGCCCTGATCAGCGCCCTGGTAGCGCTGGTGCTGTTCTCGCTGATGATCGGCATCCGCACCGAGGCGGGACCCGCCGGGCAGTTGATCTACTTGACGAGGTTCGGCGAACTCGCCGCTGTTGTTGCAGCCGTATTCGGCGGCAGCATCGTCGTCGAATTGCTGCGGCAGTGGTGGGGACCGGTCGGCACCATCAGGATCGTCCCGCCGTCCGTGCAAAGCACGCTTGCGGTCGCGCGCCGCGCCATCGCGCCGGTACTGCTGATCTTCACCTTTCTGGTGCCGGTGATTTTCTACGACCAGCGCTACATTCTCGATCTCGGCATCCTGGTGCTGACCTATGTGATGCTGGGATGGGGATTGAATGTCGTGGTCGGCCTCGCCGGCCTGCTCGACCTCGGCTACGTCGCGTTTTATGCGGTTGGCGCCTATTCCTATGCGCTGCTGGCGACCAATTTCGGGCTCTCGTTCTGGGTCTGCCTGCCAATGGCCGGCATCCTCGCCGCGTTCTGGGGCGTGCTGCTCGGATTTCCGGTGCTGCGGCTGCGCGGCGACTATCTCGCCATTGTCACGCTGGCGTTCGGCGAGATCATCCGTCTCGTCATCATCAATTGGCAAAGCCTGACCGGCGGCCCCAACGGCGTCAGCGGCATCCCGCGTCCGACATTTTTCGGCATTCCGCTGACGCCGGGCGATGACGGCCTTGCCGCCAAACTCGGCATCGAATTCTCGCCGACCCACCGCATCGTGTTTCTGTTTTACCTGATCCTGGCGCTGGCGCTGCTGACCAACTGGGTCACGATCCGGCTGCGCCGCCTGCCGATCGGCCGCGCCTGGGAGGCGCTGCGCGAGGATGAAGTCGCCTGCCGCGCGCTCGGCATCAACACCACCACGACGAAGCTGACGGCATTCGCCACCGGCGCCATGTTCGGCGGTTTCGCCGGCGCCTTCTTCGCGACACGACAAGGCTTCATCAGTCCGGAATCCTTCACCTTTCAGGAATCGGCGCTGGTGCTGGCGATCGTGGTGCTCGGCGGCATGGGCTCACAGCTCGGCGTCGCGCTCGCGGCGCTGACCATGATCGGCGGCTTCGAGCTGTTTCGCGGTCTCGACCAGTATCGCATGCTGGTGTTTGGGCTGGCGATGGTGCTGCTGATGATCTGGCGGCCGCGCGGCCTGATCGGCCACCGCGCTCCGACGGTGTTCCTGCGGCACAGCCAGGCGATTTCATCCGACCTCGTCAAAGAGGGGCATGGATGAACGGGAAAAACATTCTCACCGTCGATCATCTGTCGATGCGTTTCGGCGGCATCGTAGCCGTCAGCGATCTGTCGTTCGACGCCGAGCGGGGCAAGATCACCGCCCTGATCGGGCCTAACGGCGCCGGCAAAACCACCGTGTTCAACTGCATCACCGGTTTCTACAAACCGACATTGGGCGCGATGCGGATGACGCATCTTGACGGCCGCGCCATCCAGCTCGAGCGGCTGAACGATTTCCGGATTTCCAAGCTGGCAAAGGTGGCGCGCACCTTCCAGAACATCCGGCTGTTCCCCGGCATGACCGCGCTCGAAAATCTGATGGTCGCGCAGCACAATGCGCTGATGCTGGCTTCGGGCCTGACCTTTCTCGGGCTGATCGGCGCGCCATCCTGGCGCACCGCCGAGAAACGCGCGATCGACCTGGCGCGGCTCTGGCTCGACCGCATCGGGCTGATCGACCGCGCCGACGATGCCGCCGGCAACCTGCCCTATGGCGACCAGCGCCGGCTCGAAATCGCGCGCGCGATGTGCACCGAACCGGCATTGCTGTGCCTGGACGAACCGGCCGCCGGGCTCAACGCGCGTGAAAGTGCGGCACTGAGTGAGCTATTGCTCTCGATCCGCACCGACCACGGCACCTCGATCCTGCTGATCGAGCACGACATGTCGGTGGTGATGGAAATTTCCGACCATGTCGTGGTGATGGACTACGGCGTGAAGATCGCCGAAGGCACGCCGCAGGATATCCGTGACGATCCCAAGGTGATCGCGGCCTATCTCGGCGCCGACGAAGAAGAGGCGATCGCCGTAATGGAGAGCGGAACGTGACCGCGCTTCATATATCTTCGTCATGCCCGGGCTTGTCCCGGGCATCCACGTCTTTCTTGCCGATCGCCAGCCAAGACGTGGATGGCCGGGAGCGTAGACAAGTCTACGTAGTCTGCGCAAGGCAGACTACTATGCCGGGCCATGACGGTTGCGAGGTTATGCGATGACCTCAAACTCCTCACCCCTGCTCGCGATCCGCAGCCTGCGCGCCGCCTATGGCAAGATTGAAGCGCTCAAAAGCGTCGATCTCGACATCAAGCCGGGCGAGATCGTCGCCTTGATCGGCGCCAATGGCGCCGGCAAGTCGACCCTGATGATGACGATTTTCGGCAAGCCGCGCGCCCGCGCAGGATCAATCCTGTTCGACGGCCGCGATATCACCGAGGTGCCGACCCACGAGATCGCCCGGCTGCGCATTGCGCAGGCGCCCGAAGGCCGCAGGATTTTCCCGCGCATGAGCGTCGCGGAAAACCTGCAGATGGGCGCCGACGCCACCGAATGCAGCGAGGCCGACCGATCGGCCGGGCTCGAACGTGTCGTCACGCTGTTTCCGCGGCTCAAGGAGCGCATGACCCAGCGCGGCGGCACCTTGTCCGGCGGCGAGCAGCAGATGCTGGCGATCGGCCGCGCGCTGATGAGCCGCCCTCGCCTGTTGATGCTGGACGAACCCTCGCTCGGCCTCGCGCCGCTGATCGCGCGCCAGATTTTCGACGCAATCCGGACTTTGAACCGGCAGGACGGCCTTACCGTGCTGATCGTCGAACAGAATGCCAATCACGCGCTGCGGCTGGCCCATCGCGGTTATGTCATGGTCAACGGCCTGATTACGCTGGAAGGTACCGGCGCCGAGCTGCTGCAGCGCCCGGAGATCCGCGCCGCCTATCTGGAAGGTGGAAGGCGGGCGTAAGCCACCCCGGCGAACGCCGGACCGATACACCGTGTCCTCTCGATCGAGAACTGAAGCAGACGCCTCCCGCAACCATGCACGCCGGTGGCTATGGATCCCGGCGTTCGCCGGGACCCTCCACTGCGCATGGATTTGCCCGAAATTTGCCGATGACTTCGTGGTAAAATCAGCCCACAATAGGCGCGACTTTCGAACCCGGCGGCCTGCCGGGCCCTTCCCGTAGTAATCACCGCGAGGACTCCTCATGAAATCACTGAAGCTCATCGGCTTGGCATTGGGCGCGTCGTTGGCGCTGTCCACAACAGCGCTTGCGCAGGATATCACCATCGGCGTGGCGGGCCCGATGACGGGCGGCGAATCCGCATTCGGCCGGCAGATGAAGAACGGCGCCGAACAGGCGGTGGCCGATCTCAACGCCGCCGGCGGCGTGCTCGGCAAGAAACTCGCGCTGGAAATCGGCGACGATGCCTGCGACCCCAAGCAGGCGCGCTCGGTCGCGGAAAAGTTCGCCGGCGCAAAGATTCCGTTCGTGACAGGACATTATTGTTCGTCCTCGTCGATCCCGGCGTCGGAAGCCTATGCCGACGGCAACGTGCTGCAGATTACGCCGGCCTCGACCAATCCGCTGTTCACCGAGCGCAAGCTGTGGAACGTGGCGCGGGTCTGCGGCCGCGACGATCAGCAGGGACTGGTCGCCGCCCAATACATCGCGAAGAACTATAAGGGCAAGAACGTCGCCATCCTCAACGACAAGACCACCTACGGCAAAGGCCTCGCCGATGAGACCAAGAAGGCGCTCAACAAGGCCGGCTTCACCGAAAAGATGTTTGAGTCCTATAACAAGGGCGACAAGGACTTCACCGCGATTGTTTCGCGCTTGAAACGCGAGAACATCGATCTGGTCTACGTGGGCGGCTACCATCAGGAGTCCGGACTGATCGTGCGCCAGATGCGCGATCAGGGCCTGAAGACCACCCTGATGGCCGGCGATGCGCTCGCTGACAAGGAGTTCGCCTCGATCACCGGGCCCGCCGGCGAAGGCACGTTGTTCACCTTCGGCCCCGACCCGCGCAACAAGCCGACCGCCAAGTCGATCGTCGAGAAGTTCAAGGCCAACAACATCGATCCCGAAGGCTACACGCTCTACACCTACGCCGCGATGCAGGTCTGGTCACAGGCGGTGAAGAAGGCCGGCACGACCGATCCGAAGAAGGTGATGGATACGATCAAGGCCAGCTCGTGGGATACGGTGATCGGCAAGATGGAGTTCGACGCCAAGGGCGACATCAAGCAGATCGATTACGTCGTCTACAAGTGGGACGCCAAGGGCAATTACATCGAGATTAATCCCAAGGGTTCGTAGGATCCTGCGGCCTCTGACGCTCAACGCCCCGGTTCGCCGGGGCGTTTTGCATTTTCGCCGAGAATAAACTCATTCGCGCGCCCTGGCCGATTCGGCAAATCGCCGTCAGGAAACGGCGCTTCCCGCCACCCTGACGTCCCCGGCACCTGGTGATCGAGGCGCAACCGCCGCTTCGATGGCGCGGAGGAGGTCGGCCGGACGGAACGGCTTTTGTAGACAAATTACATTAAAAAGCTCGGGCGCCTCGACAACAAAATCAAGTGTTGTCATGCCCGATATCGCGACGATCGGAAAACCTGGAATGCGTTCGCGCATTTTCCTGATGACGTCGAGTCCATTGCTTTCCTGCAAGAAAATATCGACAATCGCGAGATCGAAGTTGGAATTTTTGAATTCATTCAGCCCTGCGGTGGCGCTTGCGACCTCCACGACCTCGAAATGGCTGATCCGGAGCACGATGGAAACCATCGTGCGCACATCCGCCTGGTCATCGATAACGAGAACGCGGCGCAAAGGGTTGCTCACTGACCACTCCATCCGGCCTGTCACGGGCTTGGATTTGGGAGGCAGACCGGCGACATCATCTCGCCGATTGTGTAAACATGCGGTTACCCGATCGGCCCTCGCTCTGGCCTTTGAGCGAGTTAGGTAATATGTAACCTTAGGTTGACGAAACGAATGGCTGGGAACCATGCCGAACATTCTCGTCATTGACGATGATCGAACGGTCCTTGCCACGATTAAGGTGTTGCTCGAACGCGCCGCGCATACGGTCGAGGTCGTCGACAACGGGCCAGCCGGATTAAAATTGCTCGGAACCCGGGACTTCGACTTGCTTATCGTCGATATTTTCATGCCCGGAATGGACGGCTTCGAGACGATGAAGCTCGTCCATCAGTCGCGGCCGGAAATGCCGGTCATCGTCATATCCGGATTCGGGCTGGCATCGGAACGACAACCGGACTTTCTGCACATGGCAACCAGATTGGGTGCCGTTTCGAGCCTGCATAAGCCTTTCCAACCCTTGGAGCTAATGACCGCCGTTGACCACAGCCTGTCGAATTCTCTGACAGCGCCGGCGCCAACCAAGACCTTTCCAGGAGTTATTCCCTCCAACTAACTTTAGTATCCCTGTACCGATTCGGCCGATGCTTTAACTTGGCAACGGGAATGCAAGTTCGGAGACGATAGTGCAGGCAGGCGACGACCGCAGTATCTTCCTCTCAACCCTGCCGGCGACAAGCCGCGATCGCACGACGGCTCTCGCCGTCGTCGGCGTATCGGCGATTTTCTTTGCCTGTGCGCTGCCTTTTGCCCGTGTGCCGCTGACGCCGATTCCTGCGTTTGTGGCGAGTTATCAATCCGCGCTTGCGATCAATGATTTGATCACAGCGATCCTCTTGCTTTCACAATTCGCGATTCTGCGGTCGCGGGCCCTCCTCGTGCTTGCGAGCGGATATTTGTTCACCGCGGCAGTAGCGATCGTTCACGGCTTGACCTTTCCGGACCTGTTCACTCCTGGCGGGCTGTTGAACGCGGGTCCGCAAACCACAGCCTGGTTGTACATGATCTGGCACGGCGGATTTCCGTTTTTCGTGGCCGGCTATGCCCTGCTGAAAGACGGGGATGGTGGCGCCAAGATAAGGGGATCTGTCGGTGGAGCGATCCTGTGGAGCATCCTTGCGGTCGGTGTCGCGATCTCAGCATTGGTTTTCGTCGTCACCAACGGACAGGACATTCTGCCGGCGTTGATGAGCGGGGGGCACTATGCCCCCGCTTTGTTCGGCATCGCGTTGACTGTGTGGTTCGTCAACCTCGCGGCGTTGCTGGTGCTGTGGTTTCGGCGACCGCATTCAGTGATCGACGTCTGGCTCATGGTCGTGCTCTGCGTCTGGCTGTTCGATGTCGCATTATCCGCGCTTTTCAATGCGGGCAGATTCGATCTGGGCTTTTATGTCGGCCGCTTCTACGGACTTTGCGCCGCGTGTTTCGTTCTGGTGGTATTGCTTCTGGACAATATCGGCCTGCAAGCCCAGTTGTCCGGCTTGCTCCAGACGCTGGGCCGGCAGGCCGCTTCCGACAGGGATCGCCATATCGAACGGGAGCGCCTGTTCAGCGCGGTGGTTGAGTCCTCCAACGACGCCATCATTACAAAGACGCTCGATGGCACCATCACGGCCTGGAACCGCGCCGCCGAGCGGCTATTTGGATATACCTCGGCCGAGGCTGTCGGCAGTCGCATCGACATCATCGTTCCGCCCCACCGGCGCGCGGAGTTGCGCGAGATCCTAAATCGGATAGGTCAGGGCGAAACGATCGAACATCACGAAACCTTTCGCGTGACCAAGGACGGCCGCGAGGTGCATGTTTCGCTGGCCGTCTCCCCGCTCAGGTCGGTGACCGGAGAGGTCATCGGAGCATCCAAAATTGCGCGTGACATCACCGAGAGCAAAAAGACGCAACAAGCACTCAGCCAGGAAATCGAGGAGCGGCAGCGGATCTTTGAGACCTCGCAGGATCTCATCCTGGTGACGGATACCAGGGGTAATTTTGTTCAGGTCAGCCCGAGTTCGAAGACCATCCTGGGGTACCAGCCCGCGGAAATGATCGGGCATAGCGCGGTCGAATTCATCCATCCCGATGATCTCGACAGCACACGGCAGGAAATGCGCACGGCGCGGCGCGGGCGGCATATGCGCAATTTCGAGACCCGCTATCTCCACAAGGAAGGCCATGCGGTGACCCTGACCTGGATGGGGGCGTGGTCGGAGCCTGTCAAACGGCACTTCTTCGTCGGCCGCGATCTCACCGAAAAACAGACCGCCGAAGCGCAATTCCGGCAGGCGCAAAAGATGGAAGCGGTCGGCCAGCTGACCGGCGGCATCGCGCACGACTTCAACAATATCCTGACCGTCATCACCGGAACCATCGGCATTCTGGCCGAGGCCGTCGAGGATAATCCGCAGCTTACGGCAATTGCGAAGATGATCGACGATGCCGCCGAACGCGGCGCCAGCCTGACCAAGCATCTGCTCGCCTTCGCGCGCAAACAGCCGCTGCAGCCGCGCGAGGTCGACGTCAATACGCTTGTCCTTGAAACCGTGAAGCTGCTGCGCCCGACGCTGGGTGAACAAATTGAAATCAACCCATTATTGGCAAAGGACGCGTGGACGGCGCTGGTCGATCCGAGCCAGCTCACGACCGCGGTCCTGAACCTTTCGCTCAATGCCCGCGACGCGATGCCATCCGGCGGCAAGCTCGTGATCGAGACCAGCAACGTTTATCTCGATGAAGGCTATGCCGAGATGCACAGCGAGGTCACGGCTGGAAACTATGTCATGATCGCCGTGAGCGATACGGGCTCCGGGATTCCGGCTGCGAACCTGGAGAGGGTGTTTGATCCGTTCTTCACCACCAAGGAGGTCGGCAAGGGCACTGGCCTGGGGCTGAGCATGGTGTTCGGCTTCGTCAAGCAATCCAATGGGCATATCAAGATTTACAGCGAGGAAGGCCACGGGACGACGGTAAAGGTCTATCTGCCGCGGGCGGCCGGACTGTCCGACACGACTGTGGAATTGCTGTCGTCTCCCAGCATTCAGGGCGGCCACGAGGTTATCCTGATCGTTGAGGATGACAAATTGGTGCGCAAATATGTGGTCACCCAGATCGAGGGTCTTGGCTACACCACGCTTGAGGCCGGTAATGCTGCGGAAGCTCTGGCAATCATTGACAATGCTTCGACCATCGATTTGCTGTTTACGGATGTCATTATGCCGGGGTCGATGAACGGCCGCCAACTTGTCGACGAAGCACTGAAGCGACGATCCACACTGAAAACGCTATTCACCTCGGGATATACCGAGAACGCCATCGTTCACCACGGACGCCTCGACACAGGCGTGCTGCTGCTTGCCAAACCGTATCGCAAATCCGATCTGGCAAGAATGATCAGAATAGCCCTCGACAGTTGAAGGATTGTTCGGGACCATAATTCCATGACACCATGAGAGGGCTGATGGGATCGAGCCCCGATGGATCCGCACCATGAACAACCTGCTCACCGACATTACCGGCGTTCGTGTCGGTCACGCCGACGATGCCGCGCTGGCGTCCGGCGTCACCGCCGTGATCTTTGACAGGCCGGCGGTCGCGGCCATGGACGTGCGCGGTGGCGGTCCAGGAACGCGCGAGGGCGCACTGCTCGACCTCGCCAACACGGTGGAAAAGATCGATGCGATCGCGCTGGCGGGTGGCTCGGCGTTCGGGCTGGAGGCCGGTGGCGGCGTGCAGGCCTGGCTTGCGGAAAAAGGCCGCGGCTTTGCGGTGCGCGGCGCCGTCATTCCGATCGTTCCCGGCGCGATCTGCTTCGATCTCCTCAACGGCGGCGACAAGCAATGGGGCCGCTTCGCGCCATACCGTGATCTCGGCTATGCCGCGGCCGCTGCGGCGGATACGACTTTCGCGCTGGGCAGCGCGGGGGCTGGGCTCGGCGCCAATACGGCAAATCTGAAGGGCGGCCTCGGCTCCGCTTCGGCGCAGACCGACGGCGGCGTCAAGGTCGCAGCGCTCGTTGTGGTCAATGCGGTCGGCACCGTCACCGTCGGCGACGGACCGTGGTTCTGGGCCGCGCCGTTTGAAATCGACG
>Ga0137403_10005348_pt1 | contig 14927 bp, 6 predicted proteins | sample CZOMad2_1_16fung_FD_122057 | JGI IMG/M metagenome (GOLD analysis project Ga0137403, IMG submission 122057) | Vadose zone soil fungal communities from Angelo Coast Range Reserve, California, USA - CZOMad2_1_16fungal (Hybrid Assembly) | ecosystem: Environmental > Terrestrial > Soil > Vadose zone... | reverse complement strand
CGCAGCTCCAGGATCCTGAGATACCCGTAGTAGTACGCGGTCGCCTGCGCCGGCGCGCGGAACGTGTATCGATCCACTTCCTGGGTTGCGAAGGCCGGCGAGAGTCCCACCTCTTTCTCCAGGAATTCCCGGGCGCTTTCCGGCGTCCACTTTCCCATCTGCAGCTCGGGATCGAGGAACGCCCGCGCGGCCCTTTGCAGCCGGAGCTGAAGGGAGATGAGCTTGCCGTCGTCCGGCATGTACGGGAGGGTGATCGCTTCGGCGTACAGGCCCCATCCCTCGACGTTCACGCTATTGAACGCGAACACGGCCCGCGTCAGGGAGACGCCGCGCTCCACCATGCTGGCGAACTGCAACTCGTGCCCCGGACGCGCTTCGTGCGCGGTCAGCGTCCACGCCGCCGCGTCGTAATTGAAGTCGTCGTACTTCATCGTTACCTTGCCGGGCATGCTGAGCGGCAGCACGAACTCGCCCTGCTCGCCGGTGTTGCCGATCAGCCGCGGAGGCGACATGTGCGGGGCGGGCTGCTGAGCATTTTCGGCGGGAGTACCCAACCGGATCCGGGCCGGCCGCGAAGGCATGGTGACCAGGTGCTGCTCGCGGATGATCCGCTCGATCTGCGCGAGGCGCCGGTTGTAGAAATCGAGCACCTGGTCGTCGGGGATCTGGCCCTTCTTCAGCTCCTGGATCACCTGGCGGTAGTCCGAGCTGGGGATCCCGCGCTCCCGCGCGACGCGCGCCGCCACCTTCTGCATCTCGCCCTGGATCTGGACGAAGCCGCGGTGCGCGCGTTCCGCCAGCTCTTCGCCGCTGATGTCCACGCCGACCTGGCGCAGCTGGAACTCGTACAGCTCGCGAGGCAAACGGAAGTCCTCGCGGGCCTTGGGGAGCACTTCGGCCCGCACGAACTTGACGTACTCCTCGAGCTGGCCGTGCAGCGTGGCCACCGGCTCCTGCGCTCCCGCGATCTTGTACTCGGCGAACAGCTTGTCGATCCCGTCAATCAAGAACTGCGAGGTCTGCAGATCGTTTTCCACCTCGATGCGGCTGGGGGGCAACAGGCCCTTCTGGAGCCCCTCGCGCGCCTCCGCTTCCACCAGCTGCACCACCGGTGGGTACCCCGGCTCGAGGCCCGCGTACTTGCGGACCCGGACCAGCGCCGCCGGTCTCCGATCCGCCGCGATCTGTGGATCGAGCAGCGCATGGACGCTGCCGAAGATCAGTCGCGGCAGGTTCAGGTACGAGACTTGAAGGCTCTCCTGCAGCTCGGACCCGCGGATCTGGCGCCGGCCGGCCTCGATCAGGATGGCGAGGTCCTCATTGACGTTGGAATCGCTCTCGCCCTTCTGCCGGCCCTCGAGCGCGGAGACCGCCTGCTGGATGGCCTGGCGCTGGCGCTGGCGGCGGCCAGGGGTGAAGTCGGAGATGCGGTCGTCGATACCGGCGACGCCGGTGCGCGCGGCGAGCTCCGGAGCGAACTTCGCCTGCACGTCGAGGAGCAGCTGCGCGTTCTGGTCGCTCCTCGAGATCCAGTCTCGCGACCCGGCCCGCGAGACGGGAGCGGGCGCGGCGTGGGAGCAGGCGAAGAGGAGGGTGGCGGAGGCCGCGAGATGGATGCGCATGCGCGGTTGCTACCTCTTCTTGACCGGCTGCCTGTTGGCGGCGGGCGCCTTCGCGGCAGGCCTCTTTCCCAGCAGGATCACGACGTACGTCGAGTTCTTCCCGAACTGTGGCGAGGCGCCCACACCTACTCCGACGCCGACGGCCTTGGCATCGCCGACGACCGCCGGCTCTTCCGCGAACTCGAGCGGGTCTGCCTTCAACCCGCCCAGCTCGTTCACCGTCGCGAACGACTTGTAGAGAGGCGCATACATCTCGTTGATGCGCTCCTTGGGAACCTTGCCGCCCTGCTTGGCCAGCTCGCTGGCATAGGCTTGCGCGATCTGCTCGAGCTGCGGATCCTTCGTCACCGCGCCCGCCCGCGCGTCGCTGCGCTTGCGCTCGATGGCCTTGTACAGGTTCGCCTTCACCTCGGCGGCATCGGGCGGGGGAAGCTGCTTGAGGAACAGCTCGGTGACGACCACCATCGGACGGCCCTGCACGGGTGGGGTGGGCGCGATTCCGATGCCCACCTGGGTCATGTCCGGGTTCATCGCATTGGCCCGGTCCTCCGGGCTGTTGGAGAAGCGCATGTAGGCGTCCTCGGCGCCGAATGCCTGGGCTTCGCTCACCAGCAAGAGGGGTGCGGAGATGTCCAGCTCCTTCAGGCGCCGCTGCACTTCCTCGGCCGTGGTGCCCTTGCCCTTGGCCCGATCGTCGGAGAGGCTGCGCGCCACCTTGGAGAGATCCGGGTCCAGCTCCACGGGCTTCAGGCCCGCGGTCGATCGGTCCTGGTTGATCTTCTCCAGCAGCTGCTTCTCTCCGGCCGCCGGATCCGTGGTCGCGGCCGCCTGCTTTCCGCCGGCGGGCGCCACTTCGGCGGCGACGGGAAGATCGATCCCGCAGCCCACCGGGAAGTTGGCCAGCAGCACGTCGGCGCCTTCCTGCTGCCCGACGATCTGCACCAGGATGCGTCCGGGCCGATCGCCGCACTTCAGCTCCGCGCTGAACTCCTTGCCGGGCTGGGGCGGCGGCCGCTCGAGCTTGCCGACGGCGTCCGTGTATTGGACCTTCGGGTTGGACAGCTTGCCCGCCAACGCTCCCGAGACAGTCGCCGTCTGGCCCGGGTTGAGCTTCCGGGGGAGCGGTTTCATCTCGATGTTCTGGTCCTGCATCACCAGGGAGATCTTGGTGATGCCCTTCTTGATCCGTTGCACGACGAGGCCGTATCGCGGGACCTGCGCGCTGGCGGCGAAGCTCTTGATCGGCTCGGCGATCATCGATGCCACGTCCTTGTCCGACGCGCCCGGCACCTCACCCATCGACGTACGCTCGGCCGTGTTGACGGTGGTCAGCACCACTTTGCGCACCTGCTGGGGCAGGCCGAAGTCGCTGGAAATGACCGCGAGAACGTTGTCCGGGGGGATGTCGGCTCCGGTCCCCTCCCAGCCGAACAGCGTGTCCGCGACCGCACAGAGGCGGCCCTCCGGCTGGGCGGCGCCCCCGACCTCATCGGCGACCAGTCCGTTGATTCCCCGCTCGGGGCAGGTCAGCGCCGGATCGGGCCCATAGTTCGTCACGGGCGTCCTGCTGGGCCGGAAAGATCCGTTCTCGAGAACACCCGGAGACCTCTTGTTGACCGCGGCCACCGACGCACAACCGGCGGCGAGCAAGAAGGCCGCGGCGGCAGGCGCCACGGCAACCAGAACTCCAAATCGTGACGTCATGAGCTCCTCGGTGCTGGATGGCCGGGGCCCTGTTTCGACCGAGAGCCCCTTGCCGGCGAACGCCCCCGCGGGCCTGTCGGCTATCGCGGGAGCGTGAGCTTGATCTTGAAGGTGTAGTCGACCTCGATCGGCTGCCCGCGCAGCAGCGCCGGCGAGTACCTGCGGTGCTCGAGGGCCTCGATCACGGCGCGGTCCATGAAGGGAAGGCTCTTCATCACCCGGCAATTGCGCACCACGCCCTGGGTGCTGACCACGCACTTGACGATCATCAGGCCTTCGATCTCCCGCTCGAGCGCTTGCGAGGTGTACTGCGGGTCGGGTCCGGAGACCTTCGCTGGCGGGGTCATCGTATCGTTGAACTCGACGGGACCGGCCGAGCCGATCTGGCCGCCGATCTGTCCGCCGACCACGCCACCCACCACTCCGCCGACCACACCGCCTTCGACGCCGCCTTCGACGCCCTCGTCCTCCTCGACCTCCGGTTCCGGAATGTCCGGCGGCTTCTCTTCCACCTTGGGGATCTCCTTTGGCTGGATCACCGTCGTCGGCGGAACCTTGGGCTTGATCCGCTCCGTTCTGGGCGTCACCTTCTTCCGGCTCGCGGGCGGAGGAGGAGGCGGAGGAGGCGGCGGGGGAGGCGGCCGGAAGGTGACCGAGACGGGCTCCTCGGTCGACTTCGGCATGTGGGCCCTGGCGTAAGCCAGCAAGAAGGCGGCTCCCACCACCGCGCCGTGGAGGAGGATCGAGACCGCCATCGAGGTGCCGCCCCGCCTCTTGGCCTGCGGAGCGGTGATGTTGTCAAACATGTGCGCCCTGTTCTGTCTGGCGGGAAAAAGAGGAAAGGCCCGGAGAGTAGAGGAAAAGGCGTGGAGACTTAAACAAGCACTCTGATATTGTCAACGGCTGAGGCGGCCTGCCGATCTCCCAAAGTGCAATGGGAACCAACGCGGCTCGCGGGCCTCGAAGACCGCCCGGTTCGAGGAGCGCCATCCCCGCCTTGCCCGATGCGGTCGGAGCTGATCGGCGCTGCAAGCCGCCGCTGAAAAATGCGATCTCCACAGCGCCGCCCTCGCGCCCTGGTGTGCGGTTGCAGCGCTGTCGAAATTTGCCTCGCTTGACGCTGAGCAGGCGATCGTGCAGTCTCACCGCGGCATTGGGCCTTACGGACACGGAAAGCGCGCCACGGATACCGTTCGGATCTCACCGCCCACCGCGCTCAGCGCGTGACCAAGGAACCAAGTTCTCGCTGCTGTCCTCCCCGGAGAAACTGGTACATAACAACAGGAGCTGAACATGCAATGGAAGTACAAGGCAATTCGGCTGGCCGCCCTGGCGTCCGTCGCCATGTCAGGGGCCGCAATGGGTCAGAATCCACCCGCCGATCAAAGCCAACCACCAGCTGAGGTCCCAGCCACCGCGCCGCCCAGCTCTACGGCCGCAACCGAGGACGTCGCCCCCCGCAAGTCGGCCCAGGAAGAGATCATCGTCACCGGATCGCGCGTGCGCCGCAAGGACCTGACCACGCCTGCCCCCGTGACGGTGATCAGCCGCGACCAGATCACCGCGAGCGGCGTGGCCAGCATCGGTCAATTCCTGCAGGAGCTGCCCGAGCAGGGCGGCTCGCTGAACACCAACGTCAACAACGGCGGTGACGGGCAGACGCAGATCAACCTGCGCGACCTCGGTGCCCAGCGCACCCTGGTGCTGGTCGACGGCAAGCGCTTCGTCAACGGCGGCGTCGGCGCGGGTACCGCGGTGGACCTGAACAGCATCCCCACCGCGGCGGTAGAGCGCATCGAGATCCTCAAGGACGGCGGCTCGGCCGTGTACGGCTCGGATGCGATAGCCGGCGTGGTCAACATCATCACACGCAAGCGTATCGACGGCGTGGAGCTCAGCGGCTACACCGGTGCATCGGAGCACGGCGATGCGAACGTCTACGACTTCAACGTCCTCGCCGGCGCGCAAGCTGACCGCGGCAGCTTCATGTTCGGCGCAGGCTACTTCAAGCAGAAAGAATTCTTCGCCTCCGCGCGCGACTGGGCGACCAATGCGCTCAGCTATGACTTCACGATCGGGGGGGTAGGCCTGAGCGGAAGCGGCACGCTGCCCAGGGTGCGCGTCAACTCGCTCGACCCCTCCGCCTGCGATCCGGCGAAGCCGGCCTGCGCGGGCTTGCTTGCCACCTTCGGGCCGGGCAAGAGGAACTTCATCTTCGACCCGACCCACGTGAAGGCTGGCGCGACGTACAGCCCCGAGGGGTGGCGCGTTCGCGACCCGGCCGTGGACTTCTTCAACTACCAGGCCGTCAACTACCTGGTCACGCCGTCGCAGCGGATCTCGCTCTTCGGGAACGGCGAGTACCGCATCGCGGACTTCGCGCGAACCTACTTCCAGGCGACGTACGTCCAGCGGTCATCGAGTTTCCTGGTTGCTCCGGAGCCGTTCGTCACCACCGGCAACCCTGACCTGGTGATTTCAGCGGCCAACCCTTACAACCCGTTCGGGGTCCCCTTGACCAGCATCCAGCGGCGCCTGACGGATCTCGTGGGCCGCGGCGGCGCGTATGACGTGAACACCTACCGCGTAGTCACAGGAGTCGACGGCACACTTGGTGACTTCGCCGGGCCGCTCGGAGGGTGGTACTGGGATACCTCGGTCAACTACGGCCGCACCGCGGGCACCGCGACCAGCAGCGGCTTCCTCAATACGCAAAAGACCGGTCCGGGCATCGGGCCGGGCTTCCTGGACTCGGCCACCGGGACCTTCCGCTGCGGAACTAGCACCGCGCCGATCGACGGCTGCACGCCGATCAACTTGTTCGGGCCGCCGAACACCATCACCCCGGACATGGCGACCCAGCTCGGCGCGTATAACGGCACTGACGAGGGCAAGACGCAGCTCTTCATCGTCGGTGCGAACTTGAGCGGAGAGCTCTTCAAGGTCGCAGCTGACCGGCCCGCAGCTCTGGCAGTGGGGTTCGAGCACCGCAACGAGTTCGGCGCGTTCACCAACAACCCCATCCTCGCGGCTGGCTGGGACAGCGACACGGGATCGCCGGGCCCGTCGGATACCAGGGGCGGCTTCTACGTCAACGAGGGCTACGGCGAACTGGTGGTGCCGGTGATCAACCACATCCCGTTTGCCGAGGAGCTCGAGGTCCAGGCTGCCGCACGTGGTTTCAAGTACAACACGTTCGGATCCGACTGGACGTACAAGCTGGGCGCGCGCTGGAGCCCGATCCGGGACGTCACCTTCCGCGGAACGTACTCGACGGCCTTCCGCGCTCCGAACATCCTGGAGCTGTTCCGGGGGCAGACCGGCGGCAACTTCGAGTCGTCGAACGACCCGTGCGCCGACACCCACGGCGATACGGCCCTGGCGGCACGCTGCGCCGCCGCACCCGGGTCGGCCGGCGGTCCGAACGCGGCGAACAACGGTGTCACCGTCGCCCAGGTCAACTCGGTGGTCGGCGGTAACCCGCAGCTACAGCCGGAGAAGGCGAAGATCGGCACCATCGGCGTCGTCTTCGAGCCCCAGATGGTGAGGGGTCTCACGCTCACCTTTGACTTCTACAGCATTTCGATGTCGCAGCTGATCAGCGCCTTCGGCACGCAGTTCATCGTCAACAAGTGCTACGGGGTCTCGACCACGCAGGACACGTCCTTCTGCCCCTTGATCACGCGCGACGGGCCCACAGGTGCGATCAATCGCGTGGTGGATACCAACAAGAACGTCGGCGCCCTGTTCACCCAGGGCATCGACCTTGGCGCGCAGTACGCGATGCCGACTGATATCGGCCGGTTCCTGTTCCGCTTCAACGGCACGTACTTGTTGAAGTACGACTTCACGGACCCATCCGGCCTGGTCATCCACGGTGCCGGCAATTACGACGGCACGGGGGCGGTGAACGCGGACGGCAACCAGAACTTCAACCCGCGCGTCAAGTTCAATGCGGGCCTGAATTACACCCTGGCGGGCTTCTCGGCTGGCTTTGTGACGCACTTCATCGGCTCACTGACCGAGTGCTCGCCGGAGGGTGGTCTGGTCGCGGGCGCGAACACGGGTCCGGGATTCTGCTACCAGAACAGCGCCGATCCCGCGACCGGTGTCCCGTACCCTCGCCACACCGTCTCCTCCCAGGTGACGTTCGACCTGATGGGGGCCTACCGGTTGGTCTCGCCCGCCGGCGCGACCACGCTCGCCTTGGGCGTGCGGAACCTGACCAACCAGGCTCCGCCGCGGTTGTATGACTCCTTCCTTACGTACGCGGACCCGGCCTACGACTTCGTTGGCCGGTTCTTCTACGGCCGCATCGAGCACAAGTTCTAGGGCTGAGCTCGGAAACGGCGGGGGCTGGGCCCGAAAGGGTCCGGCCCTTCGCCTTTCCCGCCCCAGGGCGCGCATCCTTCGCAGTAGGATCAGGCAATGGGAAAAGCGCCCCGCCTGCGCATGATCTACGGCCTGTTTCTCGTCTCGGGCGCTGCTGGGCTCGTGTACGAGGTGGTCTGGTCGCGGCTGCTGAAGGACGTCTTCGGGGTCACCGCGTACGCGGTCGCCGCGGTCCTGGCCACGTATCTCGGCGGGCTGGCGCTGGGAGGATGGCTCCTGGGGAGCAGGGCCGACCGTCAGCCCAACCCCCTTCGTTTCTATGGAATTCTCGAGTTGGGCATCGGCGCGGCGGCGCTTCTCGGGACGCTGCTCTTGCGCTTCCTCGAGCCTTTGCACGACGCCGCCGCGGTGCGGCTCGCGCCGGGCTCGCCGGCGCTGCTCCTGATCCGGGTGCTGCTGGCGTCCCTGGTGGTCGTCCCGCCCACGTTCTTGATGGGCGCCACCTTGCCCGCGATGACGCGCGCATTCGTGGCGCGGGCCGAAAGCGTGGGGCGCGAGCTGAGCCTGCTCTACGCGCTCAATACGGCGGGAGCGGTCGGGGGAAGCCTGCTGGCGGGGTTCGTGCTCGTCCGCGCAATCGGCGTTCACCCGACGCTCTGGGTGGCGGCGGCGGCCAACTTCGCAGTGGGCGCGGCGGCGCTCGCCCTTTCGACCGGCAGCGAGCCGGTCACCCTTTCAGCCGGAGAGAGCGCGCCGCCCGGACGCGTCGGGAACCCAGGCCTGCTCGGCGCGGTCGCCCTCTCCGGCCTTGTGACCCTCGCGCTGGAGGTGATCTGGACCCGCGTGCTGGTGCTGGTGGTGGGCAGCTCGACCCACGCGTTCGTCACCATGCTCTCGGCCTTTCTCATCGGCATCGCTCTCGGAAGCGCGGCGGTGCGCCTCTTCATCGGCCGCCTCCAGGATCCGCGGCGTGCCTTCGGTTGGGTGCAGGCGGGCATCGCCGCCTCCACGCTCTTGACAATCCCGCTGATGAACGCGCTGGTGGCCGCAGCGCAGCAGTGGATGTTTGCGCTCGAGGGACGCTGGGTGGCACTGAGCTTTGGCCGCTTCGCCATGTCGTTCCTGATCATGCTGCTCCCCACCACGCTCATCGGCATGGTCTTCCCGCTCTCCGGGGCGCTGTACGTGCGCCGGCAGGGGTCGGTGGGCGGCGATCTGGGCCGGATCTACGGCGCGCTCACGCTGGGGAACATCGCCGGCGCGCTCCTGGCCGCCTTCGTGCTGCTTCCCGCAGTGGGCATGCAACGGGCAATCGTGCTGGCCAGCGCGGCGTCGGTTGCGAGCGCCGCCTGGGCTTTCCTGCCGGCGCTGCGGGAACCGCGGCTTTGGCTGCACGCCGCGCCCGCTCTGGCGGTCGCGGTGCTCTGTGCTGGCCTGCTCGCGTTCTGGCATCCGCGGCCGTTCGCCAGCGTCGAGGAGGGACCCGCGGATCCGGTCCGTTTCTACCAGGAGGGCCTGGTCTCCACGGTCAAGGTCCTCCAGCGCGCCGCCGACGCACGCCAGCTGGTCATGCTGGTGGACGGCGTGCGGATCGGACAGAGCAGCGCGGGCATCGACAACAAGCAGCAGGTGCTTGCGCATTTTCCCTTCCTGCTCCGGCCCGGCAGGCCGGCTGCTCATGTCCTCTCCATCGGCCTGGGGACCGGCATCCTGATCGGGGAAGTGGCGCGGCACCCGGGAGTCGAGGCCATCGAGTGCGTGGAGCTCTCGCCCTCGGTCATCGAGGGCGCGGCGCAGTTCGCCGCCTACAGCGGAGACGTGCTGCGAAGCCCGAAGGTCCGAATCATCGAAGACGACGGCGTCAACTTCCTCAGGCGCAGCCCGGCGCGCTACGACGCCATCATCTCCGACGGCAAGTCGCGCCTGGGCCAGGCCGGGAACGCGCTCTTCTATGCCGAGGAGTACTACCAGAGCGCCCGCCGCCATCTCGCTCCGGGCGGGCTGATGATCCAGTGGATGCCGCTGGAGGAGGTCGCGCAGGACCTGCGCACCATCGTCCGGACCTTCATGGGCGTGTTCCCGCACGCCTACCTCTTCCTCGCGCACGACTCGTGCTTCCTGGTGGGGATGGAGGAGCCGCTCGCGCTCCATTTGCCGGACGTGCAGCGTGAGATCGACGCGCCCGCCTCGGCCAATCTGCGCCGCTACGGCTGGCGCGACGCGGCGGAGATCGCGAGCCTCCTGGTCGCTGACCCGATCTCGGCGAAGGAGTGGCTTGCGCAGGAGGATACGGTCAACTCGCTGGAGCGGCCGGTGCTGGAGTTCTACTCGCCGCGTGCGCTGGCGGCGCCCGCGGCCGCTCGCCTGGGCGAGAACGCCGCCGCGCTCGCCGCGATCCGGGAGAGGGCCCTTGGCAGCGTTCAATTGAGCGGCGCCGATGCTGCGGCGTTGCAGGCCAGCGGCCGAGGAGTGGGCCACCTCCTCTCGGCGCTGGCGCTGGCCGGCCTCCGCGATCCCGCGCGCCTCGGGGACTCCCTGAGGCTGCTGCAAGCGGCGGCTGCGGAAGCACCGCAGCGTGGAGTGATTCGCTCCTGGGTGTCGGCGTCGCTCACAGCGCTCGGGCTGGACCTGGAACAGCGCGGGGATCCTGCGCAGGCTTTCTCGCTTTACCAATCTGCGGTGGATGCGTGGCCGGAGAGTGTCCCGGCCCAAATCCAACTCGGGCGGACGTGGGCGATGCAGGGCCGGCTCCAGGAGGCTGCCGCCGCGTTCAGGAAGGCTCTGGAGCTGAATCCGGATTCGGGCGCGGCCCACCGCGCCCTGGGAAAGCTCTTCTGCGAGGCTGGCGAGCCGTATCAGGCGATCGGGCACTACCGCGAGGCGCTGCGCATCGCGCCTGGCCAGGGCGAAACGCACGCAGACCTGGGCCAATGCCTGGCGATGACCTCCCGGCCCGACGAGGCCCTGGCGGAGTTCCGCGAAGCGATGAGACTGGATCCGGAGGCGGCGGCACCGATGGCATTCGCGGCGCTGCTGCTTGCCACGCACCCGAACCCGGCATCGCGCAATTCAACCGACGCGATCCGGCTTGCCGGGCGCGCTGCCGAGCTGACCGCGTGGAAGGATCGAGGGATCCTGGAGATCCTGGCCGCGTCCTACGCCGCTGCCGGCCGATTCGACGAGGCGGTGACCGCGGAGCGGAAAGCGCTGGACCTCGTCCCGGCAACCGCCGAACCTCAGATGGTTGCGGAGATGCAGGCCGCGCTGGAACTGTACCAGCGCGGCCTCACTCGACGCTGACGCCCGTCAGGGAGTCACGATCCCGCTGTGTCCGTTGCCCGGGCCGCGGCCCGTGCCCAGCAGCGGAAGCCCACGCTGCCCGCCGTAAGAGAGTTGTGGCCGGTCCAGCCAGTCGCGCGCCTGTTGCCGCGCCTGCTCCATGTCGCGCGCGTATCGGCATGTCCAGCGCGGGACATGGGTGCCGGTGGGCATCTCGCGTTGGCAGAGCATCTCCCCGTCGCCGGCCTTGCGCGCCGCCAGTCCCAGGTCCTGGTCGGTGGTGGCGAGGCCGGTCATCGCGTCATAATGGCTAGCGGCGAGCACCACCTCTCCGGTCTGCGAACGGCCTACATAGAGAGGCGATTGGCTCGATCTCATCAGGTCATACTGCTCGATGTTCCTATGCGAGCCCGCGCAACCCGCAATGGCTACGACGAACAGCGCGGCGGTCCGAAACGCCGGCATACAGCCTCCGTTCGTACTGCATGTTTCCCGCGCGTAGCCTGCTCCGATTGCGTGTTGCTCTGCAACCGCCGGTCGCCCGCATGGACGAAAACTCGATAGCGCAGCGCGTGCATGGAGGACGGTTCTGTTTTCGGGAGAACCTTCGCGATCCAGGGGGACCGGCCCCAGGCCTCGGCGGATCGTCGTCGCTCGAGGAAAGCCCCCCATAGTAGGGTGCGCGGATGCCGAAGCATCGAAGCGCCCGACAGATGGACGCTGCCGCACCGCTTGCGCTGGCTGTCGGTCCGCAGGTCGAGGGCAGGTCCTCCGCCGCGGGCCGCTGGATTCTCTTCGCGCTCTTCGCCGCGTCGGGCTTCGCCGGGCTCGTCTACGAATCGATCTGGACGCACTACCTGAAGCTCTTCCTTGGCCACGCTGCGTACGCGCAGGCGCTGGTGCTGGCCATCTTCATGGGCGGCATGGCGCTGGGGTCGTGGCTCGCGGCGCGCTGGTCCGGCCGCCTTCGGAACCTGCTCCTGGCCTACGCGGTGACCGAAGCTGCCGTGGCAGCCTTCGCCCTCGTCTTCCACGAGGTTTTCGTCTCCTCGATCGGCTGGGCGCACGAGTCGGTGCTGCCGCACTTCGCAGGGTTCAAGTGGGTGCTCTCGACGGCCCTGATCCTTCCGCAGTGCGTTCTTTTGGGGATGACCTTCCCGCTGATGACGGCCGGAGTCCTCCGGTCGTACCCGGATCGGCCGGGGCGCTCGCTATCGATGCTCTACTTCACCAACAGCCTCGGCGCAGCGATCGGCGTGCTGGTGAGCGGGTTCGTCCTGGTGCGCACCCTCGGACTCCCCGGCACCATCCGGCTGGCGGGCGCCATCAACCTGCTCGTCGCTGGTGCCGTCTTCCTCCTGGCGCGCGGCCGTCCCGCGGCCCCCCCGGCGCGGGCGGCGAAGGAAGCGCCGCGCGACCGCGCGTTCCTCTTCTTCCTCGCCGTCGCCCTGATCACGGGCGCCTCGTCATTCATCTACGAAGTGGCCTGGATCCGGATGCTCAGCCTGGTCCTCGGGACCTCGACGCATTCGTTCGAGCTGATGCTGAGCGCGTTCATCCTCGGCCTTTCCCTGGGCGGCCTCTGGATCCAGCGCCGCATCGACAGCCTGCCGGCTCCCGTCCGCACGCTCGGGTTGCTGCAGCTCGCGATGGGCGTCCTCGCGCTTCTCAGCCTGCCGCTCTACGCTCAGACCTTCGACTTGATGCGTTGGCTGACGAACACCCTGGAGCGCAGCGACGCCGGCTACGCCTGGTTCATCCTTTCGAGCAGTGGGATCGCGCTGGCGATCATGCTGCCGGCGACGTTCTGCGCCGGCACTACGCTGCCGCTCGTCACGGTCCACCTCATGCGGCGGGGCCACGGCGAGTCGAGCATCGGCGCCGTGTACGCGGCGAACACGGTGGGCGCCATCGCGGCGGTCTTTTTCGCCGTCCATTTCGGCCTCCCCGCGCTCGGCCTGAAAGGGCTGCTGGTGTTCGGAGGTGCGTTGGACATCGCGCTTGGCGCCGCGCTGCTCTGGAACGCCGCGGCAGGTTTCGTGAAACGGCGCGTTCCTTTGACTTGGACGGCCGCGGGCGCGGCGGCGGTCGCGCTGACGGTGCTCCTGGTCCAGCTCGACCCCTACCGGATGGCCTCCGGCGTCTACCGGCGTACCAGCATCCTCCAGGCGGCGGACGCGGAGATCCTCTTCCACCGCGACGGGAAGACCGCCAGCGTCGACGTGGTGCGGTACCCCGGCGCCGAGCTGGTAGAGATCGTCACCAATGGCAAGAGCGACGCTTCGGTGGCGATGAAGCCCGGAGCCGGGGCGTCCTTGGACGAGCCGACGATGATCCTCCTCGGCGCACTGCCGCTGGCGCTCCATCCGCAGGGGCGTACGGTAGCCTGCATCGGCTTCGGCTCGGGAGTGACCACGCACACGCTGCTGGCCAGCCCCCGGCTCACGCGCGTGGACACCATCGAGATCGAGCAAGAGATGGTGCGCGGGGCGGAGAAGTTCCGGCCTTACAACGAGCGCGCCTACGCCGACCCGCGCTCCCACGTCGTCATCGACGACGCGAAGACGTACTTCTCCACCCAACGCCAGAAGTACGACGTCATCGTCTCCGAGCCGTCCAACCCATGGGTGAGCGGCGTGGCCGGCCTCTTCTCCGACGAGTTCTACCGGCTGGTGCTGCGCCACCTGGCGGACGGCGGCGTGTTCGCCCAGTGGCTCCAGCTCTACGAGATCGACCTGCCGCTGGTGGTCTCGGTGCTCAAGGCGCTGGAAGCGAACTTCTCCGACTACGTGGTCTACGCCAGTACCCGATTCGACCTGCTGATCATGGCGAGGAACGGCGGAGCGATCGGGGCTCTGGACCTGCGGTCCCTCACGATTCCGGCGGTCGCCGATTCACTGGCGCGGATCGGCGTGCGCGGCACCCAGGACCTGGAGGTCCGGCGGGTCGGGACGCGTAAATCGTGGGAGGGGCTGACCCGCAGTTTCGAGGTGCCGATGAACTCCGACTATGCGCCGCTGCTCGATCAGAACGCGGCGCGCACCTTCTTCCTCCGGGTGCAGGCGGGCGAACTCACGACGTTCCAGAAGACGCCGTTTCCCGCGCTGGAGATGCTCTCGGGCGTCCCGCGCTCGCGGGGGATCACGGCAATCACGCCTGGCGACACGTTCGAGCCGGCGCAACGCACCATCGAAGCGATGTACCTCTTCGATGTCCTTCGGGGGACCACCGACGCGACCAGGGTGCGGCTCGTCGCCTCCGACGAGTTGCAGCAGGACGCCGCCAGCGTGTCGGAGTGGCTGAGGACCTGTGGACCCATGCCCTTCGCCAGCCTGGTGCGGGTGCTGCAGCGCAGCCTGTCCGAACTGAGCCTCGATGAGGCGGAGGCGATCTTCCAGTCGATCGAGTCGGGACGGTGCGCTCCGGCACTTTCGCGCCTCGAGCGCGAATGGTTCGACCTGCTCCACGCAGTGGGTCTCCGCGATCCCGCCGGCATGGAGGCCGGGGCCAGGCTTGTGCTCTCGCACCAGGGCGAATTGAGCCCGCCAGCCGTCCGGTACGCCGTGGCTGCGGGCATGCTGGGAGCGATCACGCGGGGAGACCTCGCGGGAGCGCGCGAGATCTGGTCCGGCCATGGAGGCTCGATTCCCTCGAGCGCCGAGCTGCTCCTGCGCATGCTCGTCGAACGCTCCGGGGGGCAGAAGTGATCCTCGCCCTGATTCTTTCGGCGTCGCTCTTCTCCGAGCTGCAATGGCGGCACATCGGCCCCTACCGCGGCGGGCGCACCAAGGCCGCTGCCGGCGTCCCGGAGAAGCCCGGGCTCTTCTACGTTGGCGCGGTCAACGGAGGCGTCTGGCGAACGGACGACTACGGCCGCACCTGGGCGCCGATCTTCGACGACCAGCCCGCGGGCAGCATCGGCGCCATCGCGGTGGCCCCCTCCAGTCCCCTCGTCCTCTATGTCGGCAGCGGCGAAGGCTTGCAGCGGCC
>Ga0137403_10000125_pt1 | contig 14928 bp, 13 predicted proteins | sample CZOMad2_1_16fung_FD_122057 | JGI IMG/M metagenome (GOLD analysis project Ga0137403, IMG submission 122057) | Vadose zone soil fungal communities from Angelo Coast Range Reserve, California, USA - CZOMad2_1_16fungal (Hybrid Assembly) | ecosystem: Environmental > Terrestrial > Soil > Vadose zone... | reverse complement strand
CACGTCCTGCCATGTTGGTCGCAACAGTGACTGCATCTTTTTTTCCTGCTTCCGCAATAATTTCCGCTTCACGTAAATGATTTTTTGCGTTTAAGACTTCGTGCTTGATACCGCGACGCTTGAGAAGTTGTGAAATAATTTCATTTTTTTCAATCGAAGTTGTACCGACAAGAACAGGCTGACCTTTTTTGTGCGCAGTCTCAATATCTCCAACGACAGCTGTCAGTTTTGCTCTTCCTGTTTTATACACTGCATCTGAAAAATCTTCTCTCGCAACTGGATTATGTGTTGGGATAACGACAACATCAAGTTTGTAAATTTTGCGAAATTCCTCAGCTTCTGTCACCGCAGTTCCTGTCATACCAGCCAATTTTTCATACATACGGAAATAATTTTGGAGAGAAACAGTTGCTAATGTTTTTGACTCGCGTTGAATCGGGACATTTTCCTTTGCTTCAATTGCTTGATGAAGACCTTCTGAAAGACGTCTTCCTTCCATAAGTCGTCCGGTAAATTCATCAACCAAAATAACTTGATTATCTTTGACAATATACTCTTTTTCTTTATGGAAAAGTGTTCGCGCCTTAAGTGCTGCCTCCAAATGATAGACAGTATCAAAATCTTTTTCGTAAATATCGGCAATTCCAAAAAGTTTTTCAATTTTGCCAATACCATGATCTGTCAAATGTGCAGTACGAAGTTTCTCATCAATTTTATAATCAACATCAGGAGATAATTTTTCAATCACTTTTGCGTATTCATAATATTTTTGTGATGGCGACTCATCAGGTGCTGAAATAATATGCGGTGTTCGCGCCTCATCAATCAATACAGAATCTACCTCATCAACAATGGCAAAATGATATCCTCGTTGGACAAGTTGGGACAATTCTTGCGCCATATTATCACGCAAGTAATCAAAACCAAACTCAGAGTTAATACCATACACAACATCTGCTTTGTATGCTTCTTGACGACTGATCTGGCGAAGATGCAAAAGCCGATAATCTCCAACTTTTTCATTAGTATAGGTTGGGTCATAGATAAATGATTGTTCATTAATAATTGATGAAACAGACACGCCAAGCAAATGAAAAACAGGTCCCATCCAGCCGGCATCACGACGAGCAAGATAATCATTAACCGTCACCAAATGCACACTCTTGCCAGTCAAACTATGAAGATAAAGTGCAGGAACAGCAGAAAGAGTTTTCCCTTCACCTGTTTTTTGCTCTGCAATTTTTCCATGAGCCAAAACAGATGCTGCAATAAGTTGGACATCAAAATGACGAAGACCAAGCGTTCGTCTGGCTGCTTCACGGACAAGAGAAAACGCTTCAGGCAATAGTAAATCAAGCGACTGACCTTCTTGAAAACGCTCTCTCAGATCTTGTGTCAGTTTGGCAAAGTCTTTCTCTTTGAGCTTTTTTACCTTTTCTTCTCGCGCATTAATCTCATCAATAATTGGATGAAGATTTTGAATTTCTTTTTTATTTGAATCGAAAAATTTGTTTAAAAAGGAGAGCATACTCGAATATTTGTCATCCTGAGGCGCAGCCGAAGGATCTTAGTTGAAATTCTTTACTAACATTCAGAATGACAACTCGTATCAATCTTATCACATTCGAAGCCAAAAAAAAACCCCCGCACATAAATGGGCAGGGGGTTTTACCAATTGATCAGTTGGTAAAGTGAATTACTTTACTTTACACAACTATTTCTTCTTTTTCTTTGCTGCTTTCTTTGCTTTTTTAGCTGCCATGGATGATCACCTCCTCTTCTATAATTAGGATAATATAATACTGAATATTTTGTCTTGATTTGTCAAGCAATTTTCCTTGCTTCAAAACAATTAATTTGGATTGTTAAATCAACAAAAATCACAAAATTATTTTTTGTTTTTTTTATAATTTTGAAGCTACAAAACAATGAATATCAAGAAGCTTATTCTTTAGTCTGTTCAGAGGGAAGCATTTGCACTGCCTTAAGTTGCATCATAAATGAGAAATCATTACTATTGTGCCAACACTCAACAATTTTGCCATCTTCAACTCGAAGGATATCAATCCCTGTCATCTCAACCTTTGTTCCCTTCTCTGCAGCTGCTCCAGGGATACCACCTTGATAAATACCTGTCCCTTCATTACGTCCCACTACGAGATTATTTTCACCAATTGGTCCAATCGTTGTATGAAAGGTAAGTTCAGAAAATGGTACTCTGCTTGCGGCAAGCATCTTTCGTGTCTCTTCTGGTCCATGCCAATCTGGTTGACCACCTTCTCGATGAAAAATAAAGTTTGGTGCAATAATCGTATCAATAAGACTACTATCACCATTCCATATTGCTACCCATTTTTTATAAAGTTGTTTCAAATCTTCGTTTTCCATAAAATATTACTAAGAAAATTAGTATACCCTACTCTTTTTATTTTGTCTAGCTCTTCTGTTATTTTGCGCTAATTTTGTCTTTACCCATATACTTTCTCAAGACTTCAGGAACAATAACCGATCCATCTTCCTGTTGATAATTTTCTAAAATCGCAATTGGTGTTCGAGACATGGCAAAAGCAGTTCCATTAAGCACATTGAGATATTTTCGTTCTGTGCCATCTTGATATTTCATATTGAGTCTTCGCGATTGAAAATCAGTTACTGTGGAAACAGATGTCACTTCTCGATACTTATTTTGTCCTGGCATCCATGCTTCAATATCGTATTTACGAGCAGCTGGAAATCCCAAATCGCCAGTACACATTTTTATCAATTGATATGGAATATCGAGTGCTTGAAAAAATTTCTCTTCAAGTGACAATAAAAAATCCTGCTCACGGTCATCTTCTCCTGCTGCAACAAACGATACCATCTCAACTTTGTTAAATTGATGCACCCGCAAAATACCACGAGTGTCTTTCCCATAACTTCCGGCTTCTCGTCTAAATGATGGTGAGTATCCAACATAACGCCTGGGCAAATCTTCTTTGCGAAGTATTTCATCTTTATGCATTGGGACAAGGGATTGCTCAGCTGTACCGACAAGAATAAAATCATCATCCTTCAAGTGGAACATATCTTCATCTCCACCATTTTCCATATATCCAAGTCCTTGCATTGTTTCTTTCTTAATCAAAACCGGTGGAAGCACAGGAATAAATCCTTCTTTCAAAAGCATCTCAAATGCAAATTGCACAAGAGCAAATTCAAGAAGGACACCATCGCCTTTCAGATAGGCAAATCGTGCCCCTGAAACTTTAGCTGCACGTGTCATATCGATAATACCCAATGCTTCACCAAGTGCCAGATGATCTTTAGGAGTAAAGTCAAATTTTGTTGGTTCTTTAAACTTTCTGATGACATCGTTCTCTGATTCATCACGGCCTACTTTGACATCATCTTTTGGAAGATTTGGAATTTGAGACAACCACATATCCAGTTCATGTTTGAAAAGTTTTGCATCGTTTTCTGTTTTTTGAACTTCTTCTTTAAGTTCTTTACCTTCTTGGAGTTGTTCTGGTGTTGGTTTACCTTTGATTGATTTAGAAAACGCATTCATTTTCTCTCGAAATTTTTGGAGAACTATTTCAACATCTCGATATTTTTTATCAACTTCAAGAATTTTTTTGACATCAATAGCAATGCGCTTACTCTTTGCAGCTTCTTGTACTTTTTCTGGATTTTCTCGGATGAGTTTAATATCAAACATAATAATAAAATTGTCATGCTGAACTTGTTTCAGCATCTTTTGACAAAATAGATCTGAAGTAAATTCAGGATGACAAAGGAATTATATCGCGTTAAGAGGAAGTAATCAATCAATGATGGCGATGTTTTATCATATCTCGAAATTCTTTTCTAAAAACTACCATAAAAATCACAACAACAATGCTAACAAAGATAGCAGCAACTTGATCAGTCTTTTATTCTTACGGGTATCTCTCACAAATAATGCATACCAAATGGCAAAAATAATAAGAATAATAGCAGAAAGAACTAAGAATTTATTTTTTCTTTGGAGAGGTTTTTTTGACAGCTTTTTTTGCAATTTTGACAGCTTTCTTCGCAGGAGCGACTACTCCTTCAGCTTTTTCGCCAATGACCTTTGACAGAGATGACTTCATGTGAGCTGCCTTGTTTTTTGGAAGAATGTGATGTTTGGCAGCTTTATCAATACTTGAAAAAGCCTTACTGACTGCTTCTGCACTCTTCGTAGCTCGTGCTTCTTTGACGAGCTTTTTGAAAAGATCCTTAAGCTTTTTGTTGCGAGCTGTACGGACCTTATCCTGGCGTAATTTCTTTTTTGCGTGTTTTAATACTGGCACTTTCTAATTTTACCATGATATACTTAAAAATACAAGATTTGCTCTTCTATTGGGTCTATGAATGAATTTGTCAAAAAAAGCCTTGATCTTCTGACTCGTCGTCAGACAAGTATTCTTTCCGCAGCATTTATTATTATGGCAACGGTTGTCCTATCACAACTGCTCGGACTTATTCGCCAACGGTTACTCGTGAGTATTTTTGGTGCATCAAATACGCTTGGTATTTATCTCTATGCTTCACAATTACCTGATACGCTCTTTCAGCTGACTATTGCCGCAGCACTTTCTAGTGCCTTTATTCCTGTCTTTTCCTCCTATCTTGCCAAAGGTCAAGAAAAAGAAGCTCACCAAATGGCATCGACACTTTTGACTGTCGGATTTGGAATTTTTTTAGTTCTTTCAGTTCTTTTGATGTTTTTTGCTCCATTATGTTTGCAGATATTTAATTTGGGAGCTAATTTTTCACCAAAGGAAATGATGCTTATGGCCAATTTGATGCGTATTCTCATTTTTGGCGAGCTTCTTTTCATCCTTGGAACATTCTTTACAGCCCTTCTGCAATCCTACAATCACTTTTTTATCCCCGGTATTGCTGCTGCGATGTACAATCTTGGCATTATTATTGGCGTCTATTTTTTCTCACCTATGGTTGGGATTTATGCTGCTGCAATTGGCGTGCTGATCGGCGGTGCAATTTTTGTTATTCTCCAACTACCTCTTGCTAAAAAAGTTGGATTTTCTTTTACTCCATCTCTCACGTATCTTCGTTCTGATGGTGTTGTACGTGTCGGTAAATTAATGTGGCCCCGGACAATTGCGATTATCGTGATGCAGCTTGGGACTGTAGCAATTGGTTCATTTATTTCCTTTCTCCCCTTACCTGGCCGTATGAATGTTATTTTTGATTTTGCCAAGACTTTAGCTTTTGCGCCGGTCACGCTGTTTGGTGCTACAATTGCTCAGGCCGCCTTCCCAATCCTTTCTCGCGAAAAAGACAAACTGGAAGACTTTAAAACAACATTTCTCAATAGCTTTAATCAAATGCTTTATCTTGTTTTACCTGTCTCAGTTTTGCTTTTGGTCCTTCGTATTCCTGTGGTGCGTTTGGTTTTTGGGGCGAGTAAATTTGATTGGCCGGCAACAGTTTTGACTGGAAAAACATTAGCATTTTTTTGTCTCGCAATATTTGCTCAAGCATTAATTCTTTTGGTTCTACGAGGATTTTATGCCCTCCATGACACCAAAATTCCACTTATCGTTAACGCTGCATCAACAATGATACTTTTGAGTTTTGCCTATATTTTTATCATTATGTATCATATGGGTGTTGAAAGTCTTGCCATTGCTTTTACAATTTCTAGTATTCTCCAACTGATTGTCCTCTTTGTCCTTCTTGAACAGAAAATTGGAAAATTTGAAAAGTGGCCGCTTTTTCTCTCGTGGGGGAAAATTTTTGTTTCAAGTCTTTTTACTGCTTTTGCGCTCTATATTCCAATTAAGTTGTTGGATCAACTTGTTTTTGATACGACACGTACTATTAATTTGATTATCTTAACTGGCATTTCAAGTCTTGCTGGGCTTTTATTGTATCTCTTCTTGACATGGTTTTTCGATGTGAAAGAAGCACAAACCTATATTTTGGTATTTAGAAAGCTTGGCAATTGGAGAGAAGTCCTCACAAAATCTCAGGAAGTCCTTGAAGGCGGGAAGATTAATCCATAACCATAAGAAGGTTATTTACCTTCCCAAGGAGTAGCTAATTGGAAATAGTTTCCATCTGGATCAGCAAATGTGGCAATCCACATACCTTGCATTTCATATGGTTCTTTGATAACTTCTGCTCCAACGCCTTTGATACGTTCAAATTCCTCTTTGACTTCTTTTGTTTCAAGATTAAAGATAATCCGTGCTGGTTCTTTGGATTCACCATGTACTTCTGAATGTTCACCGATTGAAAAAAAGATATTACCGACTTTCCAACCATACCAACCACCATCTTCCATATCAGGCTTTTTGTCAAAGACTTTTTGGTAAAAATCAGCCAATTCCTTCGGCTTAGCACTCCCAATCATCAAAGAATTCAAATTTAACATATTAATAATATACCATAAAGCTTTTAAGAAATGCAAGCTCAACCATTTTGCTTTTTCTTATGAGACAATTTACTCTTTACTTCCCGTCCTGGATTTTCCTTCTGTGAGAGCGAGGAGCCTTCCCATCTCTGCAGTAAATTTTTTTGCGTGAGCTCTGCTCATACCGATTCGTGAAACAATTCTCACTTGATTTGATGTTGCAAGCTTTTGAGTTACATCCAACACGACACCATCGTCATTTGTCGTGATAAAAACATTATCTGTATAAAGAATAGGGGTATTGTCCAGATTTACTGAAATGACGTTCTGAGAAGTTGTTGTTTTATCGTTGGCCACTTTTTAATACATGCCACCCATGTCAGGCATACCACCGCCTGCTGGCATTGCAGACTTTGGCTCTGGGATATCGGTTACCAAAACTTCTGTTGTCAGTATCATCGTTGCAACAGAGGCTGCATTAATAAGTGCAAGTCGGGTGACTTTTGCAGGATCAATAATACCGCTTTTTATCATATTTTCATATTTACCTGTCATAACATTATACCCTTCATTTATATCTTTTGAATTTTTAAGATTTTCAAGAACATCAGTAATATTAGCACCTGACTGTGTCAAAATCCCAATGAGAGGTGCTTGAAGCGCATTATAGAGAAGCATTGAACCTGGATTTGCAGAGAATTCTATACGACCAATCTTTTCTTTTTCTTTTACTTCTATCGTTGAAGAAAGCAAAACATGTCTGGCTCTTAAGAGTGCAATACCACCACCTGGAACGACGCCTTCTTCAAGTGCTGCTTTGGTTGCTGCAACAGCATCAATAACACGTTCTTTTCTCTCCTTCATCTCTAACTCTGTAGCAGCTCCGACATTGATTACTGCTACGCCACCAGTAAGCTTAGCAAGTCTTTCTTGAAGCTTTTCGCGATCAAAATCAGACGTTGTTGCTTCGATTGTTTTTTTTATTTGAGAAACTCGCCCAGCAATTGCTTTCTTATCGCCTTTGCCACCGATAATTCGCGCGTTTTCTTTGTCTGCCCAGACTTTGTCAGCTCGGCCACAATCTTCAACCGTAACACTCTCAAGTGTACGGCCTGTATCATCTGAAATAACATTTGCACCTGTAAGCTTGGCAATATCTTCAAGTATTTCTTTTCTTCTGTCACCAAAACCTGGCGCTTTGATAGCTAGAACATTAAATGTACCTTTTAATCTATTAACAATAAGAGCAGCAAGCGCTTCACCTTCAATTTCATCAGCAATAATAACTAAGTTCTTTGAAACTTTGATAAATCCCTCAAGGAAAGGCAAAAACTCATTAAGGGTTGAAATTTTCTTGTCGGTGATAAGAATGTATGGATCCTCAATTTCAGCTTCCATTTTATCTGAGTTAGTAACAAAGTAAGGTGAAACATATCCTTTATCAAACTCCATACCTTCTTTATAGACGAGTTCCATGTCCATTGTACGACCTTCATCAACAGTGACAACACCGTCTTTGCCTACTTTTTTAATCGCTTGCGCTATTAAATCTCCAATTTTTTCATTTTGTGCCGAAATTGTTGCAACTTTTTTAATATCATCACCTTTTACTTCTTCCTTCATTTTCTTTATGGCTTCAAGAACCTTAGTAACAGCTTCATCAATTTCTTGCTTTAATTGCATTGGATTATAACCTTCACCTATTCTCATAAATCCTTGATTGACAATTTCACGAGCCAAAACTGTAGCCGTTGTCGTACCATCTCCTGCCACATCGTTAGTCTTAGATGCAGCTTCTTTTACCATCTGAGCACCCATATTTTCAAATGAATCTTTCAGTTCAATATCTTTAGCTACAGTGACACCATCATGGACAACATTTGGAGCTCCTCCCCATTTTTTGTCCAGAGCAACGTTTCGACCCTTAGGACCAAAAGTTATTGCTACTGCAAATGCTAATTGATTTACTCCATTTGCTAATAATTGTCGTGCTTCTATACCTGATTTAATTTGTTTTGCCATAATTTCTCCTTATTCAACGATAGCGAGTATATCAGACTGTCGGACGAGTTTCCACTCTTCATTTCCGACTTTATATTCATCGCCACCCCATTTTTTATACAATACTTTTTGTCCAACTTTAACAACCATAGGAATCAGCTTGCCGTGCTCGTCATATGATCCAGCACCAACGGCAACAATTTCTCCAACTTGTGGTTTTTCTTTTACTGAATCTGGGAGAATGATGCCGCTTGCAGTTGTTTTATCCGCTCCAACCGGTTTGAGCAGAACATTATCAAAAAGTGGTTTTATAGTATTTTTGCTTGCCATATCAACAAATTCAAACAAGTTTTATCACTTGTTATGATAGTATGCTAATTTATACAACAACTCTGCTCTAGTGTCAATAACCTATAGCGATATGCCCTGTTAACCGCTTGACACATCTGTCTTTCTTCTATACGATAAAATTACGGTTTATTATTACGTATGCATTTTGGTGGAAAAAGACTTTTTTTGTTAGGTTTCGTTGTTCTCCTTTTGGTAGGTATACCTGTTAGCGTGTATCTTCTCCAAAGGCAACAGGAAATCCGAAGTCGTGCTGAAAAAGCAACCAACCTGACATTTAATCCTGTATCCTCATCAGCAAGTCCTATTTCCAAAAGCGTTGGCGATAGCATCCCTCTTGATGTTATGGTTGATCCAGGTACCAATCTTGTCTCTTTTGTTAAATTGGAAATTCAATATGATCCCGACAAGATTGCTACCGCTTCAAGTAATGCTTTTCAAGTAAATAGTGCTGTCTTTCCATCAGTGCTTGAAGGACCAATTTATACACCAGGGAAAATTGCTGTGACCTTATCAGTTGGACCAGATCCGACCAAAGCGATTCAATCGCAGGTAAAAGCTGCAACGTTTACCTTTAAAGCTTTGACAAATACTGCAGCAGGGACACCAACGTTAATTACATATACTGCTAATGCACAGGCTTTGTCTATTGGGTCAAATGATCAGGCAAGTGAAAATGTTTTAGCTAGTACTACGCCGGCAACTATTGTTATAGGAGGAGCATCGGCAACCAGTCCTACACCAACAACTATTGCAAGTAGCGGTACACCAGTTCCGACAGATACACTAGTTCCAACCGAGACACCAAGCGCCTCCGCGACACCCGTTCCAACGGATACACCAGCAGCATCTGTGACACCTGTACCAACGATTGATAACGGCACTGGAACTCCTAATGTGTCACCTGTTTGTAGTTCACTTGCTGTTGATCGTAGCACCACAGGAACTGCACCATTATCACTTACTTTTACTGCTAATGGAACGGATTCTGACGGAACAGTTAGTAAAGCAACATTCAATTTTGGTGATGGCGAAGTCAGCGATGTAACGAGCTCTGGTGGCATCGGAACCAATACGGTTAGTGCACAAATTTCTCATACCTATAACACCCCCGGAACATATCAGGCATCAGCTCTTCTTACTGACAGTAATAATGGCATAAGTGACTCGACGAATTGTAAACAAACAATTACTGTCAACGCAGCAGGTGTTACTGGTGCTGTTTCAACAGCTACTCCAACCCTTGCAGCTACTGGCTCGACAGGTGCCTTTGCTGGTATCAGTGCTGCCGCAATTATCTTTATTATTGGCGGCGGACTGCTCTTCTTCATTCTCTAAAATTTCTGCTATAATCTTTATGATGAAAAATGTTGTTATTCTTCATGGAACCGGCGAAACACCTGAATATATGTGGCTTCCATGGCTTAAAAAAGAACTTGAGAAAAAAGGCTACAGCGTTTCTATTCCTCAGCTTCCCGATACAGATCATCCAACGCTTACAAATTGGTTACCCGCTGCATTAAAAGAAAATTATAATGAAGAAACTATTCTTATTGGGCACTCAGCAGGAGGACCATTGCAACTGAGTGTCTTGGAAAATATCAATGTGAAAATCAAACAAGCAATTTTGGTCGCAGGCTATGCACGACGAAAAGGAGAAGAAAAAGTAGCTGATCCGATTGTGCAAAAAATTTATGACTGGAAAAAAATTGCAGATCATGTCGATGATATTATTTTTGTCAATTCTGATAATGACCCGTGGGGATGTAACGATATCGAAGGAAGATATATGCTAGATACTATTAGTAAAGGTAAATTAATCGTTATGAAAGGTGAGGGACATATGGGATCCGAAAAATTCAACCAACACTACAACAAATTTCCCTTTCTCCTCAAGTTAGTTGACTAAATCAACCCTCGCAATGACAAAAACTGATTTATTTCCCATCACTAATCATCGAGAAGAGCGCGTCTTGTGAGAGTTCGACTTTGCCTGTCATAATCATTTTCTTTTTCCCTTTTTTCTGAGCTTCCAAAAGCTTATCCTTTCGAGTTCTGTCTCCTCCGCTCATCTTTGCCAACACATCTTTTCTAAATGGTGGAATTTCTTCACGAGCAATAATAGTTCCATTGACCGTTGCCTGGATAATCTGTCGAAATTGTTGACGATCAAGAGATTCTTTTAATTTTTCTGTTTTTTGCCGAGCAATGTATGTTGCTTCATCTTTATAAACTAATTCTGAAAGCACATCAATCGGATTGGAATTGATCATGATATCAAGCTGTACAAGATCTGCCTTTTTATAATCAGTCAATTCATAGTCAATACTGCCAAATCCTGCCGTTACTGACTTAACCTCTCCGGCCAACCCTCGGATAAACATTGAATACGGCATTTCATAGGACAAAACAGCGTACGCTTCATGATACTGCATATCCAAAAGATTTCCTTTTTTCTTCTGACAAATCGTCATAATATTGCCAACATATTCAGACGGAGCATAGACATTCAAAAGCATATAAGGTTCATAAATTTCATCATCAGATCGCCTCTCATACAACACCTGAGGCATAGTCAACAATAAATCCAAACCAAATTCTTGCTTAAGGCGCTCCTTCACAATATCAGCATGGAGAAGTCCCAAAAAACCAACACGAAAACCACTGCCCAAATACGCAGAATATTCTTCCGAGTAAGTAAGTGCTGTATCGTTAAGTGTCAACTTACCCAATCCATCTCGAAGATGAGCAAAATCATTGGCATTTTTCGGATACATCCCGAAAAAAACCATCGGCTGAGGCGTTGTATATCCTGACAATGATTCAACTTTTGTGCCTTGAAGAATAATCGTATCACCAACACGACATTGACGAATATCTTTTATACTCCCAACAACATAACCGATCTCACCTGTCTTCATACCCTCTGTCTCTTTCAAAAATGGCGTAAACATCCCCACCTCTGTCACATCAGTCTGTACACCATTTTGATAAAATTGAATCCGCTCTCCTTTTTTTACTTCCCCATCCATCACACGGATATAAGCAATAACACCTCGATATTCATCATAAACAGCATCAAAAATAAGCGCACGAAGCGGCGCATTTGTATCTCCCTTAGGAGCTGGAACTCTTTCAAGAATTCGCTTCATCAAGACGTCGACATTCTCTCCAGTTTTGGCAGAGATACACAAAATGTCCTCTTTCTTGAAACCAAAATCCACCAATTCTTTCATCACAACATCTGTCTGTGCATTGGGGAGATCAATTTTATTGAGAACAGGAATTATCACAAGACCTAACTTTTTGGCAACATGATAATGTGCAACTGTCTGTGCTTGAATCCCTTGCGTGGCATCAACGAGTAAGACTGCTCCTTCACAAGCAGCAAGCGTTCGTGAGACTTCATAGGAAAAATCAACATGACCGGGAGTATCAATAAGATTGAGTTCATAATTTTTCCCATCAACTTCGTAATGCATTCTGACAGGTGCTAATTTGATTGTAATGCCACGCTTACGGCTGATGACGTTTTGATCGAGGAATTGTTCCTGTAATTTATCCTTGGCAACTGTTTTGGTCAGTTCTAAAAAACGATCTGAAAGCGTTGACTTACCATGATCAATGTGAGCAATGATGGCGAAATTTCTGATGAAGTTTTGGCTTTGCATAGGCCTTATTGTAGCCTATTTCCCCATGAGACGCAAAGTAAAACTATTTTCTATGATGTCTCTCCACAAAACTTAGTACTTTTGGATCATAAGAAAATCCCATCCTTTTTCTGAGCCATTGATTCTGTCTATACTCTGGTGTACCAGGTTGTTCATGACGAGGAATTTGTTCAAGACTACTTGATAATGCTTTAGGTGGGACTGGAGGAGTTACCTCCAAAGATCCTGTATGAGGCGATTCCCTCATTGATCGATCTATAGGAACCCGACCAATTTGTCCATATAAAGGGAAAATCCTCGTTACCCGACCACTCAGTACAAAAATAATTTCTGTTGCGCCTCTTCCTTCGGTACCAACAGACCTCAGATCAGATGAGACAGTATATGGCTTAAGTCTTCTCTCATCAACTCTATTGTATGTCACTCCTCTATCAGCAGACGTGGAAGTTGAAGAGCTCCTTGACTCAGACTTTCCTTTTGATTTACTGCCAGAAGCATCTGATGAATTTTTTCCGCTATCATAACCTGCAGTTGCTACTTTATTTTCACTATGATTCCAACCGGTCACTTTGGTCTCTTCTACTGATTCTGAAAATTGTGCTATATAATCTGCTTCTGGTCCATTTGCTGCCTTCATAAAGCCTGTTAACGCGCCATTTTGTCCAGCTTTAATATGTTTCATAGTTTCTTCAGAAAAGTTACTGACTGTTGTTATTACGTTTATACCCTTTAGACGGCATAGTTTGTTTATTATATCTAGTTTTTCCTCGGGAATTTTATCTGCTCCTGCAAGTACGACAGTTTTAAGGAGGCCAAATTTTTGCTTGTCAATCAAAATTGGAATGGCATTACCAAGTAACATACTACTAATCTCTGGATCACCTAATCCACTAAGAGGAACTGAACAACTAAATAGGTGAGGCAGCTTTTCAGCATTATAATCAAGAGGCGTACTGTCGGTTGAGACTTCACTCTCTCTTAATATATCAAAATGTTCATTCAATTTATCTAATACACCATTAGTAATATATTCAGGTGAAATCGATCTTCGTAAACGGCTCTTTTGATCGTTTTCAAGAGGAGCTTCAGTGTCTTCCCCTTTAAGATATTTGATACCATCATGTAGTTGTGGTATGGATGCTGTAACAACACCTCCTGTCTCATCTGACATTTCGAGGGATATAGCGATCCTGGTAAGGACGCTTGTAGCAGCCATTTTTATATCATTTAATTCTTTACCTCCACTTCTTATAATAACGTTAGCAAGCTCTTGAGAATTCAATTCAGATAACAATCCACCTTTGCCTGTTGATATATCCCAATGACGAATACTATGTCCTTTTTTCTGTGCAGCATCTATTAAGTCTCTTGATGTATCTTCCAAACTAAAATCAGCTACAAGTACCGAATATTGTTCAGACGTTTGACGAGGAACATCTAATAATGGTAAAACTGCCTCTGTTAAAGCTGCTCTTCTATCGTCTATAGTGCCACAAGCTAAATCAACTCTTGGCCTTCTTTTTATTATGGTACAAAACGCGCTTTGACTATCCGGCCGTACTCTCCTTTCCATCTGCCTGCCAGAGGGACTAACAAGCTCTCCAACTAATGGACGAGGCCCTACTACCAGCTCAGCCCCTTCTTTTTTTTCAACTGACATATTTATTTCTCCTTTTTTCCGAAAGAGTCATTTTGGCTTCTTTTCTTCCCAATAGGCTTCTCTATTTTTTAGGATATTCCGATAATGATTTGCAAAAAACATTTTTTCTTTCGGAGGTAGATCTAAGGATCCTGTTAAGAGATCCATAGCTCCTTGGAACCATTCTTCTCCTTTACCCATTCTTACCATAGTATCAAAGCTTTGATATTCAAATCCTGACCTTCCGTCTCTTGCTAAGTGCTTTCGTATTATACTATGCATTCTATCTGAACACAAAATATTATACAGATTATTATAATTAAACCCTGCAAATGCAATTTCATTAGTATCTTTTTCATTAATCTTGATTAGTTGTTCAAGCGCTGTATTACCAGGAAAAGGCTGTTCATAGGCTCTTTCCCATTGAGCTGTTGCAGGATGAGGTTGAATTTGAGCTTGATATTTTGATATATGATCAACAAGAATGTGTTTGGTCTTAACTATATCTTCAGACCCAGATCCAACAAAAGGTGATGGATCTTCTTCAATGATATTAGCTATTATCTCTCTAACAAATTGTAGTTGCTCAGCAGCGGTATTCCCCATTATCTGATGACCGAGAACCTCTTCCCATTTATCACTCTTAATATGACGTTCACTTTTTCGACATTCTTCAATATAGTTAAGGAGTTCTTGTTTTATTGTGCTAATCTTTGGTTTTTTACCTAAATAACGATCAACCATACCATCAAATACTGTATCGCCCTCTTCTTTTTTTCCTTTTTCAGGATTTATGATTTTTTCAAAAACATCTATTTGTCTGTTTGGCATATCATCAGCATGATTCATTAAATCACCGAGTGATCCTAACATTTGCCCCA
>Ga0137403_10005344_pt1 | contig 14931 bp, 17 predicted proteins | sample CZOMad2_1_16fung_FD_122057 | JGI IMG/M metagenome (GOLD analysis project Ga0137403, IMG submission 122057) | Vadose zone soil fungal communities from Angelo Coast Range Reserve, California, USA - CZOMad2_1_16fungal (Hybrid Assembly) | ecosystem: Environmental > Terrestrial > Soil > Vadose zone... | reverse complement strand
CAGTTTTCGGATTTTGCCCCCAAAATCGAACTTTGCGACAGAACCCGAAGCTGGAGTAGCCCTCGTCATCGCCATCTATTCCGCGCTCAAGAAGCACTCCGTCCTGCCGGGACTCGTGATTCTCGGCGATCTCAGCATCCAGGGTAACATCAAGGCAGCACCCCTGCTGACCGAGCCCTTACAAGTCGGCATGGACAATGGCGCACGTCGGGCGCCGATTCCGCTGGAGAACAAACGCCACTTCTTGGAAGTCGCAGGGGACATCGTGGAGCGAGTCGACCCCATATTCTTCTCAGACCCTATGACGGCGGCGATGAAGGCATTGGGCATGACGTAAGAGCTGACCATGCTCTCTTCATCCTGGAGTGGATGCATCAGCGAAGGCTCCACCAATCAGATGAGGCTTTGCCTATAGCGAGGTTAGGGCGTGCCCGGCGTGAAGTCGGAGGGCACGTCCCAGATCACCCCCACTACGCCCCCGACAGCGCCTTTCGCAAAGCATCGCCGTGTTGTCGGCACCAGTTATATAAAATGTTGATATCTGTGCCAATGCAGAAATGGCGCACGCCCATATCGAGAAAATATTTCGCCTCATCGGCGCTATTGATCTCGGCGCGCGGCGGGATGCCCATCCTCAGCGCGGTTTCGAACACCCGGCGTTCGATGACCTTCAATTCCGGAGATTGCCGTTCGCCCGCCCTGCCAATCCCCATGGAGTAATCTGAGCCGCCCCACTGCACCATGTCGACCCCTGGCACCGCCAAGACTTCTTCCAGGTTGTCGACGGTCCCCGGTTTTTCGATCATGATCGTCACCACAATGTCGCGCAGGGCTTGCACATAGTCCTTCGAGCCTCCGTAGCCCATGTAAGTGAAACGGCGCGTGGCCACGCCATAGGTGCCTTTATCCTCAGGGGTCTCAGGGCGGACAATGCGCACACACTCCTGCACGTCGGCAGCGGATCGGCAATCGGCGAAGAGGACACTATGAAAGCCGGAGCCGATGGCGCGTTGGGCGAGAAACCCCCGAGGCTCCTGGTCCACTTTGATCATCATGGACATGTTATGAACCTCCGCGGCGCGGCAGAGGTTGTCGAGGTCATGCAGGTCATAAGGGCCGTATTCCCCGACGAATTCCACATAGTCATACAGTCCGGTACAGCCGATGGCCTCGACGACGGACGGCCAGGTGGTGTGGATATGGGTGGCCAACGTTGGCTGGCCCGCCTTGAGTAACTCACGCAGTTTGTTGGGTCGCATGTCGCACCTCCAGAACGGATAGGGTAAGCTCCCGTAATCTCATCACATCATGACACGGCCATCAGCCGATGGCCTCGGTCGATCCCCCATCTCAGGACCATCGATGAGAAGTGGGCTGACGCTCGTGCCCGACTGGTATACGACATTTTGCTGTCGAACGCCAGCTCTTGCGATGGGAGCGCCACCGCAGTGCATAGTACCGGGCGGCGCAATGCCATCCCCGCCCGACCCCTCCCCCCCTCGCGGGCATAGGCGCCGGGCGAAGCGCCCCCAGGCGGTGCTCTCTCTCCCTCCGAAGGAGGGAAGGGTGAGGGCGTCAGCGCCTGCGCAAGCGGGTAGGTATTCCTCACCGGCATAGGATCAGGCTGTAACACCAGCCTGATATCCTTCAAAGATATGACGTTAAGAGATAATTCACACTTTATACAGATATTGAGGTAGCATATTGATATTGAAGGATGAAAAATGTTTTTCTAGCCAGCGTATAATAACCTGTCCTATGAGAGCGCAATCGTCGCCCGTGGTTGGATCACCCAGTATAAAGCCGACTCCGGTTCTCCTCGTCAGGTGAACTGAGCGATCAGCGCATTGTCGAGGTCAATCCGATGAGGGGTCATCGCGGTCAGTAGCTTGGTCGCCCTCAAGCTTGACATGCCGTTCGTGATCGACTGGATGCTCTGAACAGCGTCTGACCAGTAGCGAGGTTGCTGGGCATGCGGCTCTACTGGAAAATGCTCCTTCTCGCCACCATGATGTGCTCACTGTTGAACTTACCAGCCTCTGCGACAGGCGCGTACGATCTTAAGAACGTGCTTCTCCTGTACGCCGATCGACCGGACCTACCAAACCATCATGTGTTTGAACAGAGTCTGTGCTTGATTTTAACGACAAGCGTCGCGATCCGCCTGGATTTCTACCACGAGTTCACAGATTGCAGCCGCTTTCCGGGTCCGGCCCCTGGTACGTTAGGCATGTATAGGAGGGATTAGTAATGATCTCGAGGAGTACCGTGCAGCATTTGGATCAACTCGAGTGCGTCTCGACTGGATCGAGCCAAACACGGCAGTGCAGCGTTGCGCGCGTATACCCGTTCGCGCGGTGGCCGTGTCTCATCTTCCTCGTCCCGTTGGTGCTGGCAGTGGGATGCGCCACCGTGTCGCACAACACCGTGCCCAAGGATCTCTCCTCGCAAGCTACGTTGGTCGACATGCCCAATGTACGCGCCTGGGGGGACACGTTCAGCCCAGTATTACAGCGTAGCTTCGTGGAGTCCATCCATCAAGCACGGGCCATCGACCCCCGCGGCGTGGTCGATACCACCGGCCACGTCAACGTCCTGGCGCTGTCCGGAGGCGGAGCCAATGGCGCCTTCGGCGCCGGCCTGCTGAATGGATGGACGGCGGCTGGCACCCGCCCGGTCTTCAAGCTGGTGACCGGCATTAGCACGGGCGCTCTTATTGCGCCGTTCGCCTTCCTTGGCTCGGACTGCGACAGCACCCTGCGAGAGTTTTATACGACGATCAGCACGAAGGATATCTATAACGAAAGATCCTACCTCGCAATTCTTTTTAACCCAAGTTCGATGGTCGACACCACACCGTTACAGACGATCCTCGCCAAACAGCTTAATGAGCAGGTGCTGGCCGAGGTGGCGCAGGCGCATCAACGGGGGCGACGGCTGTTCATCGGCACCACCAATATGGAGGCTGGGAAGTTGGTGATCTGGGATATGGGGGCGATTGCGACGAGCGGTAAACTCGGCGCCCTGGAGCTGTTCCGCAAGGTCATGCTGGCCTCGGCATCGATTCCCGTCGCATTCCCAGCGGTCTACATCCCCGTCGTAGCTGACGGGAAACGGTATGAGGAGATGCATGTGGACGGGGGCACAGCCTCCCAGGTCTTCTTTTACGGCTTTACCCTGGATCTGCATGCCGCGCAGCAGGAGGCTGGGATCCAGGGGCGGGTGCCGGTCCGTCTTTATGTGATCCGTAATGGCAAGCTGACCGTGCGGTGGCAACTCATGCTCCCCAGTATCCTGCCGATCGCTGAACGCTCCCTACATGATCTCATTGGCGCCCAGGTCGTTGGGGACTTATACCGCATCTACACCATCGCTCAGCGGGATGGCATCGAGTTCAACCTGGCCCATATCCCCGAGGACTATGACATCGATGCCAAGGAGTCATTCGATCATGAGGCCATGAATCGCCTCTACCAGCTGGGTTACGAATGGGCGCGAGCCGGATACCCCTGGCAGCATCTGCCCCCAGGGTTGTAGGAATGAGCCGTCATCGGATCGCTGGGAGGAATACCTTCGTTTGAGGGGAAATCCTTATCTAAGGAATCATGGATTCAGACATCTCGACTGGACCGCGCCGTGAAATGGAGAGACTCGATTGTGTGGCCGCTGCACGCCAGGATGCTGCTCGAACAAAGAGGAGAAGAGATGACCTACATTTTCAGCATCATCATCCTCTGGCTGCTCGCCACGGCGGAGGCATTCCAGGGCATCGGCCATGGCCGCGAGGTTCGTCGGGATAGCGAACGCGGCCTCGCAAGCCGGCAAAGCGCCGCCGCGTTAAGGCCGAGCGCCATCGGATAGGGCGGCGGTCGTATAGGCGGAGCAGGTGGTGGCGGTCAATTCAGCGGTGGGGGTGGCAGCCGCGGCGGCGGGGGGAGCGGCGACCGTATCGGCGGTCATGGGGGCGGCAGGGGGCGATGAACCAGGCGAGGGGCGTATGATGCCGAGTGCCCTACGGTTGCAAGTCAGATCCAAAACAGGATGGTTCGAGGAGGTGAAGATGGTATTGCTAAGGGGTCATATGCGTCGCCAGCTGTGTGCTTGGCTGTCGGCGACCCTTACCACCGTGCTGACACTCGCCGCGGTGTGGAGCCCGTCCGCCTTTGCCGCCGGAGGTTAAGCAGAAGCGCTTTGCGTCTGCCGAGGAAGGGGTACAGGCACTCATGACTGCCCTCAAAGCCAATGATGTGAAGGCGATGCTGGCCATCCTGGGTCCCGACGCACGACCGCTCATCGTCACTGGCGACTCGGTGGCGGACCGTCGGGAACGCCAGCGCGTTGTGCGGGAGTACGAAGAGGCCCACTCTCTGGCCATGACCAGCGAGGCGAAAGCCGTCCTACAGGTCGGTAAGGACGACTGGCCGTTGCTGATCCCGCTCGTCAAGGAGGATGGTTGCTGGCGCTTCGACACGCCCGCCGGTAAGGAGGAAATTCTTAACCGTCGCATTGGGCGCAATGAGCTGGCGGCCATTGAGGTGTGCCGGGCTTATGTCGATGCCCAGCGTGAGTACTATCTGCGCAACCCAGAGGGTGATGCGCTGCATCAATATGCGCAGAAGTTTCTGAGCACCAAAGGCAAGCGCGACGGCCTGTATTGGGCCACCAAGGACAGCGAGGAGCCGAGTCCGCTCGGCCCGCTCATCGCCCGTGCACATGGCAGAGGGTATGTCAAAGCCAAGGACACCCGGGGCAGACCCTTGCCCCATTATGGCTACTACTATCGTATCCTCAGGGCACAAGACGCCGATGCGCCGGGCTGCGCCTATGACTACGTCGTGCGCGGCAAGATGATTGGCGGCTTTGCGCTGGTGGCCTATCCAGCGAACTGGGGCAACTCGGGTGTGATGACCTTCATCGTGAATCACGACGGCGTCGTGTACCAGAAGGACCTCGGACCCGACACGGCTACAGCAGCGCGCGCCATAACTCGGTTCGATCCCTATAACACGTGGACGCGCCTATAACGGGATGAAAGGAGGAAGCGATGTCAAGATTCACGCCTTCCAGTATGTTCAGGTCGGTATTGGCGTTGGTAGGTCTTTTGCTGCTTTGGGGGCCCGTCAGTGGGATGGCGCAGCCAAAAATGCCTACTATTCCTGGCGGTCTCCCCAAGTTGGACCTCAACACCGCGCCTCTAGAGCAGCTGCAAAAGCTTCCTGGGATTAACGAAGCCACTGCCAAACAGATCGTCGCCGGGCGACCATTCAAGTCGGTAGACGAGCTTCAAAAAGTTGGTCTCTCGAAGGCGACGATCGACAAGCTCGCCCCCATGGTGACGGTTGATGATGTGGCCAAGGAAGCAGCGCCCCCCGAGACGGTGGCCAAGGTGCCACCGCAGAAGGGGATGGTCTGGGTCAACACGGAGTCGGGCATTTTCTTTCGGGAAAGCGATCGATGGTATGGTAAAACCAAGGAGGGCAAATTTATGACCGAAGCAGACGCCAAGAAGGCAGGCTACCGCGAGACCAAACGTTGAAGAGGCTGGTGGGGTAAAGTCGTGTGCGGGTTGTCCCAGCGCGTGTCAGAGGCAATCCCGGTCACGGTTGATCGTTGAGGAGGCAGGCAGCGACGGAAGGAAAAGCGTTCGTTGGGGTCGATGTCCCGACTATCCAAGTGTTGAAGAGATGCTGATTGTGGCTCACACTGGAGGAGAAGACATAGACGGGATCATCGGTTTAATCATCAGCCTGATCAGTGGTGCCGTGGGCGGCAACATCGCCGGTAGCGCGCTGAAAGAGCAGAGTCTCGGCACCCTCGGCGACTCCATCGCAGGGATCGTCGGGGGTGGCCTCGGCGGTCAGCTCCTGAGCGCGCTTGGTGTCCTCGGTGGCACCGCAGCGGCAGCCGGCACTCAAGGGGCGGTTTTGATATCGATAGCCTGATTGGCCAGGTGGCTGGCGGCGGGGTGGGCGGCGGCATCCTCATGATCATTATCGGTTTCATCAAGCAGGCTGTAGCCAAATAAGACGGCATCGGAGCGCACGACATTCTCGCTGCTTGTCTAAAGGACCATAGGAAGCGTCTCTGGCCTCTCAAGGCCGCATCAGTATGCAGGTAGCCGGACGGGAGCACTCGATTGACAGCCTGCTGATCGGGCTCCTGGCCAACGCTTCCTGGCTCGTCGGAGGCAGTCGTCAGTGGAAACACCACGCCGTGAGATCGTATTGCCCCGCGCACTTTATATTGCTGGAGCGCTCCTGATTACAGGTTTGGTCGTGTATTGGTTGCGCGACGTCCTCACACCGATCTTCCTCGCATTTATCATCGCCTACATCTTCGATCCAGTGGTGGACCGGCTTGAAGCCTGGAAAGTGCCACGTCCGCTTGGCATTGCCATCGTACTTGGTGGGACGCTCGGCGCCGTAGTGGTGTTTCTGGCGCTGGTGTTACCGAGCATTGTCGCTGAGGTGGCTGGCGTCATCCAGGAGTTACCCAGGCAGTTCGCCACTCTCTGGGTCAGGGTCGCGCCCTGGCTCGAACAGCAAGGGATCCCCATCCCCCACTCTACGCAGGAATGGGTCGAGCGCGTGGGCGCTTATACCAGTGAGGTCGCACGCTCAATCCTCGCTCCTGCCGGCAATATCTTGAGTTCCCTCATGGGCGGCACGCTCAGTGTAATCGGATCGGTCGTCGCAGCGCTCGTCGTATTGGTGTTTGGGGTCTACCTGCTGAGCGCTTTCGACCGTATCACCGCCGGGGTCAGGGAGCTGATCCCATTGCGTTGGCGTGCGACGGTCACAAGCTACGCCGAGGAAATCGATCAAATTTTGAGCCAGTTTGTGCGCGGCCAGCTTACCGTGATGGCGATCCTGGCAGTACTTTATAGCGGAGCTTATGCGTTGCTCGGTGTGCGCCTGGCGGTGCCCATTGGCATTACTGCTGGCATACTGAACTTTATTCCCTACGTGGGAGGTGCATTCGCCTTGGCGACTGGGGTGCTGATGTCATTGCTAGACGGCTGGCACCCCTGGCAGCTTCTGGGCGTCGTGCTCGCCTACACGGTTATACAAACACTCGAGGGCTTCGTGATTACCCCGCGCATTGTCGGCAAGACGGTGGGTCTATCGGAGATCTGGGTGCTCGTGGCACTGTTCGTCGGCGGTGAGATCTTCGGCTTCTTGGGCGTCCTTTTGGCCCTGCCGACGGCGGCGGTCGCGAAGATCTTCGTGTCCCGTGGTGTACAGTTCTATCGCACAACAGAACTGTACCTCCAAGCTCCTCCAGAATCCGCTCCTGACCGCAGCCTGACAACTCATGAGGTGCTAGCCGAGGCACGCGATACCGAACATGACCGGCAATTGCCCGTGCCGCCCAGGCACGGGCGGGGCGAACCTTAGGGCCTATGCCGCTCGGCGCAGCGTCAGCCAGGGAGCTGGGAGAAGCATATCCACCTTCCGAAATACATCCGAAGCTCCGGGAACTTGTGTGACTGCTGGGCCGGTGCCGACTGGCAAGGTCACGCTCACCTCCGCCGTGTCGGAGGAGTACAAGTCGCCCTTCTCGTTCAAAGGACGCATCGAGCAGGTGAAGATCGAGCTGAAGTAGAAGTCCGTTTGATGGGGCAAAGGACGTGGCACAACAACGGACAACGAAGAGAGGGTGAGTGAGTGTGCGCATCGACGGTATGTCCGCTGTGGTGCACCAGCGCAGGCACGCTCCTTGTCATCCTTCATCAGAGAGGGTATACTCGCCCTCGCCCAAATGCCAATCCAAACAATGAGGTGCATCCATGGCGAAAATCAAGAAGGTAGGACACGTCGTTCTGGGCGTGCGGGACCCCCAGAGATCCATCGCGTTCTACACCGAGGCCCTTGGCATGGAGGTGGTCAACGTCATCGAGGAAATGCAGATGGCCTTCTTCTCGTTTGGCGAGCGAGACCACGACATCGCCGTCATCAAGGTGCCGGACGATCAGCCTGTCGGCAGCTCTGGTCTCGCCCATACAGCCTTAGAGATCGAGGGCGGTCAGGAGCAGCTGCAGGAGATCTATGAGAGTCTCAAACGCTACGGCGCCAAGGTGGAGTTCACCGCTGACCACGTGCTCACCAAGAGCGTCTACTTCTTCGACCCCGATGGCAACCGTCTGGAGATCTTCTCTCAGGAGATGCCCCCAGCGGACGCCAAGCAGCTCCTGCGTGACGCCCGGGCCGTCACGGACGTCATGAAACCGCTGGACCTAGAGACGGCTACCAGGTAATGCCAGAGTGCGGGCAAGGGCCCCATCATGCATGAAGGAGAAAAACATGGCCAGGATCAACAAGGTCGGACACGTGGTTCTCAATGTGAAGGACGTGGATGCGTCCGTCCAGTTCTATACCAAGGCGCTGGGCATGGAAGTGATGCGCCTCAGGGAAGGCAACGCCGCTTTCCTGTCCTTCGGCACCCAGCACCACGACATCGCTCTCTTCAAGGCCCCCGAGGGCGCCGAGGCGGGCACGTTAGGCCTCAACCACATCGCCCTCCAGATCGAGGGAGGGGAGACGGAGCTCCGCCACCTGTATGGCAGGCTCATCCAACATGGGGCGAAGATCGACCATACGACCGATCACGGCCTGACCCATAGCGTCTACTTTTTCGACCCCGACGGCAACCGGCTGGAGATTTTCTGTGAAATGATGGACCCCGCGAGTGGCATGCAGCACATGCGCCAGGGCGCCAACCTCAACAACAGGAGCTACACGCCAGAGCCCATTTTGTCGGCCTAAGGTGACGAACGACAGGACACTGTTCAGACGCCGCGATGTGGCCATGGATCAAGGGGGAGAGGCGATGCACCTTGTTGCGGTGGAGAGGAAGAGGAGGGGCTGTGATGCACATCGGACTGATGATGGAATGTGACTACCGGGCTGGCAAGACGCAAGAAGAGGCATTCCAGGAAGCCTTCTCCACCGCAGCACATGCCGAGGAGTGGGACTTCGATGGGGTATGGTTGGCCGAACGCCACTTCGCTCCCCCCGAAAGTGGGCGAGCCATCCCTTCGGTCGTAGCGTCCCCACTGATCATCGCCACCGCTATCGCCGCCAGAACGAGCCGCATCCGAGTGGGGACTGCGGTGTTGGTGGTGCCTCTCGGCCATCCCGTGCGCATGGCTGAGGAGATAGCGACCCTGGATCACATCAGCCAGGGCCGCCTGAACCTGGGCATCGGCCGCAGTGGCTTTCCCTGGGCCTACGAGGGCTATAACATCTCCTACGCCGAGAGCCGGGAACGCTTTCGGGAATTCTTCGACGTGATGAAGCTGGCATGGACCGAAGAGCGCTTCTCCTACCAGGGTAAGTACTATACCTTTAAGGATGTGTGCCTGATCCCCAAGCCGTATCAGAAACCCTATCCCCCCTTGCGGTATGCCTCCACCACCAGGGATAGCTTTGCCGCCATGGGACGATTGGGCTTACCCATTTTTGTGGGTGCAGGTGGGGCCACAGTGTCCGAGCTGGCGCGGTCCATTGGAGAGTATCGGGGGGCCTGGCGGGAGGCCGGCCATCCCGGCGACGGCGACGTCATGCTGCGGGTGGGCATCTACGTGGCGGAGGATCAGGACCGGGCCCTCTCTGAACCACAAGAAAGTACGATGAGCTTTTACGGCCGCGTGCGGGAGGGTTTACTGCAGACGGCTGGCGCGTTCGGTGGTGAATTGCGCGCCCAACGAGCCCAAAACCTGGCCAGCCTGACGTATGAGTCCGCGCTCCGGGATCGCTTGGTCTATGGGACGCCAGACGCCGTGGTCAAGCGGCTGAGAGAGCTACGGGAGGAGCTGGGTCTATCAGGAGTACTCATGGAGCCGAACGTGGGTGGCCTGATCAGCCCAGATCGCCTCGACCATTCCATACGCCTCTTCGGTCAGGAAGTGGGACCCCAACTGAGATCCTGAGCCATCCGTGGATGACTCGCCCCGCTGGGGCCAATGATGCAGTAGTCTTGTGCCCCGACGGATCACAACATGGCACTGAGTGGAGCGCTCGATGCCATAGGGAGTAGCGCGTGGTCATAGCGGTCTAGCAGACGGCGTGCCAACCCCATAACCGCCTCACCGGTCCATGTACCGGCCCGTTCAGGTCTGCCGATCCTCAAAGGTGCCGATCTTGCCCCTTCTCGCCGTAGGTCCCCATAGCGGTTGAAGATCACGTCGACAGTCTTGACCGGTGGCGCTGGGTCGCCCGCAGCAGCGCCCCGTCCTGCGCTTTCGCAAGCTCGCCATGTGTCTCCTTGTGCGGTAAGCCGTTGGGGAAGCCCCTGATAGGGTTCACGACTCAGGTGTCGCCATTGGTCAAAGCTGGTATGGTGGCAAAACCTTTTCTGCGCCAGGAGTGCTCCCAACCTGTGTGGTTCTCTCCGCCCAATTGACCTGCTCCTGCCTGTAGCAAGGGCTATACTGGGACTCTCCGCCTAACATCTTCTTGGGGGAGTGGTCGATTCCAGCCCTCACCGTGCCAGCACAGTGGAGCTTGCAAAAGTGCTGTGAAACGCCTATCCTGCGGGCTTGGACGGATGATTGTGCCGGTTCTGCATAGCAGATGGTTTCGAGGGAGAAGATGTATTCGCTGAGGGTGCAACCATGATCGTCGACCTGATCTACGTCACAACTCACGACGGCATACGCCTTGACGGAACCTGGCGCAAGCCCCACCCGGAGCAGGCCTCTCAACTCAGGGTGGATGTGGTGATCTTCCACCACGGCGTTGGTGGCAACTTCTATGGCCCTGGTATGTTCGATCAGTATAGCGATGCGCTCCTGGACAGGGGGTGCGCGGTCCTACGCGTCAACAACCGCGGCCACGACCCGATCAGCCGCGCCGTGGTCGGCGAGGACGCCAAACGGCTGGGCGCCGCCTACGAAGACATGGACGACTGCCGATACGACTGGGAGGCGTGGGTGGATTTTGCCCAAGCGGCTGGCTATCGCCGGATCGGTCTCTGGGGACATAGTCTGGGCGCCACGAAATCCATTTACTACATGGCGACACAAGGTGACCCGCGAGTGACGTGTGTAGTCGCCGGCTCTCCCCCCAGGTTCTCCTATTCGGCTTACGCTGCCCTCGAGTCAGGAGAGGCCTTCAAGCAGATCGCCGCCCAAGCGCAACAGTATATTGACGCTGGCCATCCGGGGACCCTAATCGACACCATCTATCCCATCCCCCTCCTGGTCACGGCCGAGGTCTTCATCCAGAAGTACGGACCACAGGAGAAATACGACATTCTGCAGCATATCCCCAAGGTCCAGTGCCCCTTGCTCATCATGGTGGGGACGGCGGAAGCACAGACGATGATGGCCTTCCTGGGCCTGCCAGCGTTGCTTGAGAAAATAGCAGCGGCAATGGACCACGTGACCTTCACATCCCTTCCCGGCGCCGATCATGCCTATACCCACCAGCGTGACTATGTTTGGGGTGTGGTGAGTCAGTGGTTGGAAAACGCATGAGGAGGGTGCAACAATGCAGGTGTTCGGCTTCGATCTTCTGGCCTATCCTGAGCACATGGATCATCTCAAGGTGGATGGAGAGCTGCCCTATCCGTTGCCCAAACAACATTTTCGCCCGGACATGGCGGTGCGCAATTACGCCGAGCATCTCGATGCGTGGGTCCAAATGGAAGAACTGGGCTTCGACGGGATTGGCTTCAATGAGCATCATACCTCTCCCTATGGCTTGATGACTTCACCCAATCTCATGGCGGCCGCGGCCTCCCAACGCACGCACCGCATGAAACTACTGATCTATGGCAATCTCTTGCCCATCCATAATCCGCTGCGGCTGGCCGAAGAGTTGTCCATGCTGGATTGCCTCAGCAATGGGCGCCTCATCTCTGGCTTCGCACGTGGCATCCCGCGCGAGTATGTGGCCTACGGCGTGGACCTGGCAGAATCGCGCGCCCGGTTTGAGGAAGCCTGGGAGATCATCAAACGAGCCTGGACCGAGGAGGTGTTCTCCTACCAGGGCCAATTCTGGTCATACAAAGACGTGGCCATCTGGCCGCGCCCTGTGCAGCAGCCCCATCCTCCGGTGTGGGTGCCGGTGACCGTGAGCAAGGAGACGCTCGAGTGGGCCGCTCGGGAAAACGTCCCCATCACTCCAGGCGCCAACGCCACCCTGCCCGCCAGACAGGATATGGTGCGCTATTACGCCCAGTGTCTGGCCCAGCACGGACACACCATTACCCCAGGCCATCTCATCATGGGCGCCAGCGTCTACGTGGCCGATAGCCGAGAGCAAGCCTTGCGAGAAGCCGGACCCTACATGCTCTATTTCCTCCATACCCTGTTTAGCCATGGCAACATCTCCAATGTGGAGCGACAGATGCAGTCGGGCTATCGGAAAGAATCGGACTACGACTATATCAAGCCCGAGCATCGGGAGGGTTTCCTGCGCGGCCTGCAGGGATTCCGTCGCACGACCCTGGCGGATTTGGAGCGCAGCGAACGATTGGCATGGGGCTCGCCCAAGCAGGTGCGTGACAGCTTGATCGAATTGGCCGAGTCTCTGGGCGCCGGCACGCTGATGCTCAACTTCAATCAGGGGGCCATGCCACACGACTTGTTTGTGCGGAACTTGGAACGCTTTGGTAAGGAAGTGCTGCCGGCGGTCCAAGCGCACACCGTGACCGCGGTGCCCATCTCCTGATAGCCGCTTACGGATATAGACAGGTTCAATTGGGAAAGTCGCTTGCTGGCGCACAGAGAGATATCGGTCAGAAGATAGGAGGGTAACCAATGATTCACACACAAGAACGCGGCACCGAGGCGTGGTGGACGGAAACCGGCGCGGAGGAGTGGGCGGATGCGATCGTCGCCGCTATGAAGCTGGGCGGCGTCGATAACCTCTTCTTCGTCTCCGGCTCGGAGCTCAGCTTTTATCAGGAGGCCATCGCGAAAGCCCAGACCAAGGGCCGACCCGCGCCGCGCCTGGTGACGATGACCCACGAGCATGTGGCCCTCAATGCGGCATTGGGCAACACCATGGTACGCAACCAGCCGGCGGCCACCGCGGTGCACGTCGATGTCGGCACCTTGCATTACGGCGCCGCCATTCATACCGCCTGGCGCGGCGGTTATCCCGTGCTGATGATGGCCGGCACCGGGCCGCGGGCGTTTCCCGGCTCGATGCGAGGCGCCCGCGGCGGCGGCGTGCAATGGGTCCAGGAGCCTCGCGACCAAGGCGAGATCGTGCGGCAATACACCAAGCTGGACCACCGTCTCGAGCATCAGGACAATCCGGGGCTGATGATCAGCCGGTTGCTCCAGGTGGCGATGAGCGAGCCCAGGGGGCCGGTCTACGTCAGCGTTCCGCAGGAGACCGCCATGTTGCCCCTGCCGGGCTCGGCCCGGTTCCCCACCCGGGACCAGCTGGGCTTGGCCCGGCCGGTCTGGCCTGATCCCTCCGACGCCCGCCAGATCGCCACGTGGCTGGTGCAGGCCGACAACCCGGTCATCTATACTACCAGGGCCGGCCGTGATCCCGAGGCTGTGACGGAGTTGGTACGGCTCGCGGAGTTGCTGGCCATCCCGGTCATGGAGTCCGGCAGCGCCGACCGGCTGAATTTCCCGATGACGCATTGGGCCTACGGCACCGGCCCTGCGGCTAAAGATGCTGACGTGGTGTTAGTGATGGAGGACATCGTGCCGTTCACACCCGGACGCGACTCCCCCAGCCCCAAGGCCAAGATCGCCTGGGTCGCTATCGACCCTGTGCTATCGCGCTATAAGACCATGGAGTTTCGCGCCGACCTCTGGATCCCGGCCTCAGTAGCCGCTGTAGCCCGTGCGGTTCACGAGGCTGCCACCGGCATGCTGATGCAAAGTGCTATGCGCCGCATTGCCGACCGCCGCGCACGGCTGGAGCAGCGCAAGCGCGAGATCGTCGCGCGTGAAGAGGCCTCGGCCCAGGAAGATATCGAGCATGGCAAGCTCACTGGACGGGTGGTGGGGTACGAGCTGGGCAAGCTGCTGGCGCCTGATGCTATTGTGCTGAACGACGGCTTGAGCAACGGTGGCTTCGTCCAGAGCTATGCGCGCCGCACCCAGCCAGGTACGTACTTTCGCAGCGGTAGCAGCTCCGGTGGCTGGGGCAGCGGGGCCTCTTTCGGCGTGAAGCTGGCACGACCCGACCACGACGTCATCCATGCCACGGGCGACGGGTATTTCATGTTCGGCACCCCCTTGCCGGCGCTGTGGGCGGCCAGCCACCATAAAGCGGCCTACATGGCGGTCGTGTTCGTCAACGGGTCCTACAGCACCGGCACGTCTGGTCTGCGTAATGCCTACCCTGAGGGCTACGGCATCTCAGCGGGGAACTATGAGGGCGGCACCTTTGAGCCACCGCCCAACTTCGCCAAGCTGGCAGAGGCAGTCAACGGCTATGGCGAGGAGGTCACCGAGCTGTCCCAGCTGGCACTGGCGCTGAAGCGTGGCCTCGAGCACACCCGGAATCATATCCCGGCCGTCATCGCCGTGCGCGTGCCCGGGCCCCTGCAAGGGGCCTGGGGCAGGGAAACGTGACATTCTGATGCGAGCCATCTCTATGAGGCAAGAGCAGGAGCAGTTACGACAGGAGTGAACTATATGCAAAGAACTATTGCGGTCAAGGGCCGTTTGATTAACCCAAGAACAGTAGAGCTCGACGAGCCGGTCTCGGAGTTAACAGGAGATGTTGAGGTGGTCTTGCGTGCCGTTACAGGGGATTCAACGTTTCAGGGCGAGACCATTTTTGAATGGCTCAATATGGATTCCAGGGAGTTGATAAGGTCGCCGCTTCCGAGGATGGAGGGCCTTGCAGCGAGCACGTGTTCCACCTGGGACCATGAGCGATACTGGCGCCATGCGACACCTTCAATCGCTGATCGACGAGCCCCAAGGCGTTGAGACCGTCCGTGCGCTAC